>Ga0247719_1000102_pt1 | contig 59189 bp, 51 predicted proteins | sample 41E_DmetaG_FD_189046 | JGI IMG/M metagenome (GOLD analysis project Ga0247719, IMG submission 189046) | Soil microbial communities from hillslope of Landscape Evolution Observatory, University of Arizona, Oracle, AZ, United States - 4-1-E_D | ecosystem: Engineered > Artificial ecosystem >...
CCCCGCCGCCGACCACCCCGGCCCCATCCGCGACCACGTCGTCCACCGTCCCGGCCTTCTCCGGTGTGGCCGTCCGGGTCAGCGCCGCCGATCTCCCGGCGTCGTGGCGGCCGGGCTGCCCCGTCGCCCCGTCCGACCTGCGGCGGCTGGAGCTCTCCTACTGGGGTTTCGACGACCGCCATCACACCGGGGCGCTCGTGGTCCACGCGTCCGAGGCCGACGCCATCATCGGGGTCTTCCGCCGGCTGTACGAGCGCCGCTTTCCTATCCGGCGCATGGAGCCGATCGACGTGTACGGCGGCAGCGACGCGGCCTCGACCGCCGCCGACAACACCGCGGGCTTCAACTGCCGCAACGCGGTTGCCTCGGGGCCGCCTCAATGGTCGGCGCATGCCTATGGCCGGGCCATCGACGTCAACCCCGTCGAGAACCCCTACGTCCTGGAGGGCGACGTCCTGCCGCCGGCGGGCAGGGAGTTCCTGGACCGCAGGAACGTCCGCCCGGGCATGGCCGTCCGGGGCGGTGAGCTGGTGGCCGCCTTCGCCGAGGCGGGGTGGTCGTGGGGCGGCGTGTGGGCCAACCCCGATTACCAGCACTTCTCGGCATCGGGGAACTGATGCGACGGGCCGGGCGGGCGGCGCTGGCGGTCGTCGCCGTAGTAGCCGGCGCATGCGGCGGCGGAGGCCGAGTCGGCGGGCCCGACCCCGTCGCCAAGGCGGAGGACCCTTCGGCCGTCCTGGTCAACTCGCAGTATCCCGAGCTGGCGGTCGAGGGGCTGAGGAGCTCCTACCTGCTGGACACGGGCCAGCACCTGACGCACGTGCTCTCGTTCCTCGACGGCCTGCGCATGGACGAGAAGGCGGCCACCGAGGTGCTGCGCCACTTCGAGTCCCTCCGGCGCCAAGTCGTGCTCGAGGTCGAGGGCGAGAGCTCGCCGCTCACGTACAACGTCCGGCCGCGGAACTACCCGCAGCGCTACGTCGTCATCGTGCCCGACGGCGCGCCTCTCCCCCGGTGGGCGGGGCGCCCCGAGGAGGGGCGTTCGATCGCCTCGACCCGCCCGGTGAACTTCGACCACGCGGTGACCGTGATCCGGATGGCGGCCAAGCCGTTCGCCCTGGCCGCCCCGTTCGACGAGATGCCCGCCGCCGTCCAGCTCGACCAGGTCTTCATGAACAGCGCCTGCGCCCGGTCGGCATCGATCACCACCGATGAGGACGCCGCCTACCGCTACGGCGCCAACATCCACAACCACGGGGAGGGCGTGATCTGCGCCGCCGAGAGCCGCCAGCTCGCCGGCCGCCAGCTCGAGCTTTCACCGTCGGCGATGGCCGAGATCGCCACCGCCACCCGTGTCGCGCCGGCCACGGCCCGGGGGCCGGCGCTGATCGCTCCGGCGTTCGACGAGCGCCGCTACACGCAGCTGCCGGCGATCAGCCGCATCTTCACCATCGACGCTCCGTGAACGTCAGAGGCGAAGGTCGCCGCCCGTGCGCTGCTGCACAAGGGCGGCGACCGTGGCCCGGTCGACGAAGCCGATGGCCACGGACACCTCGTTCACCAGGGCGCGGCCCTGACCGGTCTGGCCAAGGCGTGAGACGGTCATCGGCGGCCCGTCGTCCTGAGCGGCCACGCTGGGGGCACGGGCGCCGGCCGAGACGGTCACGGCGCCTCCCGAGCCAGGCCGGCCCGAGGCGGAACCGTCTCCACAGTCGGTACTGCGTACCGTATGCGCCGCTCGCGCAGTTCCTGCAGGACGGCCGGCCACCCCACGGCCAGGGTGACCCCGAGGAGGGTGCCTCCGATCACGTCGGACAGCCAGTGGACGCCGAGGTAGGTTCGGCTCAGGGCCATCAGCCCGGCGAAGACGGCGGCCTGCAGCGGGACACGACCACGGTGGCCACGGCCGCCCCCGCCACCAGCCGCAACGCTCGGCGATGGTTCAGGAGCACCGCGGACCCGCTCGGCTGATCGCCCCTGCGGCGAGGGTCCACGGTGGTCGTCACGGCGCCGTGGTCGCCGCGGGCGCCATCGCCGGGCTCAGAGGAGGGGCGGAGTTCCGCCACGACGTGTTCCGCCGCCAGAACAGGTAGGTCGCCAGGCCGATGGGGATCGGGAGGAGGTAAGTGAGGCCGCGGTAGACGAGCACGGCGGCCACCACCTCGGCCTCCCCGCCGCCTGCGGCCGAGAGGCCGGCGATCATGCCCAGCTCGACCACCCCGAGCCCGCCGGGAGTGATGGGGATGGCCGTCAGCAGTCGGACGAAGGAGAAGACGGCCAGCACCTCGACCCAGTTGACCTCGTCCTCGGACACGCCGATGTGCCGCAGCGCCAGCAGCAGGACCAGGTACAGCGACAGGTGGCTGACGGTCGTGGCCACGGTGAGGCGCTTCCACGCGCCGCTCACCAGGCCGATGGTGCGGCCGCGGAACTTGACCGTGGCGTCGCCCCACCCTTCCACCCGCCCCTTTCCCAGCCGCCGGCACGGTGGAGATCCACCGGGCGGCTGCGTCACCCGCCTTGCGTGCGAAGGCTTCACGCCGCAGGATCAGGGCGAACACCGTGACACACCCGACCAGGGCGGCGATGCCGAACAGGCCGGCGGTCACCCGGGCGCCGCTGGCGTTGCCCTGCATGGCGAGCAGGGCCAGGGCCAGCACCGGGAGCCCGAGCTTGGCGAAGTTGTTCCAGAGCCCGGAGACGATCACCGAAAGTGTGCTCCTCGACCGGGAGAACCCCCACGAGCCGAGCATGCTGTAGGTGAGGCCCACGGCGACGGCGCTCCCGCCCGGCACGGCGTTGGCCACCGCCGTCGTCGACCCCACGAGCACCGCGGCCTGGGGATAGGTGAGGCCTGGCGTGGAGGCAACGACGACCATCCAGTAGGTGACCAGGTTCCAGGCCGCGGCCGCGGCCAGGAAGGCCAGCTCGAGGCCGGTCATGGACGAGATCGCCGCGCTGACCTCGGAGAAGTCGGCCGCCGACCCGAGCACGTAGGCGAAGATCGCCCCGGCCAGGGCGAGGGAGACGAAGGTCCGGACGACCTTCCGGAGCCGCCCCGACCCGGGAGCGTCGGATTGGTCCTCGCTTCGGGGCAATGCAGGTTTCCTCGGGGTGATGGCGACCGGTGCGATCGAGGGTACCGCCCTGCGGCTCGAACTTGGTCCTTACTCGGTGCTCAGTCGGGCACCCCCATCCCGGCGGCGGCGAGCCGGAGCATGTCGGGGTCCACGCCGTGGGCGCCGGCCAGGCGCTCCAGGTCGACACCGTGCTCGCCGCCGTGCTCGCCGCCGTGCTCGCCGCCGTGCTCGCCGCCCTCGACCAGCTCGGTCAGCGCCCGGTAGGACGGGGAATGGGGCACGAACATGGCGTCCCGGAACAGCCGGGCCCACAGGAAGCGCGGCGGATCGTCGAGCCCGGCGGCGTAGTGGTCGAATACGGCGTGCAGGCGGCGCAGCCGGTCGTCCCACGTGAGCGGAGCGCCGTGCTCGGCGACGCCCTGCTCGTAGCGGCGGAAGAGAAGGAGCGACGAGGTCAGCGCTTCCTGCCACGGCAAATCCTCGATCGGCTCACCCGGGGCGGAGGGCTCCGCGGCCCGCACGCGGACCGACGACACCGCCGTCGCCGAAACGTCGCTGCGCATCGGCGACCCGTAGTTCTCCAGCGGCCGCGTCTGCGCCAGCTTCGACGTCTCGTCGGCCGCCATGCCCTGGCCAAGCCCCCCCACCCGCTCCACCACGGTCTCCCAATGCGGGTACGCGGCCATGAAGTCCGCGGTGAGCTCCTTGACGTCGTCGAGGGTGAGGAGCTGCTCGTCGGCCATCCGGTGGTACCTCTCCACTTCCTTGAACTCCTCGACCACGCCCCGCAGGGTGTCGAGGACCTCGGCGCAGCGGGGGTCGTCCTGGGCTCGGGCCACCCACCAGAAGTCACCGCTCTCGTCGACGAAGGGAGCGAGTGCCTCGGCCAGGGCACTGACGGCGCCCATGCTGGCCTTGGCCTCGGCCCGCAGCCCCTCGATGCGCTCGGCGGTCTCGATCTCCACGTCGGCCATCGGCTCGCCGCTGAACAGTGAGGACAGGGCGGCCCACAGGTACGGCGGCTCACGGAAGATGCGGCCGTTGAAGGAGTTGACGATCTCCGACATCAGGTTGCCCCGGCCGGCCTTCACGTTGCGGGTGTGCAGCACAGGCGTGTGGGTCAGGAAGCTCGACCCCGGCCCGTGCGCCGCCTCGAGCTGCCACAGGTGGAAGATGTCCTCGCCCCGGCCGCAGACGGTCAGGAACGGGATGGAGCTGGCCAGCACCTTGGTGCCGAAGCTGGTGTTGCCCCCGGGCATGCCGGCGAAGGCACGCGTCTCTTCGACCAGGCGCTCGTCGCCCGGGTCGACCGCACCGTAGGTCCACGGGTGGTAGATCTGCACCTGGTTGTCGTACTTGCCGCGGAAGGTGCCGACCAGGGTGTTCACCAGCAGCAGGAACTGGTCGGACATGGTCTCGACGTCCTCCCCCTCGCGGGGCAGGCGCTCGAGGGTGTCGGGCTGGTCCCAGGGCCGGAAGCGAGTGATGTCGGCCTTCGAGGACAGGACGGCCGCGGCATTGGGGGCGTGCTCGCGGGCCAGGCCGAGCGTGGTGTGCATGATCCCCCACGCCACCCAGAACTTCTCCACGCCCTCCAGGGCGTCGTTGGTGTAGCCGCCGCCGCCGACGAGGACGCGAGGGTCGGAGAAGATGTCGCTCTTCTGGTCGAAGTAGTTGAAGACGTGGCGCTTCGACAGCGTGCCGGCGCGGGTGAGCACCAGGGCGCCGAGCTCGTTGTCCTGGTCGAGCCAGGTGAACACCGGCTTCTCCAAGCGGTGCTCGCGCAGCTCCACCAGGCCGGCCAGGCGCAGGAAGTTGCGGAGGCGGCCGTAGGGGATCCCCTTCTCCCCCGGCTTGGTCACGCCGGCCAGGTCGTTGACGTCGAACGGCTCGTCGGCGAAGACCTCGTCGTTGAGGCGGGCGAGGAACGCGTTCCTGCGGTCCAGGCCCCACTCGGTGATGCGCAGTCCGGAACGCGCGGCTTCGGCGTAGATGGCTTCGTTGCTGGTGCGGGCCTCGCCGGTGCTGTCGTCATTGATCACGAGGTGGACGGGCCGCCCGTAGCCGAACCCCTGCAGCTCGTGGGTGACGCTGAGCAGGAGGCGCTGCAGGTCGGTGGGAGAGTGGAACGTCCCCACGAGCAGGACGTGGTCGGCGCGGTCGTCGCCGGAGATGCCGTGCTCGACACGGCAGTCCTCGACCATGCGCCATACCTGCTGGTGGCGCTCCAGGAGCCGCTCGGGGTACTGCTGGGCGACGGCCAGACGCTTGTAGATGGCTGCCGCCTTCTCGAGGAAGTCGAGGGTGATCTGGGGATCAGCGGGGCCGAGGTCGGCGGCCAGGGCGACGAGGCCCTCGGCCCGTTGGTACAGCTGGAACGACCGGGCCAGCACGACCGCCTCCTGGAGCGCCAGCAGCTCCCGCGTGTGCTCCGACGTCTCCTCCGACGACAGGCCGTAGCCGGAGAGGGCGGCGATGAAGGCGTGGGCCTCCACTACGCCGGCATCCTTGCCCTCGCCCTCGAGCTGGGCGACGAAGGACCGGACCGCGCCGAGGCTGCGCCGGAGCACCGAACCTTCGGCGGCACGTGCCTCCAGCCCGCAGAGGAAGTCGACGGAAGAGCGGCGAAGCGCGGTGTCCTGCAGCCAGCCGACGTCGGGCGTCGGGCCGGCCCAGTCGAAAGGAGCGAGCATCGCCTCCAGCCCCTGGGCGACGACGTCGCGTTTCCACAGCGCCCGCGGGAAGAGCCAGGGGTAGCCGACGCCGGGGCCCAGCAGGCCCCGGACACGGCCCGGGTCGACGTCGTGCTCCATGGCGAGGTCGTGGAGGCGGCGGGCGAGGCTGGCGCCGTCGTCGTCGGCGCCCGCTCGGACGGCGTCGCACGACTGGCGGGCGGCCACCTTCTGGTTGAGCGGCACCTTGCCGGTGTCGAAGACCAGCGCCGACGCGATGCACGCCCATGCCGCGCCTCGGTGGCGCTCGTCGATGCCCGCCACCACGTCGAGGTACGCGCGATAGGCCTCCCGCCACAGCGTCTCCTCCCCCACGAGCGTGCCGGCCGCGCGCTCTTGGACCACCCACGCCCGGGCCTGGGCGACCGCGTCAGCGACGAGTCGCGAATCGAATGTCTCGGGCGACTTCACGGCGCCGTTGGAACTCAAGGTATGACCTCCTGGATGGTGTTCGTTCATGGGCGGCGCAGACCGGCCCTGAGGGGCTTCAGGTCGCGGCCTACTGCAGGGAAAGGCGATTCCTCCACCGGTGGGCCGGCGGGCGTGGGGCGGGCCCGGCCCGACGGACGCCGGCCGGGCGTCGCGGCCACAGCCTCGGCCCGGCGAACGACCAGTTCGACGTAGCGCAGCAGCGTCCGTGTCTTGACCTCGGGGGAGATGACCTCGGCCCGGATGGTCCAGATTTCGTCGAGCGCCCGCTCGGCGCCGGCTTGGCCGGAGAGCTCGCCGAGGAGGTGGCGGAAGAGGTGCTCACCCTGGACGGTCTCGTACAGGTCGAAGCCCAGGGCCTCCGCCTGGCCCCACCCGGCGAGCAGGCCGCGCAGACCGGGACGGGCTCTATGGGTGACGGCGCCGCCGTGCCAGTAGTGGAACCCCTCGACGCCGGGAGCACCGTCCAGCAGGCGGGCGACGGCGGCGCGGGGCACGCCGTCGAGCCAGGTCGAGCCGGCGTCGGGGACGACGACCTCGTAGGAGTTCGTGGACCGAACGTTGCCGCCGGCATCGGAGATACGAGCGCGCAGGAACCAGGTGCCGGGGCCGACGTCGGGCGCGACGAGCGCGGCCGGAGCAGCGAGGACTGTCCCCGTGCCGGACGGGAGATCGAGGGTGAGGCGCAGTTCGGCTCCGTCGACCCGGGCGCCGCCGGCGTCCTCCACCCAGATCTCCACGACCGCGCCGGTCACGGGGGCAGACGTGTCGTTGGCCACGACGACGTCGCCTCCGGCCGACAGCCACTTTTCACCCGGCAGTCGCACCGGCGCCCGCAGCGCCTCGGGGAGGGTGACCCGCACTGGGTGGTTGCTCTCGAGGTACGCCCGGTACGCCTTCTTGGGGACCCAGGCGGCATCCACGACGCCCCACGTCGGAGCCTCCCAGTCCGCGTCGCGGAACATGAAGCTGAAGTAGCCGACGATGGGACCGACGACGCCGGCGTCGAGGTAGTGCTCGATGGCGTCCTTGTGGAGCCGGTACTGGCGAGCCTGTCCCGAGGCGACGAAGCCCTCGAGCGTGGACGCCGGCTTCCACAGGCCGAACCAGAAGTTCTCTCCCTTGAACCCGCCGTAGTGGAGGGTGTCGAGCAGCAGCAGCGCCAGCCGGAGCGAAGCCAGCTCCTTCTCGTCCGCCGCCGGCGCCAGCTCCATGCGGCGGAGGCGGTCGTCGAGCTCTCCGAGGTCCCAGAGCAGCGTCCAGTCGAGAGCCTTGAGCGCCCGCGTCCAGCTGCCACGGCCCAGGACCTGGACGGCCTGGTCGAGGGCCTTGATGGCGTGAACGGCGGGCGGCGCGCCGGCGGCGACCCACTTGGGGTCGTTGCGGATCCGCTCGAGCACGGCGCGCACCCGGGCCTCGGACACGAGCTCGCGAAAGAGCTCGAGATTGGGCATGGCCTGGATACCGAACTCCGTCGGCATGTTGCGGTGGCGGGAGATGCGCCGGCCGTGCACCTCGTCCTCCAAGTAGCGGGCAGGGAGCGTGGCGAACCCATTGTCATCGCGCAGGGGGTAGAACTGACCGGGGTAGGCGTGGTTGCCGCTGGAGAACGTGGTCGCCCAGCGGGTGGAGTCGGCCTCGCGAAGCACGGCGTGCAGTTCGAAGTCGAACACGCGGTTGTCGATGTCCTCGAACATGCGCATGTCGGGTTCGTTGTGCACCTCGTAGGACACCACCGACGGCTCGTTCACGAGGAGATCGGCCATGGCCGGGACCTGCTCGGTGATGCGCTCCACCGTCTCGTAGGACTGGTCGTAGGACCACTGCAACGGGAACATCTGGACGACCAGGAACCCGCTGCGGTTGGCCCGCTCGTAGAAGTGCCGGGGCGCCACCAAATTGTGGACGAGGACGGCGTTGAACCCCGCAGCGCGCAGCATGTCGAAGTCGCGGTCGACGCGTTCGGGCGAGTACTCGCTGAGCCAGTACGTGGGCAGGAGGTTCGTGCCCCGGACGAACACCGGCCGACCGTTGACCACGAACGCGCCGTCCGGACCGGTGGACTCGCCGATCGGGCTCACGGCGAGCGTCCGCAGCCCGGTCTCCAGCGAGGCCTCGTCAAGCACGCCGCCGTCGCCCTCCAACGTGACCGTCACCTTGTAGAGGTGGGGGAACCCGTGGTCCGCCGGGTTCCATAGCTGCACCCCGAGGGTGCCGTGGACCGTCACCTCATTGTGGCCGGGCGTGAGCCGGACGGCCTTGGTGAGCTCGTGCGTCTCACCCTCGAAGTTGCTGGCCTCGAACACGAGCCGCAGCCGGCAGGCAACCGTGCGGCCGGTGCCGTTGGCCACGGGAAGGGTGGTGCGCGTGGCGGCGCGGGCACCGGTCGTCGACAACGTGGTCACGCGGATGGCCGCCGGGTCGAGGTGGAGTGCCGGCCGCACGCTGAGCATCACGTCGCCCCATATGCCTCCGGTGTTGCCGTCCTGGCTCGTGATGGAGCTCCAGGCGCCACCCCGCTTGGCGTCATGGTGCCCGAGCGTGCCCTTGACGAGCGTCTTGCGGTTCGGGAACGCGGATGCCGGCGAGAAGTCGTGCCAGCCTGACGTCACGTGCGTCCCGGTGCCGGCCGGGTCGTTCGGCGAGGTGACCGCCACGCGCAGCACGTTGATGTCGGCTCGGAGGTACGGCGCCACGTCGAAGGAGAACTCGCCGAAGTACCCCTCGTGGCCACCGAGGTGGTATCCGTTCAGCCACACGTCGGCGAAGTAGTCCACACCGCAGAACCTGAGCGCAACGGGCCCGTCGGCCGTCTCGGCGAGCGGGCCGAAGAGGCGGGTGAACCGCATCGTGCCGGCGTAGTCCTCGATGCCCGCCAGCAGCTCCCAGTTGACGGGCAGGACGACCTTGCGGTCCCTCCAGTCGTCGGCGGCGCGGTACCGGACCGTCCACGTGCCGTTCAGGCTGAAGTCGCGTCCCTCGCTGGCCAGTGGCGATCGTGCCCGGCCGGGTGCCGGCAGCGACTCCCGCTCCAAGGCCCGGGCCACGGGCTCCAGGTACCGGAAGAGGAACTCGTTCTTCGCCGGCCACGGTGCGTCGAGCGCCCGGATGGCCTCCAGCTCGCGGCGGGCCGGTTCGAACGCGGCCTCGCCGTCGAACTCGGCGACCAAGTGGTTGAAGAAGTGCTCGGTGCCGTCGAGCCAGGCCAGGCTGCGTGGGCGCCAGCGCCCGATGACGTGCCGGCCCTCGATGAGGCCCAGCACCCCCGGCGCGGCGTGATGCAGCTGCCGGTCGTGGGCGTCGTGGAACACGAACCCGGGTTGGCCAGGAATGCCGTCGAGGAGCGACGCCGGCATCGACCGGTCTGTGGCGGTGAAGAGGTTGAGCATCGGACGCCTACGCGGTCGCCACGTGCGATCGAACGCGAGTCGTCATCGAACCCATAGGCGTGCCTCCTGGCATGTCGGCTTGGTGGCTTGGTGCAGCGCGCTGAGAGCCGGCCCGTCGGGCATCCACTCGCCCAATGTCCTCAGCGGCGCGCCGCGTCCCGCCAACTCCTGTTCTACCCGCTGTCCGCCCGGACTACACAAGGGCCGTGCCCGACCTAAACTTCGCTTCAGGTTCGCCATGACCGTCGACGAGGAGCTTTCCATCGGCACGGTGGCCGCTCGCGCCGGATTGAGCGTGTCGGCCCTGCGGTTCTACGAGGAACGCGGTCTCATCACGTCCCACCGCTCCGAGGGCGGCCAGCGCCGCTACGGTCGTTCCGTCCTGCGGCGGGTGGCCTTCATCCAGGTGGCGCAACGGGTCGGTCTCACGCTCGAGGAGATCGGTCGCGCACTGGCCACCCTTCCGGAGGACGACGGGCTCACGCCCGCGGACTGGAAGCGCCTGTCGAAGGCGTGGCGGCCGATGCTCGACGAGCGCATCCGTCTGCTGGAGGCCCTCCGCGACGAGTTCGACTCCTGCATCGGCTGCGGGTGCCTGTCGCTCGAGCGGTGCCGTCTGCGCAACCCGGGAGACAGCGCGGCCGCCCTCGGTCCAGGACCGCGCTATCTCATGCGGGGCGGTGGACCAGGCTGATGCCGCATCTCCAGCACACTCCCAGCTTTTCCTAGGATCGAGGACGACGATGAAACCATGACCGAACCGTCCGACACCACCGACCTCTCCCGGCGCCGGGTCGTCCTCGGCGCCCTGGGCGCCGCGGCCGCCGCGGTCCTCGGCGCCTGCGGGCGCAACGGCGGCGGCGAGGCCGACAGTGCCGCGCAGGGCGCGCCGACGACCACGACGCCGGCGCCCACCACCGCAGCCACGCCGAACACGAACGCCGCGCCTGCGGCCCCGACGACGCTCGCCGCGACACCGGAGTGCAAGGACGCCGACGACGTCACGCCGGCCCAGGCCGAGGGCCCCTACTTCAAGGCCAGCTCCCCCGAGCGCACGAACATCCGCGGCGACGCCGGTGGCACCAAGTTGCTGCTCACCGGCACCGTGGTGACCACCGGCTGCAAGCCTGTCGCCCGGGCGCTCGTGGACTTCTGGCAGACCGACGGGTCGGGCAACTACGACAACGCCGGCTACAGCTTCCGCGGTCACCAGTACACCGACGCCCAGGGCCGGTACCGACTGGAGGCGGTCGTCCCCGGGATCTACCCGGGCCGGACCCGCCACATCCACGTGAAGGTCCAGCCGCCCGGCGGGCGAATCCTCACCACGCAGCTGTACTTCCCCGGCGAGGCCCGGAACGCCTCGGACGGTATCTACCGCAAGGAGTGCGAGGTCGCCATGACCGACGCCGCCGACGGGAAGAACGCCACCTTCAGATTCGTGCTGAACACCTGACGCGCCCTCCGGGCCCGAAGCGCTCCGGGAGCTCGACCGGCGAGCCGAACCTTCACACTTGGCGCCGACGCGAGTACCTTGCTCGCCCGTGGGCGTTGTGGGAAAGGGGTCCGGTGGCTGAGCAACCCATGCCGTTCAGCGAGCTGTTGGCGGGCTACGGCACGATGACGATCGGCGAAGGTATGGACATCCAGTCCGTGTTCGCGCTGCTCAAGCTGCGTGCCGAAGACGGGAGCGCGGCATGGTCGGTGCGCAGCGGCGGCGTGCCGCTGACGCTGGAGGAACTGATGGGCGTCCTCGAGGGCCTGGTCACCTCGATCCGCCAGCGCCTGACGAGGGCGTGGAAGCGGACGATGAGCCAGGAATCACCGTCGACGGGCACGGCCGGTCAGGCCCAACCGGCACCCGTCCCCTTCAGCGAGCTGCTCGCCGGCCTGGAGACGGTCGGCGTCGACGACGGCTACCTGATCGAGTCGGTGTTCGCCATCATCAAAGCGCGGCGAGCCGACGGCGTACCGGTGTGGCACGTCCGTTCGGCGGAGATGAAGTTGGGCTCCGAAGAGCTGCTCGGTGCACTCGAGGGGTATGCGGAGTCCGTCCGCCTCGACCTCGCCGCGTCCTGGAAGTGGTGAACATCGTTCATTGACGCCACCCCCTGGGGCCGGCGACGGCTCTGCGGCGCGCCCAGCCGGGTGATCTGTTCGCACCGGTGCTCTCCAAAGCGCAAATCCTGCCCACGGCGTGTGAGGGCCGAAGTGGCCCGTGCGTCAGGACTTCCGGCCCGTGCCGGTGAGCTCCCCGAGCAGCTCGTGACAGCGGATCGCCCTCTGCCGGTCCTGCTCCTGGACGTCTCGGATGAACTCCGCGATGTTCTCGTGGTCATGGGCGTCTTCGAGGTACTTGCCGTACAGTTCCGCCCCCTGGAGCGCGTGGTACTGGATGCTCACCAGGTTGTAGAAGATGTCGTCCGTCGGTCCGTGCTCGTTCGCCATTGTGGTCTCCTCGATTCGACATCGTGGTGGGCCGAACCTACCTGCCCCGGCGCCTCACCAAACGGCTTCGGACGCCTAGCGGCCCGCAGTCGCCGCCCCGAGCCCTGCGGAGGTCGACTGGTAGCAGTAGTCTCGACCAACGCATCGCCGGCAGGGCGTGCACCGGCGAGAGGAGTCAACGGTGGCGTACCCGGGACGGATCGGTACAGGAGTTCGCCCGGGGGACGCTTTCTCCGGTCCGGCGAGGTCGCACCGGCTCCCGGGGGTGCTGCTGCTCGTGCCTCTCCTGCTCACCTCGCTCCTGGCATCGGCCGCCTCCGGCCAGGCCGCTACCTTCTCGATCGCGATCGGCATCCAGGGCCCGTCGCTGGTCACCGTCGGGGAGACGAACCGCCAGGGCAGCCTGGGACTGACCAACAACTCCACCGGGCTCGGTCCGGTGACGCTGACATCGATCACCTACCACCCCTCGTGCGGCGACTTCAGCCTCGCCTGCACGTCGCCGGAGCCGGGCGTCTTCTCGCTGGCGAACTCGGCCGGCGGTGCGGCGGGCACTGCGTGCGCCGACCGGGCCTTCACCGTCAGCTCCGACGCGAACGGCCGGTACACGTTCACGACGTCGCCGCCGATCGTGCTGGCCACCGGCGCAAGCTGCACCGTCAACTTCGGCTTCAACGTTCTCCGGGCACCGACGATCGACTCGCAACCGGCCACCCCCGGGGCCCAGACCACCCGGTCCGCCATCGTGAACGGAACGGCGACGGCGACGGCCGGCGGCACGGTGAACGGCACGTCCAGGAGCGTGTCCACCATCTCGGTCGCCCGGGCCCAGGCCACCATCACGACCCAGGTCACCGCCTCGTCGGTGGTCCTGGGCGGCAACGTGTCGGACAAGGCCACGGTAACCGGCGTGGCCGGCGTCCAGCCTACGGGCACCGTGACCTTCAACCTCTACGGCCCGAACAACGGCACCTGCTCCGGCCCGCCGGTGTTCACGTCCACCGTGCCGCTCACCGGCAGCACGGCGACCTCGGCTCAGTTCGCCCCGTCGTCCCCCGGCACGTACAACTGGATCGCCTCCTACAGCGGCGACGCCAACTACGTCACGGTCAGCGGCGTCTGCAACGACCCGAACGAGACGGTCACCGTCCTACCGGGCGGCCGCTACGAACCCCTCACCCCGACCCGCATCCTTGACACCCGTGACGGCACCGGCGGCGTCTTCGGGCCGGTAGGCCCCGGCTCCACAGTGAACGTCCAGATCACCGGCCGGGGGGGTGTGCCGGCCAGCGGGGTCACGGCGGTGGCCATGAACGTCACCGTGACCCAGCCAACCGGCGACGGGTTCTTGACCCTGTACCCGACGGGCAGCGGCCGACCCCTGGCCGCCAACCTGAACTTCACGCCGGGCAAGACGGTGCCCAACATGGTCGTGGTCAGGATCGGCACCGGCGGCAAGGTCGACCTCTTCAACTCGGCCGGCTCCACCCACGTCATCTACGACGTGGCCGGCTACTTCACCGACACCCCGACCGGCAACGACGGCCGCTACCAGCCGCTGAGCCCGGTCCGCATCCTCGACACCCGTTCCGGCCTGGGCGGCGCGGCGGTGCGCCTCGGCCCCGGCGCCAGTTTGGACCTCCAGGTGGCCGGGGCTGGCGGGGTGCCGGCCACGAACGCCGAGGCGGTGGTCATGAACGTGGCCGTCACCAATACCACCGCGACCAGCTTCTTGACCGTGCACCCCACCGGTGAGGCCCGCCCGCTGGCGGCCGGCCTGAACTGGAACGCGGGCGACACGGTGAGCAACCGGGTCTTCGCCAAGCTGGGCACCAACGGCCGGGTCACCCTCTACAACAACGGTGGGCAGACCGACGTGATCGTCGACGTCAACGGTTGGTTCACCAACCCCACGGTGGCCGGAACCGGCGGCACCTATTCCGGCCTGAACCCGGCCCGGGTCCTGGACACCCGGGATGGCACCGGCGGCGCCGGGACCAGGCCGGCGGGGAGCCTCACCGACGTCCAGCTGACCGGCCGGGGCGGCATCCCGGTGTCGGGGGTCAGCGCCGTCATCCTCAACGCCACGGTGGTCGGCCCGGCCGGGCCCGGCTTCCTCACGATCTTCCCGGCCGGCACCGCTCAGCCGCTGGCCTCCGACGTCAACTACACCACCGGGGAGGTCCGCCCGAACCTCGTGGTTGTCAAGGTGGGCAACGGGGGGAAGGTGAGCTTGTTCACCTCGTCCACCACGCATGTGGTGTTCGACGTGGCCGGGTTCTTCACCTAGAGCTGCCGCCCAGCGAGCTCTCGTTACCCCGGACACGAGAGGAGCGGAACCAGCCGGGTACGCGCGGGCTGCCGGAGAGTTGTAGGTGAGAAGCCTCTCTCCAACCGACGGTGGACGCTCCGCCGGGTCAGCGTCCCGGGCCGGGGTTCGGCGCGCAGTTCGAACGGCGCCAGCGGACCTGGTCGCTGGTTCGGTCGGGAGAGGGGTAGGGGTACCGAGTGCCCCGCTCCGTGACCATCTCACTGCCTTCCGACCGCGCACCCCTCCTCGTCGAGGAGCTCTCGGCGTTCGACGGCACGTTGAGCTTGAGCAGGCAACGCCAGGCGTCCGTCCGTCCGCCTGGCGACGTCATTACCGTAGAGGTCCTGGACAGATCGGTATCCGAGCTGTTCGCCCTGCTGTCCCGCTACGGGGCAGGCAGCGACGACGGCGTCTCCGTGATAACCAGCGAGCCGACGGGAATTGTGTCTGCTTCGTCGTCGGCCGCGCTCGCCGGTGACCCGGCATCGTCGAGCTTCGAAGAGGTGGAGACAATGCTCGAGCGGGAAGCCTCCATGGGCGCGAACAAGGTGCTGGCCATGGCTGCAGCCGGCGCCATCGCGGCCGTAGGAATCCTCACCAACGCTGTGCACCTCGTCATCGGCGCCATGGTGATCGCGCCCGGGTTCGAGCCGTTGCTGAAGGTGGCGCTCCGGGTCACGGGGCGAGGGCGGTCGTTCAGGCGTGGGTTCGTCGACATCGTCGTTGGCTGGTGCGTGCTAGCCGCCGGCGCCGCCGGGGCCGGGCTCGTCCTGCGATGGCTCGGCGTCTCACCCGGTTCCCCGTCGGGAGGGTACCTCGCCCAAGGCGGCCTGGAGTCCTACTGGCGGGAGGTGAACACCACCGCAACCGTGGTGGCAGTCGTCGGTGCGGTGGCCGGCGCCGTACTGGTGATAGCGAACCGGCCCGTGCTGACCGCCGGTGTGATGATCAGTCTGGCGCTCGTCCCGGGTGCTGCCCTTATCGGTATCGCCGTGGCCGGAGCCGATCTCAGCATGGCGGTCGATGGCGCTCGGCGCTGGGCGCATGATGCCGTGATTGTGACAGTCGTGAGCGCAGGTGTCTTCGGTGTCTACCGGTTCCACCGCGGACGGGGGCTCGGAGAACCAGACCGTGACCCCGCGGGTTGATGCGGGCGCCCGAGGTGGCGATCGCCACCGAGACCGATCGGCGTCTGTTCGTGGGGGCTCGCGGCCGCCGGCTACACGGTGCTGGCTATCAGTCCGATGCCGACGTCGCGCTACCGCGACTGTCACTCGACCCTGCTTTTGGTGACTCGACGGCGGTGACGCCCTCGGACTAGCGGCGCCTGCGACGCATGTCGCCGTAGCGCGGTCGCTGCGGCGTCGGTTGTGATCCGCAGATACTGAGCCCGGGGCGGAGATACTTATGCATGGCGGACAGCGCTGTAGTTCTCGGTGTGACAGGGATTCTCGTGTCCGGCGTCGTCGGGCCGACGGTCGCAGCATGGCTGGCACGCAGGGCCCGGTCTCGCGATTTTCACCGCGAACAGGTTGCGCACCGTCGAGACGAGTTGAGAAGACTGCTCGATGAGGCAGCTTCGCTTCTTGCGAGCGGACCGACAAAGATCCGGGTGTTGCACGAGCGGAGCAGCCAATCGGACGTCGAAGAGGCCGAAGCATGGCTGGGCCAAGTGTTTCCGATCGGTCAGCGGCTCCAGCTATGGCTTCCTGCTGATCATCCCGTCGTTTCGTCCTACGAACGAGTCCGTGAGCGTCTCATCGACGCAGCGACGGCGGGCGCAGGTCCTGCCGCTGATCCGGTGCTCTCACAGTTCGAAGAGGAACGCCGGTGGTTCCTCGACCACGCCAGGAATGCTCTGCTCAGTCCTATCCCGGAAGCGGGACCGGGTCTGTGAACGTCAGCACCTTCGCGATCGACGCCGTCATGGTGCACGACGTACCCCGTGGCAACGATCGGGACGACCAACTGACCCTCACCGATGAGCCGATCGAGCTCGATCAAGATCTGGACGCATATTTCCGGCGGAAGATCCTCGTGAGCCTCCGTGAGCGGGGGTTGGAAGTCGTCGCCGACGAAAACGAGGACGATACCGTTCGCACCGCCGTGGCGGGGATCATCGCGGACCCGAGGCGACTGGTTGAGGATTCCCGAATCATCGCCAGACGTCTGGACGACGTCCAGACCGGCCGCAATCCGCCTGGGCTACTCGCGGTCATCGCCGGAACCGTCGACGACAAGCGCTGCGCCTCCGTGCTCAAGCTTGAACGTGAACAGGGCCTGCGATTTCGCATCGAGCTCGTGCATGGTCGACGTGTCGTCGACCTGGAGTTCTTGCGCAACCTGACCCTCACCGACAAGACGAAGGTGTTCAAGACCTCCGTCCTCACGGTCGAGAGTGGTCGGCCACGTGCGGGCGCCATCATCGGTCGAGCTTCCGACGACCAACGCGGGACCGAGACCGCGACTGGAGTGGCGACGTTCTTCCTCGGAACATTTCTAGGATGCCGCCTGCGTGACAGTCCAGAAAAGACAACGCTCGAGTTCGTCCAAGCCGCGGACGGGTTCATCAACAAGGTGGTGCGGAGCTCTGAGCGGCGCGGCCGATACCAGGTCGCTCTTCTTGCGACGATGCAGGACCAGACAGCCGAGATTCGTCCGCGCACGTTCGCAGAGGAGCACCTGGACCCCGTCGACCGACCGCTCTTCCTCGAGCGGGTTCGGGAGGGCGGACTCGATCCGGAGCGGCCGTTTCCCAAGGACACCACCCTCGTTCGTGTTGCCGGATTCAAAATGACGTTTTCGTCGGGAATGGTCCTCGTGGGAAGTCAGGAGGACCTCCGGGAGCGTGTGAACATCCGGCCAGACAATGCGCCCGTTCCCGGCGTGGATGTCAACGACGCGATCAAGAAGCTGAGGGGACGGTAGCGCTTGGCGCTGTTCCCTACCGCCGAAGGCGGGCAGCCACCGTTCCGTTCACGGCTCCTTGAACCAGAGGAGCTCGACGTCGTCGGCAGGTCGGCACAGGCGAAGCGGTGGAGAGCCCCAGCGTGGCCCATTCGCTTCTGGAAGCGGCAGGCCGGCACGTTGACGGAGATCCGGAGCGTCACGACTGCGTAACGATTTCCCCCTCTACGGCATGTCGCCTCCCGGGGACGGGTAGCCACCATATGAATGCCGTACGGCTCGGAGGTCCCATGCGGAGTACGCCGTAACGGCGGCGAGTGCAGGCCTTGCCAACAAAGGTGTTCGGGTCGAAAGCGTGCCTCGGTCGCCATGTCAGCTTCGTCCCGCTGACCAGGCGCCGAGACGCAGCTCGAACGCCTGGGGGCAATGCCGCCACGACCCTCCGATTCAAGCCGAAAGGGTGGAGGAAGCCCGGAACAGAAGGAGGTGGGCGGTGGCCACGCTGCATCGCGACGAGGAGGTGGCGGGAAAGCCAACCGAGCTCGACAAGGGCTCGTGGTCGGGGGTACTGAAGCGCACCGCCCGGGAGTTCAAGGATGACGACCTGGCCGACCGGGCCGGGGCGCTGACCTACTTCGGCATTCTGTCGATCTTCCCCGCCATCCTCGCCCTCGTGTCCGTCCTGGGCCTGGTCGGCGCGTCGGCGACACAGCCCCTGATCGACAACCTGGGCAAGGTGGCCCCTGGGCCAGCCAGGGACATCCTCACCCGCGCCGTGGAGAACCTGCAGAACAGCCAGGGTGCGAGCGGGATCTTGTTCATCGTGGGGCTCGCCGCAGCTCTGTGGTCGGCTTCGGCCTATGTCGCCTCCTTCATGCGAGCCTCCAACGCCATCTACGACGTCGAAGAGGGGCGCCCGATCTGGAAGAAGCTGCCGGTCCGCCTCGGCGTGACGCTCGTGCTGCTTGTGCTGCTGGCCATCAGCGCCGTCGCCGTGGTGGTGACCGGTGGCCTGGCCCGCCAGGTCGGGAACCTCATTGGCGTCGGCGAGTCAGCGGTCAAGGTTTGGGACATCGCCAAGTGGCCGGTGCTGCTTCTCATCGTCAGCTTCATGTTCGCCCTCCTCTACTGGGCGGCGCCCAACGTGAAGCAGCCAGGGTTCCGCTGGATCTCGCCCGGCGGGATCGTCGCCGTCGTCCTCTGGATTGTCGCTTCGGTAGCCTTCGCCTTCTACGTTGCCAACTTCGGCTCCTACAACAAGACCTACGGCGCCCTCGGTGGAGTGATCATCTTCCTCGTCTGGCTCTGGCTCACCAACGTCGCCGTCCTGCTCGGGGCCGAGTTCAACGCTGAGCTCGAGCGTGGCCGTCAGATCGAGGGCGGATACCCGCCGGAGCAGGAGCCGTTCCTGGAGCCCCGCGATACCAGGAAGATCAAGACCTGAGCGCGAGCAGCTGTGGCCCTGCGAAGACGCGGCTGAGCGAGACGGTCCGCCGGCCGTCATGGGCGAGCCCGCAGTCGGTCTCCACCCCTCCCCCGATCAGATGGGGGAGGCCACTCAGCTCACGACGCTGCGTGGATCGGGCGCCGGCCGTGGCCCGTGACGAGCCGGAGGGCGTCGTCCCAGTCGGCGACGAACCGCTCGATCGAGAAGCGCTCGACCGCGAGCCGCCGCGCACCCTCGCCGAGTCGCCGCGCCTCGTCGGCGTCGAACAGGAGCCCCCTCATGTGGTCGATCAACCGATCGATGTCGGTGTCGATCCACCCTGAGACACCACTGTCGACGACGGTGGACATCTCCGTCGTGGCGAGGGCGACGACCGGCATGCCGAGCATCATCGCCTCGCAGGCGGCGAGCCCGAGGCTCGTGTAGCGGATGGGGTGGAAGAAGAACCGGTAGCGGGCGATGAAAGCGGCCAGCTCGGGGGGCGGCACCTCACCCAGCCCACCGGACTCGTCTGCGTACATCCCGACCAGATCGAGGGGGACCTCCCGGCGGGCCCGCTCGAAGATGTCGGCGCCCAGCCGGCGGCCACGGCGACGCAGGCCGTTGACCACGACGATCCCGCGGTCGAGCTCGCCGGTGTACCGCACGCCTTCGGGCACGACGACCCCGTGCTCGATCACCCGCGTCGGGGTGCGCCCGCTGTCCCACATGAGGTTGTTGAAGGCGGTTACGTGCACGAGGAGGACGTTGGGGTCGTCGACCGGGTGCCGGGTGTCGGTCGGGGAATCCCTGGGCGGGTCGTGTTCGACATGGACTGCGGGGAGCGCCAGCTGGGCAGGGGAAAGGATCTCCTCGCGGTCGCCCACCCAGTTCTGCCGTGACTGAGTGAGGACACAGTCCAGATCGAGGTCGGGGACGTCTTCGGCTGCCACCTCGTGCACGTTCTCGGGCCACGTGAAGGTCGCACCTCTGCCCCCGTAGCCCGGAGGACGCCCGGGCTTGACGGGCAGGAAGATGTCGTGAGGGATGTGGGACAGGTACCACAGGTAGTTCCCGTGCACATGCCACGTCAGGATCCGGAGCGGACGCACAATCCTCCTGATCGATCGGGGGCCTCGGCGAGCAGGCCCAAGGCGGTCTCGACGACTTCCTCGGGTGGGATGTCGAGGCAGGCGAGGTGCATCGGCCCAGAGTGGGTCAGCAGGCGCCCACCCAGGTCCCCGGGTTGGCCGACGCGTAGGGGGACGCCCGCGAGGTAGCAGGCGTAGGCCGGATGCACGGGCAGCCGGGGTCGAGGGCTGCACCTGGGCGAGTAAGCCCCGCGATCAAGGCCGAGCTGCCGAGGTGGTACCCCTTCTGCGACCAACCGGACCCGCAGCACCGTCGTGTGTCCCGTCATGCCTTCCCAAAACCGGCTCATCTCCCCGTCGTCCCCAACCTACGAAGCGGTCGATTGTCGGCAAGGAGCAACACCCGGAGCTTCTTTCGTTCTCCCGCTGCTGTGTACCCCGTGCTGCGGATTTCAGACGCCCGCCATCCAATAGGGGTTCCCCAGCCGGGAGCGAGGGGAAGCCCGGATATCCGTGCGATGACCAACGGCCGATGCTGCGGGTGTGGCCTCGCCCTACGAAACCTGCACCGAGTCGGTAACCGTCCCTGAAGCGGCACATCGCACGTCGACGGAGCGGGTCGGCGGCTCGCAGTTCCATGCCCGCGTCCTGGGCCTGCTGGCCCTGCTGTTCGTCGGTCGTGTCGTCGTCCAGCTCATCCAGTTCCTGCACCCGGTCGAAGTTCTGCCCCGGTTCGAGGAGTGGCAGAGCGGCGCGCTCCCCTACGAGCTCCTCGTCGTGGCGCAGTTGGCGATCGTCGCCGGGCAGCTTCGCGTGGTCGGAGCGGTCAGCCGGGGCGAACGCCTCCTGCGGCGGGAGTGGCGCCGGGTGATCTCGGCCTTCGCAGCCGTCTATCTCACGGTGATGGTGTTCCGGTTGATCGCCGACCTCACCTTCGCCACCGGCGAGGGCTGGCTCGACGCTCGGCTCCCGACGATCTTTCACCTCGTTCTCGCCGCCTGGCTCCTCCTCTGGGTTCACCACGAATCGGGCGGACTGGAGCCTGTGAATAGAGCCAATCTGGCAGAGGCCAGTGAGAGGGCGCCGTGGGCGACGCGGGTCTTCCTCTATCCCGTGGTGTCGATAGGTGCCTGTGTCGCGTTCTACCTGATGGACAGGAGTGGCACGCCCACCGCGGTCGCCGCCTACGGCCCGATCCTTCTCGCCGCGATTCTGATCACGGTCGCAGAGCTGCGGTGGCCGTACCGAGGCGCCTGGGCACCCGACCGCGGCATGGTCACCACCGACGTGGCCTTCATGGCGATTGTCCAGATGGTCATCCCGGCGTTCGCAGGGATCGCCTTCGCGCTCTGCGCGAGTGCGTTCGCCGACTCGGTCTGGGAAGTGCGCCACCTGTGGCCTCAGCACCTTCCCGGCATCTTGCAGGTCGTGCTCATGCTCATCGTCGCTGACTTCCTCCGCTACTGGCAGCACCGGGCAATGCACCGCAGCCCGACCCTCTGGCGACTCCACGCCGTCCATCACTCACCCGACCGGCTCTACTGGCTGAACGTCGGTCGCTTCCATCCACTGGAAGAGGTGCTTCAATCCCTAGTCGAGACGCTCCCGTTCGTCATCCTCGGCGTCGACGCCCGGGTCCTGGCCGGCTACTACGTCTTCTACGCCGTCAACGGCTTCTTCCAGCACTCCAACTGTGACGTCAGGCTCGGCCCGCTCAACCAGCTGGTCGCCGGGCCCGAGCTGCACCGTTGGCACCACGCGGCAGAGATTCGCGATGGCAACCAAAACTACGGGAACAAGCTCATCATCTGGGACACGCTTTTCGGCACGCGGTACCTGCCAGCCGATCGCGAGGTCGGCGAGCTCGGCAACGGCGAAGCGACCTATCCCAAGACCTTTGTCGGACAAGTCACCGCCCCCTTCCGGCGGGCGGTCGCGTCGTGATTGACAAGATGGTGCAGACCTTCGGCGGTGCGGCCCTGGACCTGGGCATGCGCTGGCGACGCAGGAGACTGTGGGGTGAGCTGATCGAGCAGTCGGCCGCCCCGGCCGAGACCCAGGCCAAGGTCTTGGCCGAGATTCTCGCCCGCAACGCCGGTACCAGCTTCGGGCGCACGCACGATTTCGGCTCGATCGGGGGCTACGCCGAGTTCGCCAAGGCGGTACCGGTCAGCGACTACGAGGCGCTCAGACCGCATATCGAGCGTCAAGAGACCACTGGGGAAGCGACTCTCACGACCGAGGCCCCCGTCCTGTACGCCATCACCAGTGGCACCACCGGCGAGGCGAAGTACGTACCGGTGACCCCGACGGGCCTGGGGCGCCAGGCGAAGGCCCAACGACTCCTGGCCACGATGGTCCACGCTTCGACAGGGTCCTTGTCGGGTCGGATCCTCGGCATCGGAGGTCCTGCCGTCGAGGGCTATCGCCCCCGTGGCATCCCGTACGGCTCGGCCAGTGGACTGATCCTCGAAGGAATGCCGGGCCTGATCCGTCGCCGCTACATCGTCCCGCCGGTCACGGCCAGCATCGCCGACCACGACGCCCGCTACTACGTCATCGCCGCGCTCGCCCTCGCCGGGAGCGACCTCACCGCGATAGCCACGGCGAACCCGTCGACCCTGCTCCGCTTGCGCCAGGTGATCATCGATCGCTGGCCGGACCTTCTCGATGACCTTGCCTCGGGGGCGCTGAGAGGCGCCGGGCCCCTCGATACCGACTGCCGGAACGCGGTCACCAACGCCCTTGTCGCAAAGGCAGGCCGGGCGGCTCATCTCCGGGCACTGGGTGATCCAACAGGGCTCACCTTCGGCGACCTCTGGCCCCGGCTCGCCACAGTCACCACATGGACCCGCGGGAGCTGCGGGCTGGCCGTGACACGATTGCGCGAGGTCCTGCCCGAGACGGCCGCGGTGGTCGAGTTGGGCTACCTGGCGAGCGAGGTTCGAGGGACGGTGCCGGTGGACGCGACCAGCGGGCGCTGTGTGCCCACCCTAGGAGACAACTTCTTCGAGTTCGTCGACAGGGACGCATGGGAAAGCGGCCTTGACCAGTTCCTGACCCTGGCCGACCTTGAGCAGGGTCGGCAGTACTACGTCTTCGTCACCACCTTCGACGGGCTGTATCGCTACGACATGAACGACATCGTCGAGGTCACCGGCACATTCGGCGCCACGCCGTGCCTCGCGTTCGTCCAGAAGGGCAGGGGTGTCACGAACGTCACCGGCGAGAAGCTTCACGAAAGCCAGGTTCTGGACGCCGTCGTCGCCGCCGGCGAGGGCCTTGTACCCGGCGGAGGATTCTTCCTCATGCTGGCCGACACTCCGATGGCCAGCTACCGCCTCTACCTGGAAGGACCGCTTGGTCGCGGTGACCTCGACCGGATGGCTCGCGCCGTCGACGACACCCTCGCCCGGCTCAACGTCGAGTACAGCTCGAAGCGGGCGAGCGGCCGGCTCCATCCAGTCGTCGCGCACGAGCTACGGGCAGGTACCGGCGACGCCTACCGTTCCCATTGCGTGAGCAACGGCCAACGGGACGCCCAGTTCAAGGTCATGCCTCTTCAACGAGCTGAGGACTGCACCTTTGACCTCGCCGCGGCCGTTGTGAGCTGAGCGATGGCCGGGTCACACCCGATGCGCGTCGAGCTGGCCACGTTCCCGACATCGTTCCGGGTGGTGGTGCGGCACGCGTCCGCCGTCCGTGACGCCACCGAGAACATCATCGTGCGAGTCCGTACGGCCAGTGGCGCGGTGGGCGTCGGCGAGGGCTGTCCCCGCCGTTATGTGACCGGCGAGACGGTGGAATCCGCTCGGATCTTCCTGCGGGGCGCCGCACCGGGGGCCGCCGCGTCCGCCGACACCGTCGACGGGTTGCGCTCATGGATGGCGGACCACCGGGGGAGCATCGATGCCAACCCGGCGGCGTTCTGTGCCTTGGAGCTCGCCCTCCTCGACGCGCTCGCACGTCAGCAGCGCGTGTCCGTAGAGCGACTGCTCGGGTACCCGGACCTGAACGGAACGTTCCGCTACACCGCGGTCATCGGAGATAGTGAACGCTGGGTCTTCGCCCTGCTCCTCCAGCGCTACCTCTCTCGCGGCATTCGTGACTTCAAGCTCAAGCTGTCGGGTGGCCTGGAGCGGGACCGACGCAAGCTGGCTCGGCTCCGGCGTCGAGGGGCGACCGTGCGGGTCCGGGTGGACGCCAACAACCTGTGGAGCGATGCGGACGCGTGTATCGAGCATTTGAGGAGACTGGACTATCGCTTCACGGCCATCGAGGAGCCGCTTACCGTGAACGATCTGGACGGGTTCGCTCGCATTGCTGCCGCGCTGGACACCCCGATGGTCATCGACGAAAGCGGCCTCCGGAGCGAGCAGCTCGATCACCTCCCGGGCCCTGTTGACGGCTGGATCCTCAACTGCCGGGTGTCGAAAATGGGTGGCCTGCTGCGTTCGCTTGCGACCGTGGAGGCCGCCCGGGCGCTCGGAATCGGCGTGGTCGTCGGCGCCCATGTCGGTGAGACGAGCATTCTCACCCGTGCCGCCCTGACCGTTGCTGCTCATGCCCGGGATGCGCTCGTCGCCCAAGAGGGCGCCTTCGGCACGACTCTGCTGCGTCGGGACCTTGTGTCCCCCGTCCTGATGTTCGGCCGGAGGGCGGAGCTGGACATCGTCAGAGTGCTGGATCCAGCGACACCTGGTTCCGGTCTCTTGGCCGACGAGTCCGCCCTGGCAGACCGCGAAGTCCTGGTGGGCTGATTCGGAGTCGAAAGAAATCCGTCTCGAGCTCCGCCACGCAGCGACGGCGCAGGGGGATTACAGCCGCGGTGCTCCAACCGACTCCTACGTGAGCGCCGTCCGAACCGGCGACGTGCCAGCAGTCTCCCAGAACGGGCGACGAGACTACGCAGCGCAGACGGCCCGGATCGCGCCACCAGCCGGTTGGGCGAGACCCGATCACGTTGGCGGCGTCGATCACCAGCATCCGAGGGTCGCGCATCCATAAGCCGCTCGATGTCACAGTCGGTTCAAACCGGCACGCTCTCGTCGATCCTCGACGGCTGTGTCGTTCGGCCGGCCGTCACCGAGGAGCCGGTGACGACATCGACATCTCGATGGGCGGTCCTGAGGAGATCGTTTGGAGGACGACGCAGTAGCGCTCGGTGAGCTGAAGGAGGCGCGTCACGACGTCGTCCCCGGCGTCGGTATCCAGTTCGAAATGGAGTCGAATCGCGCTGAAGCCGACCGGAGCTTCCTTGCTCACGCCAAGGGTCCCGCGAAAGTCGATATCGCCCTCGGCATGGACGATGGCCGAGCGGAGCTCGACACCCAGCGCCGTGGAGACGGCTCCCAGCGTCACGCCGGCACACGCCACGAGCGCCTCGAGCAACATGTCGCCCGAGCACAGCTGCGAACCATCGCCGCCGGTGGCACGGTGAAGTCCGGCCTCAGCGATGACGCGGCCGGTATCGACTGAGCAGCTGACGCCTTCACCTACTACTCCGGACCGACGCAGTGTCACGAGGGCCCGAGCCGGATCCTCGCGGTAGGCGTCCTTGAGTGGCTGCTGGCGCGCTCGCAAGGTTGCTGAGTCCATCGTCTCTCCTGTCACTCGGATGCCAATAGCGTCGCGTGAAGGTCCTCGCAATCGGGTGCACCCTGAGCCCGCAGGTACGCGAGGACCCGCGGCGCCAACAACTCGTAAAGATCCGCAGCTTCAGGACGCGGTCGTTCGTTGCCCGAGCCGGATCTCATCGGGTTCAGCAGATCCAAGCGCTGCGTCTTGGGGGGCCGGCGACTGCCACGGCTGGCGTGTGCCGGCTCAGCCACCCGCCCCGACAGGCTTTCCGCAAGGGGACTTGGCCGCGTTCGGATCGCCCTTGTGCGCCTTCACGTACGCTCCGTGGTTGGCGTACGGCCCGTCGCGGCAGACCTCGGGGTCGTTGAAGCGAGGCGCGGATGGAACCTCCAGGCCCACCTTGGCCAGCGTTGAGCGAGCGGCGTTCTGGGCCGGAGCGGGGAGGCTGCCTGCCCATGCCAACGTTTCACCGCCGAGAACGAGGCCGCTTGCGGCGGCCGCTGCCACCAAGCCGCGTCGAGCGCGAACGCTACGACGGGGGGTGAACGGCGGCGATGGCAGCGAGATGCTGGTTCTTGAGGTCTTCGGGGGCGTCAACGCTCCCAAGCTCACGCACCCTGGGGCCAAGATCAGTGATGTGCTCCATGTCTCTATCAGCGTCCTGGTTGCGGATAACGATACGGGGTGGGCAAGAATCCTCGGGAAGATGCCACTCGGAGGAGGTCGTTCGGATGGGCTAGCCCAGAACGACGCGTGCGCGTTCGCTCTGGCTCAGTCCCGAACGCCGGCTGAGGGAGACCTTCGCCAGGTCACGTCTTTCTGGGATGGGATGAGCAGTCGCGCCCGGAACAAGCCGTGCTCCGCGGAGCTCTTCGGCTGGATCAGCGGAACGCAGGGTACAGCGGCATGCCGGCCGCATCGGGCCATCGCCGGAAAATCGCGGTGGCCAGCCCCTCTGCTACTTCGGCCAGGGCGGGGAGCCTCTCCCTCTGCTCCGCAACGGTGAGTAGCCGTGCGTGGACGATCTGGCGCCCGGTAGACGGAGCCCGGGGCGGGACCGGCCGGTCGTCGAGCACGAAGCGCCGGAACCAGTGGAACTGGACGATGGTGTGGTGCACGGCGGCCGGGGTCACCACGTCGACGAAGCCCGCCGGGTCGGGCGGGGCCAAGGCGGCGAGGAACGCCGCCTCCATGCGCCCGATCGTTCCTTCGGGCAGCCGGGCCAGGCACCAGCACGTGCAGAACGGCGCCCGGCAGTAGGCGGCTTCGACGGCTGCGTGGCGCCACCCGGCGCCCTCGAAGTCGAACAGCCGCACGGAGCCGTCGGGGAGCACCCGGTTGTTGTCGGGGCACGTGTCGCTGGGGCAGAAGGCGACCCACGGCCCCGGCCGGGAGAGCAGGGAGGCGATCGACGCGACGTCATCATCCACGCCCGCAGGCACCGGCACGTCGAGGGCCGCCGCCAGCTGCCTCATCTGGTCGAGGCCCTCCACCAGCTCTTCGGGCTCCTCGGGCGTGCCGGGGCGCAGGGTGGCGCCGAGAGCCTGCCCCAGCGCGGTGGCCCAGGCCAGCACGGCGGCCTCGGCCGCCGCGGGATCGTGGCCGAGGAGAAGGTCGGCCAGCGAGGGTCCGGGGCCGAGGTCCTCCATGATCAGAAGGTTCTCGCCCACGGCCACCAGAGTGGGCCGGACCGCCTCCGGCAGCACCCGCAGGGCCTCGAGCTCACGGGTGAACGCCGCTGAGTCGACCGGCCGTTTGGCGACCACTGTCGCTCCTCCCGGCACCCGAATCCTGGCCACCTGCGCCTTGCTGCTGAAGGTCAGGTCGTCGACAAGGTCGACCGGCCCCACCAGCGATGCCGCTGTTTCCAACAGTGGCTGGAGAGTCACCCGAGGAGGCTACCGACCGCTCAGCCTGCTGACTTGCCCGCGTACAGGGCGTCTCAATAACGGCGCGCTACGGCCGCCGGCGGGGGTCCACTACCGCCGGCAAAGGGGCGATAGCGAGTCGTTGAGGTAGAGAAGATGTCCAGGTCACTCGGCTACGCGGCCAGGTTGGTCAGCAGCTACCGGGATGACGATGAGGAGACATCAGCTCGGAGACCGCCCTTTGATGACTGCCAACCGCGGCGGCAGCGGCCTCCCAGCGCGACATCGTCACTATCGTTGGGCGAGGACACCGCCTCCCTCGCCATCAGGGCCGAGCCGAACACCACAGCATGACTCGCTACCTCCGGGTGAGGTAGGGCACCTGAGAAGGACGCGAAAAGGGCCGGTACGACGGGCGTTGACCCGTCGTACCGGCCGGTACTGCTCCCCAAGCGGACTAGGCCTTGGGGGTCTCGGCCTGGGCGGCCGTCAGGGTGACGACACCCAGCGGGATGCCCTCCTTGAAGGCGGACACACCGAAGGTGGAGTTCAGGGCGCTCGCACCGGTGGCGGTCAGCTTGGCCACGGTGCCCTGAAGGACCACGTCGGAGCCCGACATCGACACGGCGACGTTGGTGCCGTCCAGGGACAGCAACGGGATGCCGGACTTGCCACCAGCGGTGGCGGTCAGCACCGAAGTGCCGGGGTCGACCACGAAGTCGGTGACCTCGATGGACTTGCTGCCGCTGCTGAACTTCAGCCCGCTGCCCTGGTGGATGACGTTACCGGTGATGTAGCCGGGCTTGAAGTTCCTGTCCGAGTGAATTGCGGCGAAGCCACCGGTGATCGGGAACGACACCGTGCCGGTGGCGGCGTCGAACTTGGCGGAGCCGGTGGGGGCGACGGTGACGTTGAGGGACTTCAGGGCGTCGGCGGTGCCTGCGTCCAGCTTGACCGCGGTCTGCTTGCCACCCAGGCGGGTGATCTCGGCCGTCTTGTCAGTGGCCGGGTCGTAGGTGGTCGCCGTGCCCTTGGCCACCAGGCGGACGACGCCGAGGGGCGTGCCGGCCTTGATCGCCTGGGTCTTGAACGCCCCGTTCAGGGCGGTGGCGGCGGCGTCGGTCAGCTTGGCGACGGTGCCGAAGAGGACGACGTTGCCGGACTCCATGGTGACCTTGACGTTGGTGCCGTCAAGGGAGAGCAGGGGGGCGCCAGGAGTGCCGTTCACGCTCCCGTAGAGCATCGAGTTGCCGGGGTCGACCACGAAGTCGTCCAGTGTCACCTTGGTGGCGCCGGCGGTCAGGGTGAAGCCGCTGCCCTCGTGGTTGACCGATCCTTGGATGTAGCCGGGCTTGACGGCGGGGTTGCTGTGGATCTCGGCGTAGCCGGAGGTGATCGGGAAGGTGATCGTCGAGGTCGAGGCCTCGAAGGTGGCGTTGCCCGACGGGGCGATGGCCACGCCCAGGCCCTTGAGTGCAGCGGCGGTACCGGCGTCGAGGATGACCGACGTGCCCACGCCGGTGAGGGCGGGGATGGCGGTGACGGTGTCGGATGCCTGAGCTGTCTGGGAGTTGGCCGACCCCTGTGAGGTCGACGCGCTGCCATTCTCGTTGTCGCTGCCACAGGCCGCTCCGGCCAGGGCGAGTACCCCGACGAGCGCGGTGAGGGAAGCTCTCTTCTTCATCTTCATTGGTCTCTCTTCCTTCCGCCTTGTCGGGCGAGGTCGGGTTGTGGGAGTTGCGGGTGTCTCTTGCCTGTTGTACGGATCACGCAGCGCAGGCGTATGACATGCCCATTCGGGCGTGCGTGCTGCCAACGGCTCTGGATCTCAGGGTCTCGATCTCCGCTCCTCATACCGGCACCGGCGACGACTATTCGTACTCGAGGCCGAGCAGGACATTCCCTTGACCCGCTCCACGTGGACACCCGCCCTCTTGTCTCCCGAGTGATCCGCAAGGCGATGCACCTACGTAGACCAGATACCGCTAGAGAGAAGGACGAGCCGGGCTGTGGCCATGCTTACACGAACCGGTGTCGACGCCTTCGCGGCCACCTTCCAGGGACGACCGGCACCCACCCGCTTTCTCGCGGCTGTGCTTCGCCTGCTCACCACGGTCAGCTAGGTCGACCTCCCGAAGCCGCCACGACGTGCTTCGCGCGTCGCGGGCGCGGCTTCGCAGCGATCCCGTGGCGGCGGAGCGCCTCTCTCTCGCACCGCCGCCACGGCCCTATCCACTACGCCCGGTCGCTGGGTTGGTCCTGGCCGGCCAACACGAGCGGCATGGCCGCACCCATGAAGTCGAGGTCTCCGCCGGAGGAGCGCGAGTGTTGCCTGCTCATGCACGCAGCGTCAGGACCGCCGTCCACTGACCGGGCGGCCATCGTGCGCCATCGGGCTCTGTCGACTCGGCGGTATGCGCATGGGTGAGCTCCCAGCGCGTGGGGGCGAGGATGGACTCCAGCTCCTCGGGCGCGCAGAACAGGTACTCCATCCAGGCCGTCGCAAGCTGCAGGTGCCGGCCCTCGATCTGGCGCGCTCGCGCACGGCCGACGACTCAGCGACGTGAGGCAGTGAACCACGGACGAACGCCTCGCGACCCCAACCAGGCCCTGATATCGGAACACGATATCAGTGGCTACGGTAGGCGTGTGCATGACTTCCTCCGTGGCGTGGTCCGGCTGCATGTGCTCCACCACGCCGCCAAGGAGGATCTGCACGGAGCGTGGATGGCCGAGGAGCTCGCTCGGCATGGCCACCAAATCAGCCCGGGGACGTTGTACCCGACACTGCACCGGATGGAGGCCGACGGGTTGCTGGTGTCGCGGCATGAGGTGGTCGACGGCCGCCGCCGTCGCTTGTACCGGGCGACCGCGACCGGCACGATGCACCTGGCGGAGATGCGCCGGGCGTTGCGCGAGCTGGCCGACGAGATTCTGCAGTGATGAGCGGCGAGCCGAGCCGGCTGGCGCGCCGGCTCGGGCTCTTCGACGCAGTCGTGATCGGGCTCGGCGCGATGATCGGCGCCGGCGTGTTCGCCGCCATCGGCCCCGCGGCGAGCGCCGCTGGGAGTGGACTGCTCGTCGGTCTCGCCATCGCCGCGATCGTCGCGTATTGCAACGCCACGTCGTCCGCCCAGCTGGCCGCCATCTACCCCGAGTCGGGGGGCACGTACGTCTACGGGCGCGAACGCCTGGGCAGCTTCTGGGGCTTTCTCGCCGGTTGGGGTTTTGTGGTGGGCAAGACAGCCAGCTGCGCGGCGATGGCGCTCACGTTCGGTTCCTACGCCGCGCCAGAGTGGCGACGCCCGCTCGCTGTCGCCGCGGTGGTGGCGCTCACGGCGGTGAACTACCACGGCGTCCGCAAGACGGCGTGGCTCACGCGGCTCATCGTGGCCGTCGTTTTCACCGCCCTCGCCGCCGCGGTCGCCGGGGCCCTCCTCGGCGGTGAGGCCTCGCCCGATCAGCTGGGCTCCCTGACTGGCGTGGGAGGGTGGTCGGGCATCCTGGAGTCGGGCGGGCTGCTGTTCTTCGCCTTCGCCGGCTACGCGCGGCTGGCGACCCTCGGTGAAGAGGTGGTCGATCCCTCCCGCACGATCCCCCGCGCCATCCCACTCGCACTGGGACTCACCTTGGTCGTCTACGCCACCGTCGCGGTCTCGGTGCTCATGGCTGCGGGGCCCGATGCCCTCGCAGCGTCGACGACGCCGCTGGAAACCGCGGTCCGAGCCGGCTCCCTCGATTGGTTGGCGCCGGTCGTACGCGTCGGCGGCACGGTCGCCGCGCTCGGGGTGCTGCTGTCGCTGATCGTCGGTGTGAGCCGGACCGCGTTCGCCATGGCCGCCAACGGCGAGCTGCCGCGATGGCTCGAGGCCGTCCACCCCACCCACCGGGTGCCGCACCGAGCGGAGCTCGCCGTCGGCGCGCTTGTGGGGGTGGTGGTCGTCGTGGCCGACCTGCGCGGCGCCATCGGTTTCAGCTCCTTCGCCGTTTTGACCTACTACGCCATCGCCAACGCGTCGGCGTGGACGCTGCCGGCCGAGCAGCGCCGCTGGCCCCGAGCCTTCGCCGCGGCCGGTGTCGTCGGCTGTGTGCTGCTCGCGCTGACCTTGCCGTCAGCCAGTGTGTCGTCCGGCGCCGCCGTGCTCGCCGCCGGCGCATTCCTCTGGGTGGTCCGCAACTCGGCCTCGGCCTCACCGCCACGATGGCAGGGCTGACCGCCGCCAGTTCCTCGCCACTGTGGGCAGCGCGGCTGGTGCGCTCGCGTCTGGCGTCCTGCTCGGCGGCCACGTGTGGCCGCTGCTGACCAAGGAGGACCTGATCCCCGGTACCGCGCCGGACATCAACCTTGCACCGAATGCGTGGACGGAGGCGCGGGACCATCTGCGGTTCGCCGCCGTGGGCGACGACGGCAGCGGCGGTCGCCAGGCGATGGCGGTCGCGACGCGTATGGCCGAGTCCTACCGGCAGCAGCCCTTCGGGCTGGTCGCGCCGCTCGGCGACATCTGCTACTACGGCAACTTCGAGGAGCGTTACGAGGACGTGTCCCGTCGACCCATGGGTCCCCAGATCGATGCCGGCGTCGGCTTCGAGCTGGCGATCGGCAACCACGACATGGGCGACACCGGCGGCCTCGACCTTCTCGCCGCCAGCACCATCCTCGCGACCCTCCACGTGATTATCGCGTGGTCGCGTCCGCGTTCCGAGGAACGCATCGCAGTGCGGCGGGCCGACGTGTGGATCGCCTCAGTCGACGCTCTGGTCGTCCCACCCTCGCGGCGACCGTGCTGCCGGTGGCGGTGCTGTGGGGCTTCGCGGGTTCGCCCGGGGCGAAGGGTCACTGGCCGACCGGCCAGCGGGAGTCACGCTCAGCGGATGCCGGTACGGGCGTCCTCCCCGGGGGGACGGCCCTCCACCAGCCGCAGGAGTGCTTCGGCCGGGATGCGCAAGGGGTTCGTAGTGCGGGTGATCAGGAGGTCGGTATCGAGGACGCCGGCGGCAACTGTGGGGCCGAACGGACTCCAGAAGGCGCCATCGGCGGTGATGGTCAGCTCCGCCGGCAGGTCCGCCGGCGTCACGTCCACTCCCTCGCCCCGAACCTGGGCCCGACCCCGCCGGACAATGGGCCGGACCACATGGTCCTCATCCGCGACGCCCAGGGACCGGTGCAGCTCGCACAGCCTGGCCATCGCCTCGGGGTCAGGGGTGCCATTGAGGGTGGTGGCCACCCGCACCCCGACGCCGACGTCGAGCAAGCGGGGGATGGCGTCGACGACCTTGGCGAAGTTCTCGGGTCCCCGGGCGGCGTCGTTGACGTCGGGCTGGTCGGCATCCAGGGAGACCTGGATGCGAAGGGGGAAGCGGGCCAACGGCTTGAGGGCGGCCAGCCGTCGGTCGTTGAAAAGGGTTCCGTTGCTGAGCACCACCGTCGGCAGCATCGACGCCACCTGTGTCAGGACCGCAGGCAGGTCTGGGCTGAGGAACGGCTCGCCGCCGGTGATCCCGACGTCGGTGAAGCCCAGTGCCGCCGCCTGCTGGGTCAGCTCCACGATCGTGGCGCCGTCCAGCGCTCGGCGGGGCACGCCGGGGGCCGACTCGGTGAGGCAGTAGGTGCAGGCCAGGTTGCAGGCGTAGGTGGAGTAGAACCAGATCCGGCCCGGTAGACGGCCCTCCTCGATGGCTGCCGCCGGGCCCGACCCGCTCACGGGCCGAAGCCCTCGGCGGCCAGGCGAGCCAGGGTCTCCGGCGACGAGGGCAACGACAGCGCGGTGCACAGTCGGTTCAGGAGCATGGTCGTCCCGACCGTGACGAGCAGCTCCACGATCTGGTGCTCGGCGTAGCGCTCAGCCAGCACCGCATGCACCTCATCGGGGATCGATCCCTTCGCCAGCGCCACCGCATCGGTCCAGGCCACCAGGGCCGCGGTGTCGTCGTCCACTGTGACCGGCCGCTCCCCGGCGCCCGCCTCGCGCAGGGCGGCAACGTGGCCGGCGCCCAGGCCAAGATCCAGCGCCACCACGGTGCGGGCGTCGACGCAGTACCGACAGCCCAGGACCACCGACGTCCGCAACACCACGGTTTCCTTGGCCTTGGGCTCAACAGAGCCGGGGCCGAGGGCTGCTCCCAGGAACGGCACGGCGACCTCGGCCAGCTCGGGCACCGTGGCCAGGGCCCCGACGATCACGCCGGGATCGCCGGCGGCGAAGAGGTGGCGCACGAGCAACGGAGCCTGATCGGCGTCCACCAGCGTGATGCGCGGGGCCATGGGCTCATGCTCTCACGCCTCCACGGCCCGCACGCCGGGAGACTGCCGGACCCCTCGACCCTCCGGCTCGCAGGTGCTAGGCACGCACCGTGGCCACCCGACCCGACGATGCGCCTTCCCCCCTTCTGCCACCTGCCCACCAGATGGCAAAGGGCCTGGCCGTGCTGCGCATCTTCGTCGGTTCCATCTTCTTGGCCAACGGTTTGGCCAAGCTGGTGGGGATCACCACGATCACAGTCGGGCCCTATCAGGCGAACCTCATCGACCGCTCTGCGATGCGATTCATCCTGCGCTTCGAGGGTCTGGAAAACCCGGCCAACGGCAGCCCCGGTAGCGACGTGCCCGGGCTCAAGCCGGTCGTGCGGTTCCTCCTGGACAACTTCGACGTCGTGCAGTGGCTGATCACCGCAGCCGAGCTCGGGGTCGGTCTTCTCCTCGTGGTCGGCCTCGCCAGCCGGGGGGCGGCCCTCCTCGGATTGGCCCAGCAGTTGTTTCTCGCCCTGCTGTACGCCTCATCCAACCGCTGGCTCTTCGAGCAGCCCCACGAGTACGTGCCCCTGGTCATACTCACCCTCGTTCCTTCCGGCCGGCTCTGGGGCATCGACCGGCGGTTGCGCTGGCGCCGGGCCCGCGCCGGTAGGTTCCCGTTTTGACCGCCGCCCAGCTGATCGCGTTGAGGCTCACGCTCGCAGCAGTGCGACCGGCCGCAGCGTCGTGGCGCGGGGGTATTGCCGAAGGCGTCGCCTCAGACAATTTCGCTGTCCTCACCTTCGCGAAGCAAGCACGCGGTTTGAGTCCACGGGCGTGGTGTACGAAGCGGTGAGGCCCTCCCCGCCCGGGAGGTGAGGGTCCACCACGCGCGCATCGCTTGGTCGGAATGTCGAGCACGCGGCTTGACGAACTGCAGCATGAGACGCCAGCGTCGGGATACCGGCGAACGTGTTGGGGCTGGCGTGGCGTTGACCGACGAGCCGGTCCGTGAACCAGGCTTCCAGGGTGGGGCGAGCGCGCTCATGGCCGCCTGCTTTGTGCGTGGATCCAGTGCCTGCGCCTGACGCCCCGCATTGGAGCCTTCCTGGCGTCACGTCGCCCGTCCAGCATGGAGCGTCGCCGGGGATCCAACGGCGGCCGGTTCGACGATGTCACCAAACTGCAATGCCGACGTAGTCCGCCCGACCCCACGAGGGGGAGGCTATGCCTGTGCTATCCATGCGCCTCGCTCATTCGCCCTGTCGGCCCTCGGCCGCAAGAGACGGGCGCATGACCCGAGGTAACAAGAGGAGACTTGCACAAGGGGAGGGTCGATGAACGAGTTGGTCGTTGGCGTGGACGGTTCGGACGGGAGCCGGCTCGCGCTCCGTTGGGCCGTGGCCGTGGCCGAGCGGGCGGGCGTGCCGGTGCGTGCCGTCGAAGCGTGGAGCTACCCCCGGCTGTCCGTGATATCGGGCGCCGGGGACCTCGCGGCACCAGAGGAGATGGACCGGCGAACGGTTGAGGATCTGGAGGCCGTGATCGCCAAGGAATGCGGCACTGTGCCCGACTACGTCCGAGCCCAGGCGCTGCGCGGCCCCGCGGCAGGTGCCTTCCTCCAGGCGGTGACGCCCTCCAGCGTCCTCGTGCTCGGCTCGCGGGGGCTCGGCGGGTTCACGGGGCTGCTTCTCGGGTCGGTGAGCCGGGAGTGCGCCGAGCACGCGCCGTGCCCGGTCGTCGTCGTCCGCGGCGACGAGCTGGCCCTGGCCCCCGGCGCCCTCATCCTCGTCGGCAAGGACGGCACCGACGGGGCTGTCGCCGCCCTCGAATGGGCGGTGAACCTCGGGAGGATGACAGGGGCGGACGTGGCCACGGTCTTCGCCTGGCAGCCAAGACCGTCGGAGGTCCGGCCCCGGCTGGCGGAGCGCCTGCAGTCCTCGGCGCACGCCGCGGTCGAGGAGTGGACCGACGAGGTGGGCGACGAGGTCGAAGCCATCGAGGTGGAGGGCGATCCGCGGGACAAGCTGGTGGAGGTGGCGGAGACGAGGAAGGCTCGGCTCCTCGTCGTGGGCCGTGGGGGCACGGGCCCCGCCCGCCGCGGCCCGATGGGAAGTGTGGCCAGCGCAGTGCTGGAGCGGAACACGGTGCCGGTTGCCGTCATCCCCGCGGAAACCGACAGCGATTGACCCGTGCTATCCGCTTGCTCTCGAGCCTCGGGCAGCGAAGTCGACCGCGTCGGCCAGTGGCGTGTGCGGCTCGCGGGCGGAACCCAGGCTCACGGCATCGCGGGGGAAGACCAGGCTCGTCGTCCAGTCGGCCAGTAGGCGCGACTTGCGATCGAGGCCGGGAACCGTGGTCACGTAGTAGAGCCTCCGTAGGAGCCACGGAACGAGCCCGTACATCGTCGTGTTGAAGACGCGGCCGGCGCCGGCGTAACGGCCGAGGGCGATGAACTCCCCTCGGTTACGGTAGGAGAACGGCTTCGGCGCCCCGCCTCGGACGGCGGCAACCAGGTTGTCGGCCAGCACGGCCGCCTGGCGCAACGCGTACTGGGCCGTCGGCGGGCAGAGACCCCCGGTGGTCAGATCGGGCACTGCAGCGCAATCTCCGGCGGCCCACACGTTCGCCATGCCTTCGACGTCGAGGGTGGGCCGCACGCGAACCCGGCCTCCCTCATCGAGCGGTAGTGCGAGCTCGCCGAGGAGCGGATTGGGTCGGGCACCGGTGGACCAGACGAGGAGCCCGGTGTCGAGCTCGTCGCCGTCGGACAGCTTCACCCGCCGCCCGTCGACACGCTCCACTCGGGTGTTGACCCGTACCTCGATCCCCCGCTCGCGCAGTACGCCTTCCGCGTAACCGGCCAGGCGCGGATCGGTGGCGGCGAGGATCCGGTCGGCGAGGTCTACGATGATCCAGCGCTGGTCGCTCGGGCGGATCGTCGGGAACCATCGGGCGGTGGCCGCCGCCATGTGCTGCAGTTCGGCGATTGCCTCCACCCCGGCATACCCGCCCCCGACGAACACGAACGTGAGCGCGGCGGACCGCTCCGCCGCGTCTGTCGTGGAGGCGGCCCGCTCGAGGAGGGCGAGAACCTCGTCGTGCAGGTACAGCGCTTCGGCGAGGGTGCGAAACCCGACGGCATGGTCGTCCAGGCCGGGCACGGGGACGACGGCCGTGACCGAACCGAGGGCGACGACCAGATGGTCGTAGGGCATCTTCACGCAGTCGCCGCCGACCGTTCCTACCGTCGCCACCCTCTGGTCCCACTCGACCGCCCGCAGCTGCCCGGTGACGATCCGGCACCCCGACAGCACGTTGCGCAACGGCACGACGGCCTGGCGAGGTTCCAGCATCCCCGACGCCACCTCAGGCAGCAGCGGCGCGTTCAGCATGAAGTTCTCGGGATTTACGACGGTAATGGTCGCCTCGCCCCGCCCGAGCCGGCGCTGCAGCCGGAGGGCGGTGTGCAACCCGACGTACCCGGCACCGGCGATCAGGATGTGGGGCCCCCCGAGCACGTCAGCAGATCTGCTCGACGTCACCGCCGCGGCCCGAGCCGGCCAGGACCTTCTCCGGCGCGGTGTTGCGCAGGGCCTCGGTGACGCTCCCCTCCTCCTCGTCGGTGTCGGGACGGACGGCGACGCACACCTTGCCAGGCGGGATCTTGAAGGTGAGCAGCCACGCCTCGCTGTTGCCCAGGCTCGTCCGGTACCCGATGATGGCCCCTGCGACGACTCCGGCGACCAGGCCGATGACCGCGGTCCAGATCTCGGGGTGCCAGTGGTCGGCGTCGGTCGTCGCCAGGATGACCAGTCCTATGGCCAGGCCGGCGACGGCACCGACGATGCCTCCGACAATGGCGCCGCGCCTGGCGGCCGAGGCCGAGTGAGTGATCATCTGCTCGTCGGCGTGCGCGGTATTCGCCTTGCGCCGTGCCCGCTTGGCCGCGCTTCCCACGAGCTTGATGTGGTGTGCCGGCACCCCCGCCGCCTCCAGCTGGGCGATCGCGCCGCGCGCCTCCTCGGCGGACCCGTAGACCCCAACGACAGTTTCGTGTCGAGCAGTCGTCCTGCGTGCCATGGCGAGCTCCTTAAGCCTCCCGAACGGTGTTTCGGTTCAAGAATCCTTCCCGCCCCTCGTCCCGACCAACCGCTCGGCGCCCGAGTTCACTACCGGAGCGTCAGCAGGTAGGCGGCGATGTGGCGGGCTTCGGCCTCGGAAACCCCAAGGTCCGGCATGGGCGACCCGGGGTCGACCTCCTGGGGATTCCGGATCCACCGGATGAGGTTGCCTGGGGTGTTCGGCAGCCGGCCCCCGACGAAGGCTCGCTCCGACCAGGCGGTCAGCGGGGGCCCGACGCCGCTCTCGGCTTGGCGGACGCCGGGGATGATGTGGCACGACCCGCAGCCGTAGTGGACGATCGCCTCCCGGCCCAGCTCTGGGTTGCCGTCGGGAAGGGCGGCCGGCGGGTCGAGGAACCGCTCGCCGCAGGCGAGAAGAAGCGTGGCCAGGACGGCTGACCAGACGGCGAACACGATTGCCCGGCCGAGCCCCATACGACGACGCGGCCTCACGGGCGCGACCCCGCCGGTGCCGGTGGCCGTGGCGCCACCGCCGGCAGCTCGGGCTCGGCCCCCTTCCTGGCTGCCGCCAGCCAGTGGGCGGTGACCAACACGGCGGCGAAGACGTACACGAACCCGCCACCCATCCACATCCCGACGGCGGCCACCTGCTGGTCCTCGAGGGGCGTCAGCCCGAAGCGCGCCGCCCCGGCGGCGTGCACGGTGTACGCCACCCGGCCGGAGAAGGCAAGCAGGACGCCCAGAGCCGCCCCCGATCCTCCAGCCAGGAACAGGGCGAGGAGCGCGGGGGGGTGGGAACCGCGCCGGTCGAGGCGCATGATCTCGGCCCAGAACCACAGTCCCGTGCCGAGCAGCAGGGCGTGCTCGAGGGCGTGGATGACGGGGTCGAGCACGGCGGCGTTGTAGAGGACCGGGATGTGCCAGCCCCACAGGACGAGGGTGGCCGCGACCACGGCCAAAACCGTTGCCGTCCCCGTCCCCCCGGTCCGCAACAGGGCGCGGCCGCGGCGCCGAGCCCGGCCGGCAGGCCCGACCCAGGCCGCAGGCAGAAGCGACAACAGGCGCGGCCCGAGGCGGCCGAGGAGGAGCAGCGGGGGGGCCACGGCGGTGAGGAGGACGTGCTGGGCCATGTGGGCCGAGAACAGCTCCGCTGCGAAATCGTGCAGTGGACTTGCGAGGGCCACGGCGAGGACGAGGACTCCGCCCGCGAACGCCAAACGGTCGCGGTTGGCGCGACCGGTTCGTCGCCGGCGCCGGTCGCCGGCGGCGTAGGCGACGACGAGGGCGACCAGGGCCACGGAGATCTGCGGTGGTCCCAAGCCGGTGTGGGCCAGCAACGACAGGGCGGTCACTGGCACGGTCCGATGTAGAAGGGGGCGAGGCCCTCCATCACGATGGCCAGGGTGAACAACGCCGACAGGAGCACACCCGTCAGGGCCAGGAGATGCGAGCGCGACCCCGGGCGCTCACCGTCGTTGTCGCTCCCGCGCTCCCCCCGCCGCCACCCTTGCCAGGCGATGGCCCCGGCGGCCGCCGAGAGGGCGAAGGCGATCACGGTCGAGGTGTGGATCGTCCAGGTGCGGCCGGTGGCACACGCGTAGGGCACGAGCGCGGAAGCCGCCGAGATACGCACGAGCCAGACGATCGGTGCGCCGAGGATGCCGTACCACAGGAGGACGGTCTCCACCAGTGGACGGGACACGCCTCCCCGTAGCACCGGGGGTGGCGCCGCGCCGGCGTCCGTCCCGGGCATTACTGCACGGCCGGGTCGAGGAGAGGGCCGAGGAACAGGGTGGCGAACAGCACGACGCCGGAGGCGACAGCCCAGTACCACCAGAGGGCGGCCAGTCGAACGCCCTCGTGATACTCGGCCGAGAAGTGGTCGAGCCAGGCCCGGGCCTGGGTGGCGAGGTTGAAGATCAGGGCGATCACCAGGTTGATGGTGTGGAAGGCCGACAGCGTGACGAACAGCGAGGTGTAGGCGTTGACGTCGTGGGCGAAGCCGAGCCCGGCATAGCCGCGGGCCTGCATGCCGAGCACCACTGCACCAAGAACGGCGGCGGCCGCCAGCCACAGGCGCAGGTCCCGCTGCCGCCCGGCGCCGATGGCGCGGCCGGCCAGGAAGACCGGCACCACGCTCGCCACCAGGACGGACAGCCCGATGGCCGGAGTACCCACCGCCGGACGGCGGATGCCGTCGGGCGGCCATTCGTTGCCGTGGAACATCAGCATGAAGTAAGAGAAGAGGAGGGACGCCAGGATGGTGGCGACCGCACCCAAGCCGAGGAGCAACCCGAGCCACACCGGCGGGCGGCGGCGCGGCTCGCCGGCGCCCGGCCGACGGAGGAGGGCCGCATCGACGTGGACGCTCACTCGTGCCTCTGTTCCGAACCGGTCCACAGCCAACCGGCCAGCGATCCGAAGACCGCGCCCAGCCCGACGACGCCGAGAACGATCGAGTCGATCAAGACGGCGAACAGGAACAGGACGATGGCCAGAGCGGCGATCAGTGGCCACAGGGTGTTGCCGGGGAGCTCCAGGATCTCGATGGCCTCGGCGTCGAGGATCGTCGTCCCCACGATCTCCCGCCGCTGGCCATCGACGTCGTCGAGCAGCCCGGGCTGACCGTGAGGCGCGGCGCCCTCCGGCTCCCACAGCGGATAGAGGCTGCTCACCGTCGGCATGGCCGCGAAGTTGTACGGCGGAGCGGGCGACGAGGTGGCCCACTCGAGGCCGGGGGCGTCCCACGGGTTGTCTCCGGCCGGCCGCCCACGTGACCAGTTGACGGCGATGTTGCCGGTGTAGACGAGGAAGCCGGCCACGGTGACGTAGGTCCCGAGCGTGGACACGAGGTTGTAGAAATCCCATCCCAGACCGGACTGGTAGGTGTAGACGCGGCGCGCCATACCGAGGAACCCGAGGATGTGCTGGGGGAAGAAAGTCAGGTTCATCCCTCCGAAGATCAACCAGAAGGCGATCTTCCCCAACCGCTCGTCGAGCATGCGGCCCGTCAGCTTCGGGAACCAATAGTGAAGCCCCCCGAGGATCGGCAGCACCACCCCCCCCAACAGCACATAGTGGAAGTGGGCGACGACGAAAAAGGTGTCGTGCACCTGCCAATCGAACGCCACCGACGCCACCATGACGCCCGTGATCCCGCCCAGCACGAATACGAGTACGAAACCGACGATGTAGAGCAACGGGGTGCTCCACACCAGCTTGCCGCGCCACAGGGTGGCGATGAGCGAGAAGATCTGCACGCCGCTGGGTATGGCGATGGCCATGCTCGCCGCCGTGAAGAACGCCGTGGCCAACGCAGGCAGCCCGGCGGCGAACATGTGGTGAACCCAGAGTCCGAAGCTGATGAACCCGATGGCCACCAGTGAGACCACGACCAGCGGGTACCCCACGATCCCCCGCCGGGTGAAGGTGGGGACCATGGTGGCCACCATGCCGACGGCCGGGATCAGCATGATGTAGACCTCCGGGTGGCCGAAGATCCAGAACAGGTGTTGCCAGAGGATTGGGTCGCCACCCGCCACCGAGTTGTAGAAGTGCGTACCGATCTTGCGGTCGAGCTCGAGCAGCAGGCTCCCGGTAACCAGCGGCGGGAAGGCGAACAGGATCATCACCGAGCTGACCAGCACGCCCCACACGAAGACCGGGATGCGGTTGAGCGACATCCCGGGGGCGCGGTGGCGGGCGATGCAGACGACCAGCTCGAGGGCACCGATGATGCCGACGATCTCGGTCATGGTCACGCCCAATAGCCAGAAGTCGATGCTCGTGTCGGGGCGGAACTGGGGGCCGCTGAGGGGGGGGTAGTTGAACCAGCCTCCGTCGGGCACCGAACCGGTGACCAGGCTCGAGTACAGGAACAGGCCCCCGAAAAGGAACAGCCAGTAGCCGAAGGCGTTCAGGCGCGGGAACGGGAGGTCGCGGCTCCCGATCATCAACGGCACCAGGTACATGGCCAGGCCCTCGAGCATGGGTACGGCGAAGAGGAACATCATCGTCGTGCCGTGGAGGGTGAAGGCCTCGTTGTAGGCGTCGGGGCCGAGGAAGCCCTGCTCGGGCCCGATCAGCTGGGTGCGGATCAGCGCGGCCTGCGCACCCCCGATGAGCATGAACACGAACGCCGTGACGATGAACCGCAGGCCGATGGCCTTGTGGTTCACGTTGGACAGCCAGCCCATGATTCCGGGCGGTGTGGCCCAAGCGCGGTCGAGACCGGCGCTTCGTACCGCCGGGGGGGCGTCGTCGGTGGTCGTCACGTCAGCGACTCCATGTAGGCCAGGAGCGCGAGGAGCTCGTCCGGGGCGAGCTTGGTCGGAGGCATGAGGTTGCCGGGCTTCATCGCCTGGGGGTCGCTGATCCAGCCGCCGAGGTGCCCACGGGTGTTGGGGCGGACGCCCGCCCCCAGGGTGCGCCGGGTCGCAAAGTGAGTGAGGTCCGGGCCGACGTCGGCAGTGGCGGTCGTGCCCCGTACGCGATGGCACGCGCCACAGGGCGTGCGTACGAACACCTCCTCACCCCGCTGGGTCAGCGGGCTGGTGGGTGGCTGGCGCGGCTGTGCCTGGCGGTCGAGCCAGGCATCGAACTCGTCGGGAGGCTGGGCCACCACCAGCAGCAGCATGTTGGCGTGCTGGACACCGCAGTACTCAGCGCATTGACCCCGGAACTCGCCGGAACGATCGGCCTGGATCCGTAGGGCGTGGCGCACCCCGGGAACCAGGTCGAGCTTGCCTCCCAACTCGGGCACCCAGAAACTGTGAATGACGTCCCGACTGGTCAGGATGAGATCGACCGGACGGCCGGTCGGGATGTGGATCTCGTTGGCGGTGATGGCGCCGGGACGATCGAGGTAGCGCACCTCCCACCAGAACTTGTAGCCGATGACCTCCACCTGCAGGCCGCCGGTGCCGCGTCGGTCGTAGATGCGGCCCCCCACGGAGTAGCTCACGAGGACCAGGACGATGATGACGACCGTCGTCATGCCCACGCCCGCGCCCCAGATCAGGGCACGACCCTCCCCGGGCGTGGCCGCGACCGGCGCCGTCGCCTTGCCCCGCCGGCGGAGGACGACGAGGAGCAGGGCGACGACGAACACGTACACGGCCAAGCCCAGCCAGAACATGAGCCACCACAGCCCGGCGATGTCCCGGGCGTTGGGCCCCTTGGGAGACAGGGCCGACCCCTCCCCGCACGCTGACAGCAGAACGAGGGCGGCGGCGGAGCCCAGCAGGGCGCCGGCGCGCCGGCTCACCCCCCGCGCTCCCAGAACCCTGGCCCCACCGGCTCGTCGAAGTCCGCCTGGGCGCGCAGGTACCCATGGCCGTCGACGAACAGCGGCAGCTGGGGGAGCGACCGCGGGGCGGGACCGGCGATGGGCCGGGCCCCGTCGGTGACGTCGAACACGGCCTGTTCGCAGGGGCAGAAGAGGCGCTGGGTCCGCTGGTCGTAGAGGCCCACCGGGCAGCCGGCGTGGGTACAGGTCTTGGAGTAGGCCACGTAGCCGTCGGGCGCCCACCCCTCGCGGCCGGGCGGGGTGCGTAGGTCGCCGGGGCGGGTGCGGATGAGCACCACGTGGGAGTCCGCGGCACCGGGAGCGCTCTCGGGCCACGCCGTCACGAACCCGCCGACGGCCAGGTCGTCGACGCGCACGGGCTGCCCCCTCTCGTTCACGAGTCGCGCCCCGGGGGTCCACGCCGTGCGGAACAGCGCCCGGCCGGGACGGGGGCCGAGGGCCCGTAGGGGCAGGAGCAGCACGCCGCCCACGGCCGCCGCCGCCCCGCCCAGCAGCCCGAGGAGCAGTGAGCGGCGCCGGATCGCCATCCCCCGGTCCTTGAGGGTGGCGGCAAGAACCTCCCGCTCGTGCGCTTCCGTGGCGGCCGGCGACCAGTCCTCGACCACGTGATCGGCGGGGACCAGCCGCTGGCCGATGACGCCCAGCGCAACCGCCAGCCCGGCGAAGGCTCCGGCCAGCAACAGGCCCAGGACCCGTATCGAGTCGTCCCGCACGAAGGCCACCGCGAAGCCGACGGCGCAGGCGATGGCCAGCACCAAGGCGGCCGTGGCCCACCGCCCCGCTCGCCGCGCCGCGTCGGGAGGCGGCGTCACGTCCTCTCCCCGAGCAGGCGGGCGGCGACAAGCAGGGCCACGATTCCGATCAGCCAGGCCACCATCCCCTCCGTGAGCGGCCCGACCCGGAACAGGTGGTACCCCCCTCGGTCGTCCGGCTCCTGAAGGTACAAGACGTAGCGCACGACGGCGTTGACCTCCTGGTCGCTGAGTGTCTCGGGGGAGAAGACCGGCATGCCTCCGGGCCCGATGCGAATTGACTCCGCCACCTCCCGGGCCGTGGCGTGCCGAACCGGCGGGGAGTTGCGGCCACTGAGGAGCGGGAACCCGGCCCCCGTGGCGCCGTGGCACGGGCCGCAGTGAAGGCGGTACAGCTCACCTCCCTGGCCGAGATGGCCGGTCTGCGGGTTGACGGCAGGACTTGCGGGGCCGCCGCCCAGGCGGACGACGTGGTCCACGATGGCGGTGATCTCCTCCGGGGAGTAGACCGGCGGGCGGCGTCGGATCTGGTCGGCGGGGTCGACGATGGGCATCCGGCCGGTCGTGAGGTAGAAGTGGTTGGAAGCCTCTCCCGTCCCGGCCAGGGTGGGCCCTCGCGCCGTCCCCTCGATGCTGTTCCCGTGGCACCAGGCGCAGTCCCGGAGGTACAGCTGCGCTCCCAAACCTTCGGCGGGCGCGAGCTGAGGCGGAGGAGGCGGCCGAGGCGGTATCTGAGCCGATGTGGACGACAGCGGGGCCACCGAGAGGAAGGCGCCGACGGCGAGCGCGGCAACGCCGGTAGCCACCCTCATGCCTGCTCGACGGAGGGTGCAGCGCGACCGACGCCAGAGAGATCCCGCCGCCCGAGAGGGCCGACGCTGACGGGCACGGCGGAGATGGCAGCCCGAGCCCTGCCCTCGCTAGAAGAGGGGCGCCGCCCGGAAGACCCGGCGGAGCGGGAGCCTGCCCCGGACAAAGCTCAGGTTGAGGCCCGAGGGCTTGTCGTGCGAGACCTCTCGACGTCCCGCAGCGGCTCGGGGTTTGTCGTCGCGAACCACCGCCGTGGCACTCGCGGGCAAAGCTGGCGACGTGACCGATGCCGCTGCGTCATGCGCTGGAACGGGTGTTGGCGCAGCCATGCCGCGCCTGCTCGCATCCCATGGGGGTTGCCGATGCGATCTGGTCGCCCCACGTAAGCACGGCGGCACTCTAGCTGTTCTCAGCTCGAGAAGCAGTCGGGCAACGGTGACCCGTCGTCAGCTCCCTTGTCCTCCATCGGACGGTCAAGCTTCACCCCGCCGCCGTTCTTTTGGCGTTGCTCGCGAGGGAGCTTGGGGGGCGTTCTCGGCATGCTCGTAACCGCTCCCGCGGTGGCCGCCCTCAAGGTGGTCGTCGGCCACCTGTGGAGGGTGTACGTCCTCAGGCAGCCCCCCGAGGAGCTCGAGGACGCGGTGAGCGCGGCCCAGGTCCGCGCACGGTTATGGATAGCAACCTCGGGGCCGCACTCATGTTTGCTCGGTGGAGGGCGAGGCGCGACCGACGGCAGCGAGAGCCCGCCACGTAAGAAGGCCGACGATGACCGGCACGATGAGGATGGCGAGGCGTAGGGCGCCGGTAACCCGGAAGATCGGCTGATCGAGTAGGCGGGAGATGGTGTCGTTCACCCCGGCCAACGTGAGTAGCGCATAGAAGCTGACGACGCCGGCGCCGATCCCGGTCCGGACGGGGTGGTCGCGAGGACGGTCGAGGAGCTGGTGTTCCGCCCGGTCGCCGGTGAAGCGGGCTTCGAGGAAAGGCCAGGCGCAGAGCCCGAGGAACGTGAGGGCCGGGAGGAGCACGCCGGGAAAGAAGGGGTTGGCGATCATTCGGCCCAGGCCGCGGAACTCCCAGTTCGGGAACGTGCGCAGGGCTCCGTCCATCCATCCCCAGTACCAGTCGGGCTGGGCCGGGGCCGTTGTCGTGCTCGGGTTGAACGGGCCGTAGAGCCACACCGGGTTGATCTGGAAAAGTGCGGCGAGGGCGACGAGGACGGCGACCACCGCGCAGAGAAGCCCGATAGTCCGCGCCATGTAGGCGGGCCAGAGCGGGGGCCCGACGACGTTCCGGTCAGTGCGCTTCTCGCCCGGGAACTGCGTGTGCTTCTGATGCCAGAGGATCGCCATGTGGACGCCGAGCAGGGTGGCGATCGCCACCGGCAGCAGGAGGACGTGGAAGGCGAAGAGGCGGGGGATCAGCTGCGACGAGGGGAACTCGCCACCGAGGAGCAGGAACAGCAACCACGTGCCGACTACCGGGATCGACTGCAGCACTCCCGTGCCGATCCGCAACGCCGCGCCGGAGAGCAGGTCGCCGGGGAGGCTGTAGCCGGTGTAGCCGGTAAACATGGCGAGGAGCAGCATGGTCACGCCGACCACCCAGTTGACCTCCCGGGGGCGACGGAAGGCACCGGTGAAGAAGACGCGCAACAGATGCAGGACGATGGCGGCGACGAAGACGAGGGCCGCCCAGTGGTGGACCTGGCGGACGAGGAGCCCGGCCCGTACGTCGAAGCTCAGGTCGAGGACCGACGCGTAGGCCTCGGACACCTCGACCCCCCGCAGCGGCTCGTAGCTGCCGTCGTACACCACCGCCGCCGCGCTGGGGCGGAAGAACAGCGTGAGGAACAGCCCGGTCGCCACCAGCACCGCAAAGCAGTACATGGCGATCTCGCCGAGGAGGAAGGACCAGTGGTCGGGGAAGGCCTTGTTCAGTGCGCGGCGCGCCCACCCGCCGAGGCCGAGCCGATCGTCGAGCCAACCCGCTACGGCCGCGAACACGGACCGCGCTTCGTTCCCCGGGCAACGGCCTTTGCCGCCATGCTGCCGCTGCCATCCCGGATCGGCGGCGTGGTGTCGTTGTGGCCACCGCTCCGAGGCACCGGGGCACTCTAGCTCGACAACGCTCGGCGCCGACTCGCGCCCATCGGCCATCGGCACGGCCATCCTCGTCGCGGTTTGCCGTCGCCTCGGGCGCCGATTGGCGGACTTCACGGCGGTTGAGAAGCGACCGCAATTGCTTCAGCACATCGCGGTCGCGACCCTCGTCGAGGTGGTCGCTCCTCTATCCTCGTGGGGATGGAGCTCAACCCGTGCGGTGACTCGAGATGGGCCGGGACACGCGGGTGGACGACGGTGGGATGCGCGTGATCGCGCATCCAGCGTGGTGACGGTCGAGAACCGGGTCGTCGTGTTCGGCGACGACCAGTCCGCCCACGCTGATCGGGCATGGCTCTGGATAAACAACCAGCGGTGGCCGGGATGGTCGGTCGACGTCGTGACTGCCATAAGAGAACGCAACGACGTCATGAGCGGGGAGCTGCCGGTGCGCCTCAGCGAGTGGGAGCCAGACTCGCCACGCAAGGCCTTCGCCGAGACCGGCATCGCATCGGTGCGACACCTGCGAGCCACGGGGGATCCCGCAGACGTTCTCGACTCGTGTCGCCATGCGTCGCTCGTAGTCGTCGGGCCCCGGGGGACGAACGTTCTGAGGAACACGTTTCTCGGCAGCACGGCTGACCACCTGCTGAGGCAGCCACCGGCGCCACTCGTCATTGCCAAAACATCGAACCCGGCCACACGAGTACTGGTCTGCACCGATGGGTCACCGAGTGCCCGAACCGCCGTGGAGACGTTCGCGGCGCTCCCGCTCGCCGCCCATGCCGATCAGATCGCCGTGATCGGTGTCGTCACCATGGCGATGTACGACGAACGCGACCAGATCGACAAAGGCATCGATACGGCCGCGGAGTTGCTGTCGGCGCGGAGCCCCGAGCCGATCCGGGTCGAGAGCGAGGTCAACGTCGGGAATGCCCTAGTCGACCAACTCGTCGCCCGACGGGCCCAGCTCGTCGTTCTCGGCACACGGGGCCTCATTGGGTTGGCCGGGGTCGTACGACTCGGGTCGACTACGAGCGCCGTGGTGAGAAACGGTCCGTGTTCGGCTTTGGTCGTGCCCGACGGGAGAACTGCCGGCATGGCGTGAACACCTCTGGGGGCCCGTTGCGCATCGTCGCCGTGCCTGGTCTCGAGCGGATGGTGCGGCGGGGCGAAGGGCAGCTACCGGCCCCGTCCCTTCAGGAAGGAACGTAGCGCCTGCCAGACGAGAAAGCCGGCGACGGCCCCCATGGCAACCAAGGTGAAGATGATCCAACCGGCCAGCTGGAGCAGCTCGCCGAGGAAGCCCCCCGCCGCGGCAACCACGAGGATCAGAACCACAAGCAGCAACGTCATCGCAGCCGCCCTTACCGATCGCGCTTTGCCTGGGTGCGCCGGGTAGCAGCTCCCCGGCTGGCGGCGATGCGCGTCTGCGGGGCGCGGATCGCAGCCTGGTTCGACGTTGACGCCCGGTCGGACATGAAGCTGCCCTTCGCCAGCAAAGCCGCCGTCTTCCTCAGCCCCCGCTGCGCCCTTTTGGTGGGCGGGAGCTGCGCCGCCTTCCGGTCGAGGACCGCCCTCCTCGCCGCCCTTCGCTCGTCAACGTCCATCCGCTCCCGGCGCTTCGCGAGGCGGTCAAGCGCCTCGCCGAAGATGGTGGCCTTCACCTCGGTCCGCTCGTTGGCCGTATGGGCGGCGCCCCTCGCGTCGGCTCGGCCGGCGGTGGCGGCGTTCTGTCGCTTGGCCAGGTCGCGGTACTTGTCACGGGCTCTGCGCGTCCGTGTGATGGCCTGCCCGAGGGCCCTCCGGTCGAGCTCGCCGATGTGGTCTGCGAGTGACGAGATGAACAGCTCGTACTCGGCGTCGGTCAGCAAAGGGCGGGCCTGGTTGCGGTTGTACGTCACACCCCCATGCCTTTCCCGTCGGCGACCATTGGAACCGCCACCCGGCCAAGTCGAGCCGTGCTCCTCGCCGTGTTCGTGCCGATCCGGCTCCCGGCCAGCTGCGCTGAAGCCGAGATGGCATGGTGATGGCAGCCGTGGGCGCAGGCGACGTGCGGCACTGGGTGCCGCCCCGCAACGACGGCATGGAGCAGAAGGACGGCGATCACGTCCGCCGCTCACGGCGCGGGGCGCGGCGACGGGGTCGTCATCGCCGCGCGCCAGCACTGTGGCGGCGGTCGTACGGCAACTGGCCGGTTGACGCCCGGCCTGGCTCACTCCGGCGCGCCGGGATGCAGAGCGGGGACCCGCAGTTCCGTCCTTGCGGCCCTGGTGAGTAGGCCGCGGTCTTCTGGGCGATCACATCCCAGCCCCGCCGCTTCATGAGCGTCCGCTCGCAACTCCCGGCATACTCTTGCGTCGTGGAGTCCGCTCCCCCGTCGGTGCACGGCTCGCTTCTGCTCGGCTGCACCCGTGCCTTGCAGCAAGACCAGCTCGGCACCTACGCCCGGGCGATGGCCGCCCACGGCGACATCGCCCGCTTCCGCGTCGGACCGCCACGGTTGGGTTTCACCTTCGACGCCATCTTCGACCCCGAAGGCGCCCATAAGGTCCTCGCCGCTGATGCCGGGCATTACGTCAAGGACGCTCCGGTCATCGGAGAGTTCAGGCACTTCCTCGGCAACGGGATCCTGGTCAGCGAGGGTGAACGCTGGCGCCGGCACCGGCGGGTCGCCCAGCCGTTGTTCACCCGCCGTGCCGTCAGCGGCCACATGGACACGGTGGCGGCCGCGGCGGCCGAACTCGTGTCCTGGTGCGAGGAGGACAGCCAGGCTGACGGGTCCGTCGATCTCCACGACCTCTCCATGCGATACGCCCTGCACGCCCTCGGCCACACCGTCTTCGGCGACGACATCGTCCGGGCGGCGCCGGTCCTGCGGGGCGCCCTTCCGCCGCTTGGCGAGCACCTGAAGCGCCGTTCGCTGTCTCCCCTCCGTTCACCGCACTGGTGGCCTTCGCCGGCCAACCGCCGGGCCGAGGCCACCCGCAAGGTGGTCTGGGACCTCGCCGACGCGCTCATCGCCGACCGCCGAGCCCGCGGCACCGAGGGAACGGATCTGCTCAGTCGCCTCCTTGCGGCCCGAGACCCAGAGACCGGCGATGGGCTCACTGACGACGACGTGCGCGACGAGGCGATCATCTTCCTGATCGCCGGCCACGAGACCACCGGCAGCGCCCTGGCGTTCACCCTGCACCTGCTGGGCCGGCACCAGGAGGCACAGGAGCGGGTGCGGGAGGAGGTTCTCGGCGCCGTAGGTGTCGGTTCATCCCGCTACGACATCGACCAGCTCCGCTATACCGCCCAGGTGGTCGACGAGGCCATGCGCTTGTACCCGCCGGCTCACACGGTGGTCCGTCGCGCCGCGGAGGACACGGAGCTGCTCGGCTACCCGGTGGCGAAAGGCCACATCGTGGCCGTGAACATCTGGGGCATCCAACACCGGCCGAGCGTGTGGCCGGATCCGTTCCAGTTCTCGCCCGGTCGTTTCGAGCAGAGCCGGGCCGCCGGAGAGCGAAGCCGGAGGGGCAGTGGCTACACCCACCTGCCCTTCGGAGGCGGGCCGAGGCCCTGCATCGGCGAGCACCTGGCCATGGCGGAGCTGGTGGCCGGGGTCGCGGCCGTGATCGGGCGCTATCGGCTCCGGTCCGTGGACGAGACCCCGAACACCGAGGTCGACCTGGCGTTGCGCCCCAAGGGCGCCGTGCGCTGTCACATGGAGCCCGTGGGCGCCCAAGGCACGGGAGAGCTCCAGAAGCCGGCCCCGGTGTCGTGAAGGACGACGGAGTCCTCCCGACGACAAGGGTGGTCTCGGTGGTGATCATCCCGGTGCTGGCCGCGGCCTTCGTGATCCTCTACCTCTTCCCCGGCCGGACGGGCGAGCTGTGGGCGTGGGAGATGCGCCCGACGATGACGGCCATGGTGATGGGGGGCGGCTACCTCTCGGGCGCCTACTTCTTCTACCGGGCGGCCACCGCGCGGCAGTGGCACCGGATCGGCCTCGGGTTCGTCGCCATCACCGTGTTCACCGCCATGCTGGGCATCGCCACCGTCGTGCACTGGGACCGCTTCAACCACGGCCACGTCTCGTTCTGGGCGTGGGCATTGCTGTATTTCTCGACGCCGGTCCTCTTGCCATGGCTGTGGGCACGCAACCGCCGCCACGACCCGCACACCGTCGAGCCCGGCGACCGGCTGGTGCCTTCGCCGGTCAGGACGGCCATGGTCGCCCTCGGTGCCGTGCAACTCACCGTCGCCGGGATCATGTTCCTGCACCCCACGGCGATCATCGACCACGCTCCCTGGCCACTGACTCCACTGACCTGCCGCTCGCTGAGCGCGTTCGCCGCCTTCCCGTCGATCATCTACCTGGCGTTCGCCTTCGAGAAGCGGTGGAGCTCCTTCCAGATATTGATCGAGGTCGCCATCGTCGGCATGGTCCTCATCGGCGTCGCGGCCATCCGGGCCCATGCGGAGTTCGACGGAAACGCCGCAGTGGTCTGGGGCTGGCGCGTTGGGCTCGCCGTTGGCCTTCTACTGCTCATCACCTTGCGAATCGCCATGGCCCGGCCGGGCCGTGCTCGGCTCAGCGCCTGACCGCTTGGCCCTTCGGTCGAGCCGACGGAACGTCGCGGGCGGCGGCGGGGGTATCGCCCTCGCCGCTTCCTGATCGGGTGCCCGCCGGCGTTGCATCTCCAGTTCGAGGCTCTCTTCACCGCGTCTCATCGCCCAGTGGTGGTTGGCGGAGAAGGCCGGCCGGAGCAGCCAGCTCAGTCGGCGAAGGAGCGGTTTGCTGGCACTGACCCTCCAGTCGTAGGTGATGACGACCTCGGGTCCGTCCTGCTCGAAGGTCCAGCGGCCTGTTCCGTTCAGGTCGCCGGTCGCCTCCAGGGCGAAACCGGTATCGGTGACCGGCTCCGTCACCCGCAGGGTCCAGCGCAACGTGTAGGGAAGCCAGCCCTTGGTGTGCAGCTCGGCGATCGCTCCTTCGCCGTCAGGACCGCCCTTGTCGACCTCGTGGACGCTCAAGTACACCGACGGCCACCATCGGGGCAGGGCGGCCGCGTCCCGCAGGACGGCCTTCACCTCCTCGATGGTGCCCGCAACCCTCCACACCGTGACGAAGTGATAGGCGCTCCCCATGTCAATGCGACGGTAGCGTGGCCCGTCCACCGCCGGCCGTGCGCACTGCGCGCGGCCGCTCGAGGCCGCCCCAACTGCTGGCCTCTCCTTTCAGTAGCAAAACCAGTAGCAGAGCCCCAGGCCGAGAAGGCTCACGGGCCCGACCTCCCGATCGCGTCTGGCGCTAGGCCGCCTTTGCCGCGGCGAGGGTGGCCGTTCCGGTGAGGCGAGCCACAAAGACAGAGACGACTGGGTCGTCCTCGACGCAACCGTTCGCTCCGCGCTCGACCACGAATCTGCCGGTGTAGGTGCCGCTGCCGCTTCCGCTCGCGGTTCCGAAGACGCCCGTGCCGCCAGTGATCGTCCAGTGAATTCGGCCCGTCTGCGAACCGGTGCCGTCACCTTCTTGATGCCTCTTATTTCCCCTGCTCCTGTCGTGGTTGATTGGCGTGCGGTCGGATTGCTTTTCACTTCTCGACGTGCAGGACGTAACGAAGCCCGCCTTCTGCGCTCTCTGTCCCCTCGGCGTAGCCGCGGGCCTTGGAGTAGCTGCCGCTGCCGCCGACGATGGGATCGCGCGAAGGCATGGTCTCGCCGTTGAATGAGCCGTAGCCCGTCGACAGCACGATCTGGCCGCCGGGCAGCGCGAGGGTGAAACTGCACTGGCTGTTGGCGCCAGAGGTGATGTAGACGCAGTACCCCTGGTACTGCCCCGCCTTCTCGCCACCCCGCAGCAGGTCTCCGGCCAGCACGGCGGTATCGCCGGCCGAGTCACCCGCAGGCGCTTGATCGACGACGTGTTCGGCCGTCTGGCGGAGATCGAAGGTCAGGCTGGCCTTCCGATCCTCGGCAGTGGACTGCGCGCTCCACGCGGCGAGCGACATGACAACGGCGACACCGGCCGCGCCGACCCCAGCTGTGCGTTTCATCGGATGTTCTCCTCTCCATCGATTCGGAACGACTTCGAGACGAAGATTGAGCGGACGCCCGTCCCCCGAACAAGGCGCCTGGTCCCGAGGAGGCGGGCTATCTGCCCCGTGACAAGGGGACTCCCGGAGGATCATGCTGGAGCCCATGACGGACCGGACCATCCGGGTGCTGGTGGTCGACGATCACCCGATCGTGCGGGACGGGGTGAAGGCGGCAATGGCGGGGCGGGAAGGCATCGAGGTCGTGGGCGAAGCCGGCTGTCGGCGCGAAGCGGTCGACGTCGCCCTCCGCCTGAGGCCCGAAGTGGTGCTCATCGACCTTCACATGCCCGGCGGCAGTGGGATGAGCGCGATCGCGGAGCTGGGTCGGGCCTGCCCCGAAGCCCGCTGCCTGGTGCTGACCATGGACGAGGACGACGAGTCGCTCTTCGGGGCCATGCGGGCCGGCGCCTGCGGCTACTTGCTGAAGGGCTCTCGGGGAGAGGAGATCGAGCGAGGCATACGGGCGGCGGCTGCGGGTGAAGTCGTCTTCGGTCCCGGAGTGGCTGAGCGAGTCAAGTCGCTGTTCGACCACGCCGCGCCCATCCCCGGCGCCCAGACCTTCCCGAGCCTCTCCGAGCGGGAGCTCCAGCTGCTGGCACTGGTGGCCCAGGGCCTCGACAACGTGGCCATCGGTCGATCGCTCGGGCTGGCCCCGAAGACCGTCCGCAACCTCGTCTCGCTCCTCCTCACCAAGATGGGGATGCCCGATCGGGCCGCTGCGGTTGCTGCGGCTCGCGATGCCGGCCTTGGCGCTGAGGGACGGACGCGGTGAACCGCAGCCGCCATGCTGGTGCGGCAGCCCGTCTGCGACCGGCTTGGTGGACGATCACCGTCGCTGCCGGCCTGCTGCTCGCCTCGGCCGTGTGGGTGGGCATCCGATCGGTGGCGCTTACCGACGGGGCGCCGGTCTCCATCGACTACGGGTTCGTCCAGGGCCTCACCGTGAATCCGGTTGCCGGCGACCGGTCTCCCTTACGTGCCGGAGACGTTGTTGTCGCGGTCGAAGGCATCCCACTTGATGAGATCCTCCAGGGCGCCCCCGTGCCTCATCCTCGCCTGCGAGCCGGTACCGAGTGGGAGTACCGGGTTGTACGGGACGGCGAGACGATAGACCTGCGCGTCTCCCTCCGCCGCGGCGGCCTGGTCCTGGACCGGCTGCGCGACCGGGGCGCGGCCGTGGCCACGAACCTCATCATCCTGGTCCTCGGTGCCTACACCGTGTTCCGGCGCCCCGACCACCCGGCGGCGCGAGCCCTGCTTCTCTTTGGCGCCGGCAAGACGGCGTACGACATATTCGGGCTGCTGTTGGGACCGGTCGCCGAATTCGTGGCGGCCAGGGGGCTGTTCGTCGCCGGCGTGGCGGGGACGACGGCGTTTCTCAGCTTGTGGGCAGTGGCCGCGGCCCACCTCGCCCTCAGCTTCCCGGCTCCTGTGGCGGTGCTACAGCGTCGTCGCCGTCTCGTCCCGGCTTGCTATGCGCTAGCGCTGCTGCTCACCGTCCCCGCCCAGACACTCCACCTGGCGTCGGGAGGGGGCACCTTTCAGGGGCTCGACCGCCTCTACGTCGGCTTAGGATCGCCAGTGTTGTATGCCCTCGGCGGGCTCATCCTCGTCGGCGCCGGCCGCACGATCGTGCGTGCCGTGCGCGACCGGACCATGCGCCGCCAGGGAGTACTGGCGGCGCTCGGGATGGCGACGACCATCGGGTTGAACCTCCTCGGCAACCTCTTCCTCGGGCCGGAGTGGCCTGTCTGGTACGAGGTGGGTGCGTGGATCCCGCTGCCGGCCGCCCTCGCCGCGGCGCTGATACGTGGCGAGTTCCTGGACATCCGGGCCACGATCAACCGCGCCCTCGTCTTCACCTCACTGACCGGCCTCCTGCTGGGTCTCTATGCCGCCGTGGTGGCCGCCGTTGCCACACTGGTGGGCCGCAGCGGTCTGGTGGCCACCCTTCCCGCGACCGGAGTCGTCGCGGTGGCCTTCTCGCCCGTACGGGCGCGCCTGCAGGCGGGCGTCGACCGGCTGCTCTACGGTGACCGGGCCGACCCTGCCCGCCTGTTGGGGGCGCTCGGGCGTCGGCTGGAGACGGCGGTGCCTCCCGAACAGGTGCTCCCCACCATCGCCGAGACGGTGGCCGAGGCACTGCGCCTTCCGTATGTCGGGATCAAGACGACGGGGTCGGACACGGGCTGGCTGGCCTGCGAGCGAGGCGAGCCACCTGAGCAACCCGAGCGCGTGCCCCTGGTTCACCAGGGGCGTTCAGTCGGAGAGCTTCTCGTCGGGCCACGCACAGGGGAGCGATCCATCTCCGACGTCGACCGTACCCTGCTCGGCGACATGGCCCGCCAGGTCGCAGCCGCGGTCAGCGCCGCGGGTCTTCTCACCGAAATTGCCGCCAGTCATGATCGGCTGGCGGTCGCCCGCGAAGAGGAGCGGGCACGGCTCCGCCACGATCTGCACGACCGGCTGGGATCGCACCTCGTCGGACTCAGCTTGCAGCTCGACACGCTCGAGAGTCGCTCGCAGGGAAGTGGCCTTCTCGAGGCGATCCGGACCGCGCACTTGGAGACCGAGCGCTCGCTGAACGAGGTCCGGCGCATCGCCCGTGGGCTGCGGCCGGCCGAGCTCGAAGAGCTCGGTCTGGTAGCAGCGATCAGAGCGGCGGCGACGCGTGTGACCGTCGCCGAGGACGGCAACAACAGATGGCGGACTTCGGTAGAGGCTGCCGTGCAGCTTCCTGCTGTCAGCCCCGCGACCGAGGCTGCGGCCTACCACATCGTCCTGGAGGCCTTGACGAATGCGCACCGCCACAGCGGAGGAAACCAGGCGGAGGTTCGCATCGGCGTTGACACCGGCGGTGGCCGCCTCATCGTCGAGGTCTCAGATGACGGCCACGGCCTGAACGGCCAAGGCGGCGAGGGCGTGGGTCTGCGGTCCATGCGAGAACGCGCTGAGCAAGTTGGTGGTCACCTCGATGTGTCCACCCGCCCGGGTGCCGGCACCACCGTACGGGCCCGACTGCCGGTTGGCGTCGATGGCCCCTGACCCGCTGGCGCCCAAGATTTGGAGCACTGGCCGGACAGATAGACCTGGATCGAACGAGCTGACCAAGACCTATGAACCGTTTTCGAGTGGGGCCAGCCTGGAGAAGCGGGGTGACGGCGGACTACCGCCATACGCTCGCGGTTCGCTCAAGTCGAGCACCGCGATGGTGGTGTCGACCGCGGGCCTCGTGGGAAGACAGCACGATGACTGGGCTGAGCCACGATCCGCTCCACGACCTCCCCCACCGGGCCGGCGAGGATGGTGACCCGGCCGCAGCCCTTTCGGCCTGGGCCGTTCACGCAGGCATAGCGGACGCGGCCAGGCTTGGGATTGTGGGTCCCCATGCCCTGGCCGCAGGCTGCAGCGGGCGGTCCCGGTCAGGAAGTGGCGCCTGCTCCTTTCTGTTCGTTCCGCTGTGACGGCCTCACGACATCCACCCTGCGACGTCGAACACGACGTGGGTGCCCGCCGAGGTGAACAGGCTCACCTTGCCGCCCGTGCCCACCTTGACCACGACCAGGTTGGGCCGAGTCTCACCACCGGCATAGTTGAGGTCCGATGCCCAGGGCTTGGCCGCCCCCGTGGGGAAGATGGTCAAGAAGCCGCCGGCGGCAGGCTGGGTCACGGTGGCGTTGAGGATCACCGCGCTGACCCCTGACGCCGGCACGCCGCCCCGGCCGGTGATCTGGACCTCGGTGGTGGTATTGGCGGCCCGGGCCCCGGAGATGCCGCCGGTGCCGTCGCGGGTGTCGAGGATGCGAGCCGGGACGAGGGAGTTGAAGACCCCCGAGGTGCCCGTCACCGAGGCGTCGCTGTACCAGCCGTTGACGTCGACGACCACGTCGGCGGAGCCGGCGTGGTTGTAGATGGTCAGCTTGCCGCCGGTGCCCAGCTTGGCCATGACCCGGTTCGACACCGTGTCGCCGGCCACGTAGTTCAAGTTGGCGGCCAAGGGCCTGGGCTGGCCGGTGGGATAGACGGTCAAGAAGCTGGTAGCGGTGGTGCCGGTGACGGCCACGTTGAGCACCGCCGCCCCCGCCCCGCTGGCGGGCACGCCACCTCGGCCTGAGACCTGCAGGTCCAGGCTGGCCCCCGGCGCGAGGCGTATGCCGCCGCCGGTGCCGTCGCGGGTGTCGAGGATGCGGGCCGGCACCAGGGGCTGGAACCGTCCGTCGTTGCCCGCAGGGACCTCGGAGTACCACCCGGCCACGTCGAAGATCACGTGGCTGGAGCCCGAGGAGTTGAACAGGGCCACCTTGCCGCCGGTCCCCACCTTGACCACCACCAGGTTGGGCACCGTCTGGTTCGGGGTGAAGTTGAGGTTGGCGGCCAGGGGCCGTGGGGCACCGGCGGGCGACAGGGCCAGCCACCCCGACGCTGTCGGCTGGGTGACGGTGACGTTCATGGCCACCGCGCTCACACCGGTGGCCGGCACCCCGCCCCTTCCGGTGACCTGCACGTCGACGCTGGCCCCTGGGCCCACCGGGGCCGAGATGCCTCCGGTGCCGTCACGGGTGTCGAGGATGCGGGCCGGGGTGAGGGGCGTGTAGCGGCCGCCGCCGGTGGGAGTGACGGTGGACGGCAGCGTGAACCGATCGAGGCGCACGACGATGGCCTCGGCCGTCAGGTCACCGCCACAGGAGGGGACAATCATCTCGCCGAAGAAGCTCACCCGCGGGTTCCCGGTGTTGTCGAGGGCCAAGGACGGGCGGTAGCCCACCACCCATGCGCCGGGCGCGCCGCAGGGGCCGGTGCGCGGTGGCAAGGCTTGGTTGAAGGGATCGCTGTCCTGGATCTCCTCGACCTTCCAGGTGGCACTGGCCGTGTCGCAGGCGGCGCTGCACCGGGCGTAGTCGAGACCGCGCCCGTCCACGTTGCCATGGAAGGCCACGTGAGGCCGGTTGGCGGCGTCGAAGACGAGATCGGCGTCGGCGCCTTCGAACGGCAGTGCCGCCCTCGACCAGTTGGTCGCCACCGTGCATGCGCTGGCGCACCGGAGCCGACTGAACGAGCCGATCACCCTCTTCTTGCCCACGATCATGTTGGGCACGTCGTTGTTGTCCAGGCGCATCACCACCTCCTGGAAGTCTCGGTGCGGTTCGACCATCACGCCGATCCTCCAGTTGAGGCTGGCCGGCGGCACCGGCTGGGGGCCGATGCAGGCGCTGTCGCACTCGAGGTAGGCGATGTTCGTCACCCCCTCCTCCCAGAGGAAGCCACCGACCCGCGCCTGGCCGGCGGAGGTGAAGTCGAGCGACAGCGATTCGTAGAAGAACTGCAGCACCTGGTCGGGCGCGGCACCGGGTCGGCCCACCGAGGTCTTGGTCCAGTTGGCCACGCTCTGGGTGCACCCGGTATCGCAGGAGGCGTAGTAGAAGGAGCCCGACTCGAAGCCGTCGCCCTGGAAGGAGTACACGAAGCGGGGCCGGCCCTGGGGGTCGAGGGCGAAGGAGTGGGAATCGGCCACCCCGAAGCGGTCCCTCGGCTTGCTGAACACCGAGCCCAGGTCGAGCACGGTCCATCCCGCCGCGGTGTTGCAGCCGCTGTCGCAGGCCGCGTACAGGTAGGTGGTCACATCGTTGGCGTCGCCCACGGTGATGAGGATGCGCGGCTTGCCCTGGGGCGTGAGCCGCAGCTGGGTCGGGCCGGTGATCTTGTGGACGTCCCGCAGGTGCACCTGGGACCACTGGTCCGGTGTCACGCAGTTGGCGGCGGCGCAGTATGCGTAGCCCACCTTGTACCCGGGCCCCCAGCGCTCGATGGCCAGGTGCTCGCCTCCGGCGGGGTCGACGGCCAGAGAAGAGTCGAGGGTGCTGGCCCTGAGGTCGATGAAGCTCCCGCTGAGGTGCTCCAGCGGTGGGAGCTCGGCAGCAGCCGCGGCCTTCGCGGGGACGACAGCGCTTACCAGCAGCGCCCAGACCATTGCTACCGCGGCGATCACTGCCGTCGGGACCGTCCGTGCATCATTCTTCTTCCCAGACATCGTCGTCTCGTTCCTCTCCATGGAGGCTGTCGCCGCCGATATGGGGATCACCCGGGCCGTAACTGCGGGGCTGGCAGGCAGAGCACCAGACCCGTTCGACGAGGGATGGCGCTCCACAGGACGACTGGCCCGTCGTTGTGGCCGAGGATCAATTCCTGGTTGACCCGGTCGCCGGACTCGCGGCCTCGTCCGCCGCGGAGCGAGGTGTTCAACCCGGGCTGTCGGCACCGGCGGTCAGTCACGACATCCACCCTGCGACGTCGAACACGACGTGGGTGCCCGCCGAGGTGAACAGGCTCACCTTGCCGCCCGTGCCCACCTTGACCACGACCAGGTTGGGCCGGGTCTCACCACCGGCATAGTTGAGGTCCGATGCCCAGGGCTTGGCCGCCCCGGTGGGGAAGATGGTCAAGAAGCCGCCGGCGGCAGGCTGGGTCACGGTGGCGTTGAGGATCACCGCGCTGACCCCTGACGCCGGCACGCCGCCCCGGCCGGTGATCTGGACCTCGGTGGTGGTATTGG
>Ga0247719_1000104_pt1 | contig 58897 bp, 53 predicted proteins | sample 41E_DmetaG_FD_189046 | JGI IMG/M metagenome (GOLD analysis project Ga0247719, IMG submission 189046) | Soil microbial communities from hillslope of Landscape Evolution Observatory, University of Arizona, Oracle, AZ, United States - 4-1-E_D | ecosystem: Engineered > Artificial ecosystem >...
GCAAGGGGCAGGACGCCCGCTTTCTCGTGCAGGGGACGCTGTATCCCGACGTCGTCGAGAGCGGCTCGCACAGCGCGACCGGAGCGACGATCAAGTCGCACCACAACCTCATCGCGTTCCCCGAGGGTCTGCACTTCGAGCTCGTCGAGCCGCTGCGCAACCTGTTCAAGGACGAGGTGCGGGCGATCGGCGAGGAGCTCGGCCTGCCCGAGGAGATCGTCTGGCGCCAGCCGTTCCCCGGCCCGGGTCTCGCCGTGCGGATCATCGGCACGATCACCCAGGAACGGCTCGAGATCCTTCGTGCGGCCGACGCCATCGTCACCGACGAGATCAAGAAGGCCGGCCTCTATCGGGAGATCTGGCAGGCGTTCGCCGTACTGCCCGCGATCCGCAGCGTCGGCGTGATGGGCGACGAGCGGACGTACGCCTACCCGATCATCATCCGAGCCGTCACGTCCGACGACGCGATGACCGCCGACTGGGCCCGGCTGCCGTACGACCTGCTCGAGCGACTGTCGAGCCGGATCATCAACGAGGTGCCCGGCGTGAACCGGGTGGCGCTCGACATCACGTCGAAGCCGCCCGGAACCATCGAGTGGGAGTAGCCGCCTCCGCGTAGCGTCGCCGCCCATGGGTGTGAATGGGGGGTACTTCCGGCATCCGACGATCGCCGGAGACACGATCTGCTTCGTCTCGGAGGACGACCTCTGGGCAGTGCCGGCTGAAGGCGGCGTCGCGCGCCGGCTGACCGCCAATCTGGCCGAGGTCCAGTTCCCCGCACTGTCTCCGGACGGTGCGACGATCGCGTTCAGCAGCCGCGAGGAGCACCACACCGAGGTGTGGGTGATGGACGCCGCAGGCGGACCCGCGAGGCGTCGGACGTGGTTCGGCTCGACGACGTGGGTGCGGGGATGGACGCCGGACGGACGCGTCCTCGCGGTCAGCGATGTCGGACAACCGTTCGTCGGCGATGTGCACGCCTACGCCGTAGACGCCGCGGGGGCGCGGCGACCCGAGCCGTTGAACCTCGGTCCGGCGCGCACACTGTCGTGGCAACCGGGCGGGCCGGGCGTGCTCCTCGGCCGCAACACCGGCGACCCCGCGAGATGGAAGCGGTACCGCGGCGGCACGGCTGGCCAGCTGTGGGTCGACGCCCGCGGCACCGGCACGTTCAAGCGCGTGCTGCCCGACCTGTTCGGGAACGTCGGGTCACCGATGTGGATCCGCGACCGCATCTACTTCCTGTGCGACCACGAGGGGATCGCGAACCTGTACTCGGTGAAGCCGAACGGGCGCGACATCCGCCGCCACACCGACCACGACGAGTACTACGCCCGCTTCGCGATGACCGATGGCGGGCGGGTGGTGTACCAGCACGCGGCAGAGATCTGGCTGTTCGACCCGGTCACCGACGAGACGTGCCGCGTCGACATCGACGTCGCCAGCCCGCGAGTGCAGCGCAACCGACGGTTCGTGGCACCGGAGCGCTTCATGTCGGGCCTCGACGTCCATCCCGATGGACGCGCGATCGTCGTCGAGACCCGCGGCAAGCCGTTCTCGTTCGGGCTGTGGGAGGGCGCCGTCCACCAGCACGGCCAGCTCGACGGCGTCCGCTACCGCCTCACGAAGTGGACGCCCGACGGGGAGCGCCTCGTCACGATCAGCGACGAGACGGGGGAGGACGCGCTCGAGGTGCACGATGCGTCGAACTCGGGCGCTGGCCGCCGCCTCGATGGACTCGACCTCGGCGTCGTCACCGACCTCGCGCCCTCGCCGAAGGCGGATGTCGTGGCCATCGCTAACCAGCGCAACGAGCTGCTCCTCGTCGACCTTTCTGGTGGAGACGTGCGCCGCCTCGACCACAACGAGTACGCCCAGATCAACGGCATCACGTGGTCGCCCGACGGGAAGTGGCTCGCGTACAGCGCGCCGGTCGACAGCGAGCGGACGAGGTCGCTCAAGTTGTGCGATCCCACGACCGGCGTCGTCCACACGCTGACGCCGCCGACGTTCTGGGACTTCGCGCCGTCGTTCGATCCCGACGGCAAGTACCTCTACTTCCTCTCGCTGCGCGTGTTCGACCCCGTCTACGACAGCTTCTTCTTCGAGCTCGGGTTCCCGCGAGCGGTGAAGCCGTACCTGGTCACGCTGCGGCGCGACATCCCGTCGCCGTTCCTCCCGGAGCCGCGAGGGTTCGGCGAGCCGAAGAAGAAGGACGGCGAGAAGAGCGACGGCGACAAGAGCGATGCCGAGCCCACGTTCGACGTCGACCTCGACTCCATCGAACGACGGGTCGTCGAGTTCCCGCTGCCGGTAGGCGTCTACACGGACATCACGGGCCTGCCCGGCGGGAAGGTCGTCCTGCTCAGCGGAGACATCGAGGGCACCGCCGGCACGAGCTGGTCGTCGGCGGGCGACGGGCCGAAACGGCGCATCGAGATGTACGACCTGAACGAGCTGCACCACGACGTGCTCGTCTCCGGCGTCTCCTCGTATGCGGTGAGCGGTGACCGGTCGACGCTCGTGTACGACGCCGACCGCCGCCTCCGTGCGATCAAGGCGGGCGAGAAGCCGCCGGAAGACGATGCCGGCGACGCGCCGGGTCGGCGAAGCGGGTGGATCGACCTCGGCCGCATCCGGGTCTCGGTCGACCCGCCGAGCGAGTGGCGCCAGATGCTGCTCGAAGCGTGGCGGCTGCAGCGCGAGCACTTCTGGGTCGCCGACATGTCGGGCGTCGACTGGCGGCGCGTGCGCGACCGGTACCTGCCGCTCATCGACAAGGTGGGGAGCCGGTTCGAGTTCTCCGACCTCATCTGGGAGATGCAGGGCGAGCTCGGCACGTCGCATGCGTACGAGCTCGGCGGCGACTACCGGCCGGCGCCGAACTACGCCCTCGGTTTCCTCGGCGCCGACCTCGACCTCGACGAGAAGGGCCGCTGGGTCGTCCGCCACATCGTTCGCGGCGACCACTGGCATCCGACCGCAGACTCGCCGCTCGATGATCCCGGGGTCGCCGTCGAGGAGGGTGAGATCATCGTTGCGGTGAACGGCCGTCCTGTCGGGCGCGATCTGGCGCCCGAGCACCTCCTCGTCCACCAGGCAGGTGCGCTGGTCGAGCTCACGATCTCCGACGGCAAGGGCCGTAAGCCGCGAACCCGGACGGTCACCGTGAAGGCGCTCACGGACGAACGCCCGGCCCGCTACCGGGAGTGGGTCGAGCGCAACCGCGCGATCGTGCGGGAGCGCACGGCGGGCCGGGTCGGCTACGTCCACGTGCCCGACATGGGAGCCGGCGGCTACGCGGAGTTCCACCGGTCGTACTTCTCCGAGGTCGCTCGCGACGCGCTGGTGATCGACGTCCGCAGCAACGGCGGCGGCCACGTCTCGCAGAAGCTGCTCGAGAAGCTCGCGCGCCGTCGCATCGGCTACGACGTCCAGCGTTGGGGCGCGCCCGAGCCGTATCCCACCGACTCGCCGGCGGGGCCGCTCGTCTGCATCACCGACGAGCAGGCGGGCAGCGACGGCGACATCTTCACCCACTGCTTCAAGCTGATGGGCCTCGGTCCGGTGGTGGGGAAGCGGACGTGGGGCGGCGTCATCGGCATCAACCCGCAGCACATGCTCGTCGACGGGTCGATGACGACGCAGCCGGAGTACTCGTTCTGGTTCGTCGACGTCGGCTGGGGTGTCGAGAACTACGGCACCGATCCCGACTACGACGTCGACATCACGCCGCAGGACTGGGCTGCCGGTCGCGACCCGCAACTCGACAAGGCGATCGACCTGGTGACGCGGGCTTTGAAGAAGTGGAAGGCGGAAGCGCCGGACGTGCAGGTTCGCCCGAACCTGTCGCTCCCGGTGCTCCCGCCTCGCGCTACTCCTTGAGGTCGGTCGGAGGTTCCTCGTACCGCCCGCCGAGGTTGCGGGCGAGGAACCTCTCGGCCGCGCCGTAGAACTTCAGGCGGTTCTCCGGCTTCGCGAAGCCGTGGCCCTCGTCCTCGAAGAGCATGTAGTCGTGCTCGATGCCCTTCTCGGTCATCGCGGCGACGATCTGCTCGCTCTCCGCCTGCTTCACCCGGGGGTCGTTCGCGCCCTGCGCGATGAGCATCGGGATCTTGATCTCGTCGACCCGCGACAGCGGTGAGCGAGACCACAGGAACTCCTCGTCGGTCTCCGGGTTGCCGACACGGGTGTGGAACTGGGCGATCATCGGCGCCCAGTACGGCGGGACCGACTCGATCAGCGTCTTGAGGTTCGACGGACCGACGATGTCGACGGCGCAGCGGAACACGTCCGGCGTGAACGTGGCGCCGACGAGAGCGGCATAGCCGCCGTAGGAGCCGCCGTAGATCGCGACCCGCTCGCGATCCGCGTAGCCCTTCTCGACGATGTGCTCGACCGCGTCGATCAGGTCGTCGTGCATCTTGCCGGCCCACTCGCGATCGCCCGCGTTCACGAACTCCTTGCCGTAGCCGGTCGAACCCCGGTAGTTCACCTGCACGCAGAGGTAGCCGCGGTTCGCGAACCACTGCGCCTCGGGATTGAAGCCCCACGTGTCGCGGGCCCATGGGCCACCGTGGACGTTGAGCACGGTGGGCAGGTTCTGGCGCTCGACGCCGGTCGGGAACGTCAGGTAGCCGTGGATCGTGAGGCCGTCGCGCGAGGTGAACGAGAACGGCTCCATCTTCGCCAGCGTGTACTGGCGCAGCTCCGGTCGCTGGTGGAACAGGAACGTCGCCTGCTTCGTCTCCCTGTCCCACGAGTAGTACTCGACCGGCCCGTCGTCGAGCGTGAAGCCGACGAGCCATGTGCGGTCGGCGTGGTCGCGTCCGCCGATCCCCATGTCGCCGCGGCTGACCTGGGCGAGACCTTCGAAGTCGGCCCGCACGTCTTCGTCGATGACCTGCCACTCGAGGCGGTCGCGGAGGAACGCCACCGCCTGCACCTTGCGGGTGTCGGCGTGGATCATCGCGCCGCCGACGTCGTACGTCGGGTCCTCGGCGATGACCTCGAGCACCTCGCCCGTTGCAGCGTCGAGGCGGACGAGGCGACCCGCGTTCACGCCAGCCGAGCTGATCACGTACATGCCCTTGCCGTCGGCGTCGAAGCCGAGCGGCGACGTCGTGAGCGCGTCCTCCTGGCCCACCTGGAGGATCGGCTTCCACTCCGCATCTTCGGTCTCGCGGGTGACGACCACGATGCCGCCGTCCGGCGTGGGTGCCGCCGCCCCTCGCACCTGCAGCTCGTCATCGGCGACCCATCCGATGAACCCGGGGTTCTCCGCCACCTTGGTCAGCTCGCCCGACGCGATGTCGAGTCGATAGACGTCGTGGAGCTGCGGGTTGTCCTTGTTGATCCCGATGAGCGCGTCGTTGGGGTGGCGCTTGTCGAGCTTGACGACCTGGGCCTGCACGTTGTCGAACGGCGTCAGGTCGACCGTCTCCCGCGTCTCCAGATCGACGCGGTGGATGTGCCAGTTCTCGTCGCCACCGGAATCCTGCAGGTAGAGCAGGTGCCGGTTGTCGTGCGCCCACGTGTACATCCGGATGCCGCGATCGGTGTCGCGGGTGACCGGCTCCGGTTCGGGCACACCGATCTCGCCGACGAACACGTTGAGGACGCCGTCGAGCGGCGCGATGTAGGCGATGCGCCGGCCATCGGGAGAGATGGTCGGCATCGCCTTCTCGGGGTTGCCGAACAGGACGTCGCGAGGGATCAGTTGCGTCTCCGCCATAGGGACAAGAATTCTGTCCCGCGGGGCTACACCCCTGCTGTGGTGGTGATCCAGGTCCGGATGGCGGTGTTGTTGACCTCGCTGTAGACCCCGGGGAACGCCGGCAGCGCGCAGCTCATGCCGTAGCTCACGATGCCGATCTGGATCCGCGTGCCGGCGCTGGTGGCGAAGAGCGGGCCACCCGAGTCGCCCTGGCAGGAGTCCTTGAGGAGGGCGCTGGCGCAGACGCCGGTCGCTGCGTCGAAGCCGAGGTTCGTCGTGCCGCACTCGCGGTCGCTGACGACTTCGAGGTCGACCTCGCGGAGCTGGTTCGTCGAGAACAGGCCCATGGTCGGCAGCTGGTCGCCCCATCCCGTGACCTTCACAGGTGTGCCTGCGGCTTCGAGGCCGTCGTCACCTGCGGTGGCCAGCCGGATCGCCGGCGACGAGGTGGGCGACGAGAGCTGGAGGAGCGCGACGTCGTGGGTGTCGTTCGCGTACGCCGGGTGCAGCTTCACCGCCGCGACCTTGATCCGCTGCCCCCTCGACGTGTCGCTCAGGTTCGTCCGGCCCGTCACCACGTAGAGATCGGCCGCGCTGCCGTCGGAGACGCAGTGCGCGGCGGTGAGCACCCAGCCCGGCGCGACGACGGAGCCGCCGCAGAAGGCGAACCCGCTTCCGTCCTGCAACGACGCCATGAACGGGTAGGCGCCATCGGCTGCGGCCGATCCGTTGACGATGGCGGGGGAGGGTGCGGCCGACCCGATCAGGAAGGCGGCTGTGACGGAGAGAGCGGCGAGCAGGCGGGTCTTCATGTCGTGGGAACGCCCGCGGGCTCGGTTCCTGACGTTCTGGGAACGAATTCGCCGACATCTCGGCATCTCCGTGCCCGGAACGGAGAGCGGGCGGCCCGGGGGCCGAGCGAATGACAACCCGGTAACTTGGGGTGGGTGGAGAGGGAGGAACGTGGGGTGGTCGCCGCCGCACCGTTCGGTTCGAACCTGCTCGAGGGGCTGAACCCGGTCCAGCGGGAGGCGGTGACCCACCCGGAGGGGCCGCTGCTCATCGTGGCCGGCGCCGGCTCCGGCAAGACCCGGGTCCTGACCGCGCGCATCGCCTGGTTGATCCAGGAGCAGGGGATCTCGCCGTTCGAGATCCTGGCGATCACCTTCACCAACAAGGCCGCCGACGAGATGAAATCGCGGGTCGCCGCCCTTGTCGGCCCGGTCGCCCAGAAGATGTGGGTGTCGACGTTCCACTCGGCCTGCGTCCGCATCCTCCGCAGGGATGCGCAGCACCTGGGCTACCGGTCGGGCTTCACGATCTACGACCAGGCCGACGCCGTCCGCCTCACCGGCTACATCCTCCGCGACCTCAACATCGACGCGAAGAAGTTCCCGCCCCGCACCGTCCACGCCGTCATAAGCCAGGCGAAGAACGACCTGATCTCGGTCGAGCAGTACGTCGACGCGGCGCGCACGATCTACGACAAGCGGATCGGCGAGGTGTACCGGGAGTACCAGACCCGTCTGCGGGCCGCGAACGCGATGGACTTCGACGACCTGCTCGTGCAGACGGTCGAGCTCTTCCGCCGCAACCCCGACGTGCGCGAGCACTACCAGCAGCGCTTCAAGCACCTGCTGGTCGACGAGTACCAGGACACCAACAAGGCCCAGAACGAGATCGTGGTCCTCCTCGCGAAGGGCCACCGCAACGTCCTCGTGGTCGGCGACGGCGACCAGTCGATCTACAAGTTCCGCGGGGCCGACATCCGGAACATCCTCGAGTTCGAGGAGGCGTTCCCCGACGCGCACGTGGTGGTCCTCGAGCAGAACTACCGGTCGACGCAGCGCATCCTCGACGCGGCGAACGCGGTCATCGCGAACAACGCGATGCGGAAGCCGAAGGCGCTGTGGACCGAGCAGGTCGGCGGCGAGCTCATCAGCCGCTACCACGCGGAAGACGAACGCGACGAGGCGATGTGGATCGTCCACGAGATCGGCCGCCTTCACGACAGCGAGCACTACCGGTGGGGCGAGATCGCGATCTTCTACCGCACCAACGCGCAGTCACGAGCGATCGAGGAGGAGCTCGCGCGCCGAGGGGTCCCGTACAAGGTGGTCGGCGGCACCCGGTTCTTCGACCGCCGCGAGGTGAAGGACCTGCTCGCGTACCTCCGGGCGGTGGTGAACCCGGACGACGAGGTCAGCATGAAGCGGATCATCAACGTCCCCAAGCGGGGCGTCGGTGACACCAGCATCGGGCGCGTCGACAACTGGGCGAACGCCAACGGGATCAGCTTCGGCGAGGCGTTGCGGGATGCCGATCAAGCCGGCGTCACCGGCAAGGCCCGCACCGGCATCGACCAGTGCCTCGCGTTGCTCGACGACCTGCGGGCGATGGCCGACGACGGCAGCGGACCTGGGACGCTGCTCGAGTCGATCGTCGAGCGGACGGGGTACGCGGCCGAGCTCGAGGCGGAGAACACCGTCGAGTCGGCAGGTCGACTCGAGAACGTCGCCGAGCTCGTGGGGAACGCACGCGAGTACGAGTCGGTCGAGCAGTTCCTCGAGGCGGTGAGCCTCGTCGCCGACACCGACGAGATCGACGCGGACGACAGCAACGTCACCCTCATGACGCTGCACACCGCGAAGGGCCTCGAGTACCCGGTCGTCTTCCTCATCGGCCTCGAAGACGGCGTGTTCCCCCACCTGCGCAGCCTCGGAGAACCCGACGAGCTCGAGGAGGAACGGCGCCTCTGCTACGTCGGCATCACCCGAGCCCGCGAGCGGCTCTACCTCACCAACGCGTGGTGCCGGACGTTGTGGGGGTCGACGCAGTACAACCCGCCGTCGCGGTTCCTGAAGGAGATCCCCGAGGAGCTGGTGAACGTTGCGGAGGGCGGGCGAACGAAGCAGGTCCGCGAACGCGAGCGGCACCGCACGACCAGCACCGACGGACGCGTCTTCGGACGCAGCCGTGACGACATCGTCGACGCCGCCATGCGCGCCGGGCGCAACCCGAACATGCCCGCTCGCACGTCGGGCGCCGAGAACCTCAGCCTCAACGTGGGTGACGACGTCGTGCACGGCAAGTGGGGAGAAGGCGTCGTGCTCGACGTGATCGGATCCGGCGACAAGGCCGAGGTCGTGGTCCGCTTCCCCAGCGTCGGGGAGAAGCGCCTGCTGCTGGCGTGGGCACCGCTCAAGAAGGCCTGACCGCTCCACGGCTCGTCCCGTGGCTCTCGTCGCTCCCGATCGAGCGGCGCTCGACGCTCACCGCGATCGACCTCGACCTCGGCCCGAACAACTCGATCGCGATCTCGTGCGGCTCTCACCGGCACCACGCGCGCCTCGACGGATCGGACTTCGTGCTCCTCGACCACGACGTCGAGGCGGAGCTCGCGATGGCGGTGTTCGGCGCGGAGCTCCCTGACTGCCTCCTCTACCGCGCGGCGTGGGAGATCGCGACCGGCAACGGCGACACCTTCCTCGACGAGTGGGCGGCCGACGCCGACGGCGATCGCCTCGAGGCCGCGCGCGACGACTGGTACGGCAACTACTGGGAGTCGTGGCCGACGAGCCCGGCGGCCGCGCGTGTGCTGTTCGGTCCTCGCCTGCAGCGGCGCCTCGCGATGGTGCTCGCACCGTCGTGGATCAACCGGCGTGGCGCGGACGGACCGGGCGGAGGATGGGCGAGCGCCCGCCTGGCGGTCGCCGCCCGCGCCCGTCGCGCGTTCGTCCTCAGCCTCGCCCACGTCGATGCCCATCGACGCCCCGACGCGCTCGTCCCCCTGCACATCGCCGTGACGCCGGAGGGCGAGCCGTCGATCAGTGGTCGGCTCAGTCGCAGCGGAAGCGCGGTGTCGCTCCGGCTGCCCCTCCGGTGGCTGTGGGACGTGTGGGCACGCGACCTTCCAGGCGGCGAGGTGTTCGTCCTCGAAGCGTGGCCCGACGGCTCGATCGCCGTCGTGGAGTGGGTACCCACCGGCGAAGCGCACGGTGAACATCGCCCTTTGGTCACGCGACGTCATCTGGAAGATGAACGGGGTAAGACGGCGCCGTGATCGACCTTCCGTCCGAGCTCGAGCTCGCAGCACGCATCGGCCTGGCTCTCCTCCTCGGCGGCGTCGTCGGCTTCGAGCGCGAGATCAACGACCAGCCCGCAGGGTTGCGGACGCACATCGCCGTGTCGCTCGGCGCGTGCCTCTTCGCGATCGTCTCCGCCTACGGCTTCGACGAGTTCAACGGTCCACGAGCCGATTCGGTGTACCAGGTGGACGTCACGCGGGTTGCATCCCAGATCGTCAGCGGCATGGGCTTCCTCGGCGGCGGCGCGATCCTCAAGTACGGCGCCAACGTCCGTGGCCTCACCACCGCGGCCAGCCTGTGGGTGACGGCGGCGATCGGGTTGGCGGTGGCCGTGGGCAGCTACACCGTCGCGCTCGTCACCACCGCCGCAGTGATCCTCAGCCTGGTGTTGCTCCGCATGCCGAAGCGCTGGATCGAGGCCCGCATCGCGGCGAAGGAGAGCGACGTCGTCGTGATCCGGGTAGCGGACGGTGCGCCGGCTGCTCCCGTGATCGCCGCGGCCACCAGCCTCGAAGGGATCGCCGTGAAGTCGCTCAACATCGAGCGGACGGAGACGGGCGTCGTGGTCAGCTTGCGCGCTGGTGCGGAGAAGGGACGCCTCGAAGACGTCGTTGCTCCGCTCGCCGATCGTCAAGACGTGGCAACGCTCGAGGTCGACTGACAGCCGGAGCTGCGAGGCGCTCGACGATCGTCCGAACGACGGCGGGCGAGGTCATCATCCCGAGGTGGCCGTGGTCCTTCACCAGGACGTTCTCGGCGCCGAGCGGCGCAGGGCGCAGGCGTGCCGACACCGCGGGCTGCACGACCAGATCGAGGTTCGAATACAACGCGACCCACCGGACGTCGCTCGCCGTCGCTCCCGAGGCGAGCCGGCGGATCACGCGCGAGCCGGGCCGCAGGTCACGCGCCGCGGGGCCGAACCCGGCGAGCGCGGCGACGGTGCCTTCGTGGGGCGAGGCGACCGTGATCGCCGTGCCGACGTATCGGTCGCCGCCGAGCTCCTGCACGTACCAGCGCAGGAGGATGCCGCCGAGGCTGTGGCCCACGACGTGGATCCGGTCGGAACCGGTGGTCCGGCGGACCTCTTCGACACGAGCCGCGAGCTGACGAGCGAGAGCCGGCACGCCGTCGCGGCCCCACGCGACGTAGTTCATCGTGTGGATGCTCGTGAACCCCGAACGGCGGAGCGCGTGCTGCAGCAGGAACCAGCCGGAGCGGTTGTGCCCGTAGCCGTGCACGAGCAGGACCGGCGTGTCTCGTGTGAGGTCGCCGCTCGGCGTGCCGGTGGTCACTGCGGTCTCGAGCAGCCCGAGGGGGTACAACGCCACGCAGCGCGCCGTCGCCAGTGCTTCCCGAAGGTGGCCCGAGTAGGTCTCCGGCCGGCGAAGAGCGGTAGAGATGACGCCCACGGAATGCATCTTCGATCGGCGGACCACTGCTCTAGACACCTGTGGAGGGGTCATTGATGAAATGGCTCGATCGGGCCAGCCTGGCGTTGCGAGGAGGACTCACGCTCGGTGAGACCCTCGAGCGGCTCGCGAGGTTGCACGGCGACCGCGTCGTCGTCGACCAAGGGGTCGAGGGTCGCCGGTTCACCTATCGCGAGGCGGCCGACACGGTGACCCGGTGGGCCGGCTGGATCGCCGAACGCACCGAGCCCGGCGATCGCGTCGTCGTCGGCGTTCCCAACTCCTACGAGATGTTCCTGCTCTGCGTGGCCGCGAGTCGCGCCGGGGGGCTCCCGGTTCCGGTGAACCCGCAGATGTCGCAGGGCGAGATCGAGCACGTGATCGCCGACTCGGGAGCGACGCTCGTGATCGACGACCTCGCGTCGATCGGCGACGCCGCGCCGCTCCGGGAGGGGGTGCCGGCGGAGGAGGGTGACGTCGCGGCGATCTTCTACTCATCAGGCACCACGGGGAAGCCGAAGGGCGCGCGCCTGACCCACCGTGCGTTGCTCTCGCAGGCGCGTTCCGGTGCGCTCTATCCCGCCGGCCTGCGCCGCGACGAAGCGGTCATCGGACTTCCGATCGCCCACATCATGGGCTTCGTCGTCGTGCTCGGCCTGGCCACCGCCGGGATCCCGGTGTACTTCCTGCCCCGGTTCCGCCCCGACGAGGTGCTCGACGCGATCGAACGCCGGCGGTCGACGATCTTCATCGGCGTGCCGGCGATGTACCGGCTCCTCCTCGAGGCCGGCGCCGAAGACCGCAACCTCCGTTCCGTGCGGGTCTGGGGTTCGGGCGCAGACGTCATGCCGCAGGAGTTGGCGCGGCGCTTCCAGCGGATGGGAGCGACCGCGACGCTCCCGGTGCTCAACCGGGACGTCGGTGAGGCGTTCTTCGTCGAGGGCTACGGCATGGTCGAGGTCGGCGGCGGCGTCGCGGCGAAGTTCCTCCCGCCCGGTCTCGCCGGGCCGCTGGCCGACGTCCTCGGAGTTCCTCTTCCTCCGTACCGGTTCAAGGTGGTCGACGAGGACGATGCCGAGGTCGGCATGGGCCAGGTGGGGGAGCTGCTCGTGAAGGGCCCTGGCGTGCTGCAGGGCTATCACGGTGATCCTGACGCGACGAAGGCGGTGCTGACCGACGACGGGTGGCTCCGCACCGGAGACCTCGTCCGCCGTGGACCGTTTGGGCTCGTGTCGTTCGCCGGGCGAGGCAAGGACGTCATCAAGGCCGGCGGGTACTCCGTCTATGCCCTCGAGGTCCAGGACGCGCTCGAAGGGCATGCCTCGGTCGCCGAAGCCGCAGTGGTCGGCGTACCGGACGAGCGGATGGGCGAACGGGTCGTCGCCGCGATCCGCCTGCTGCCCGGCGCCGCTGCGTCCGAGGACGAGCTGATCGCGTGGTGCAGGGAGCGCCTCTCGTCGTACAAGGTTCCTGCGGCCGTTCGGATCGTCGACGAGCTCCCGCGCACGGGCACCGAGAAGGTGAAGAAGGCCGAGGTGCGCGACATGTTCGCGAGCTGAGTTCTGTCAGGCTCGCGCCGTGAGCGTGGGGGCATCGATCGGCGAGCTGCGGGCGACGATGAGCCGCGTCGCCGACGGCCTGTACCGCATCGACGCCGACCCGGAGTGCCGCCTGCTCCGCGATCCCGACAGCCTCGACGGCGTGTCGGAAGCGCTCGCACGCGAGCTGACCGACGCGTTCGAGCGGGTGTGGGTCGAGTACCCGCTCCTCTCGGAGATGCTCGACGCAGCGTCGCCCGATGCGCCGCTGCCTCCCGACGCGGCCAACCGGGTCGCACGGCTCGACGACGACGTTCGCCGCATCCTTGGCGCAGCCGATCAGGTGGCAGAGGCGTGGCGAACGGCACTGCCGAGGGCGGACGAGCTGCGGGAGACGCTCGACGCCGTCGAAGCCGATGCGCGGCGCATCGGCCTCGGTGACGACCACGACCTCGCACACGCACGCCGCATGGTGGAGCACTTGGGCGGACAGATCGCGCGCGACCCGCTGAGTGTCGACCCGTCGCCGGCGACGCGCCAGGTGGTGCAGGTGGCCGACCGCGTCGCAGAGCTCGCGCGCCTGCACGACTCGTTGCCCGCCGACCTGCGCGACGCGAGGGCGACGTTGACGGCGCTCGCCGATGCCATCGCCGCGGGTCGCGAGGCGTTGACAGCGACGCGGGAGCGGATCGCCTCGCCGACCGGGCTTCTCCAGCCGCTCGACCCGGCGGCGCTCGACGACGGGGAGCTCGCCCTCCGACCATGGCTCGAACGTGTGGAAGCCGAGGCCGCAGCCGGGCGGTGGCTCGCGGCTGCGCGTGGCCTGCAGCGCTGGCGCGCCGTCGCCGACGGATGGGCCGCGAACGCCGACCGGGTCGTCCAGGCGAACCGCGCTCCTGTGGCCCGACGCAACGAGTTGCGAGGCCTCCTCGACGCCTACCGGGCCAAAGCGGCCGCGACGGGACGGGCCGAGGGCCGTACGCTCACCGCAGCGATGCAGCGGGCTCGGGATGCGCTCTTCACGCGCCCGTGCGATCTCGAGGAGGCAGAGGAGCTGGTGCAGGAGTACGCCAGGTTGGTGAGCGGAGGGTGACCGGCACCTGTGCCGAGCCCGGGTGCGGCGGCACGATCCTCGCCGACGGCTACTGCGACACCTGCGGCACGAAGGCGGCGCCGACGGGTCGCGACGCACGACGAGCCAGGCGCGCCTCTCGCGCCGCGACTCCCGCGGGCCCGCCGCCGTCGTCGGAAGCGCCTGCGGTGGAAGCGCCCTCGGCCGGCACGTCGTGCTCCGAGCCGGGGTGCAGCGGCACGATCCTCGCCGACGGGTACTGCGACACGTGCGGCACGAAGGCCTCGGCACGCCCCGTCGCCGCGTACGCGGCGCCCGTTGCCGCGGCCACGCCTCCCGCGGGCGCGCCCGATGGGCCGAGCCCCTCCCGTGTGTCGCGCCCGTCGCGCATCGGGCGGACCCTCGTCACCGGGTCGGCCCGAGCGAAGGGCGCTCGGCGCACGTCGAGCGCCCGTACCCGCTCGACCAGCCAACGCTTCTCCATCGGCGCCGGCCTCGTCGACGTTCCGCCGGCTCCGGTGATCGATCCCTCGACCGTCGTCCTCGCGAACCCCGTCGTCGACGAGGAGAAGCGCTTCTGCTCGAAGTGCGGCGCCGCGGTCGGGCGGTCGAAGGGGGGACGTCCCGGCCGGGAGAAGGGGTTCTGCGGCGCCTGCCGCCAGCCGTACGACTTCGTCCCGAAGCTGTCGACGGGGATGCTCGTCGGGGGGCAGTACGAGATCCTCGGATGCCTCGCCCACGGCGGCTTGGGGTGGATCTACCTCGCGCGCGACAAGGCGGTGAACGATCGGTGGGTCGTTCTGAAGGGCCTCCTCGACTCGGGCGACGAAGCGGCTTCGGTCGCCGCCGTCGCGGAGAAGCGGTTCCTCGCCGAGGTGCAGCACCCGAACATCGTCGAGATCTACAACTTCGTGTCGCATCGAGGCGCCGGCTACATCGTGATGGAGTACGTCGGCGGACCGTCCCTCAAGCAGATCCTCAAGAAGCGGAGGGCCGACAACGGCGATCAGCCGTCGCCCCTGCCCGTTGGCCAGGCGATCGCCTACGTCTTAGCGGTGCTTCCTGCGTTCGCGTACCTGCACGACCGCCGGCTCGTGTACTGCGACTTCAAGCCCGACAACCTCATCCAGGTCGTGGACCAGGTGAAGCTCATCGACCTCGGCGGCGTTCGCCGCGCGGACGATCCGAGCGGCGACGTGTACGGCACCGTGGGCTTCCAGGCGCCGGAGGTCGCTGAGGTGGGGCCGTCGATCGCGTCCGACGTGTACACGATCGGGCGGACGCTCGCCGTGCTGACGCTCGACTTCCGCGGGTACCAGAGCACGTTCCAGCACTCGCTGCCCGATCCGGAAGACCATCCGCCGCTCGTCCGCCACGAGTCGTTCCACCGGCTGCTGTTGAAGGCGACGGCGCCGCATCCCGACGACCGCTTCCAATCGGTGCCCGAGCTCGGTGATCAGTTGGTCGGCGTGTTGCGGGAGGTCGTCGCGCTCGAGCAGGGGAGGCCGCAGCCCGGCGCCAGCTCGCTTTTCGCCGCCGCGTCGCACGACGACGGCCTACCGACGCTCGCGCTCGACCCCTCCGATGCCGCGGCGTCGTTCCTGGGCAACGTCCTCGCACTCGGCCCGGAGCAGCGACTCGCCGAGATCGACGCTGCCGTCGCCGCGGGTCACGTCGACGACACGAGCGAGGTGCATCTTCGCCGCGCCGCTGCGTTGGCCGAGCTCGGTCGTGGCTCCGACGCCGAGGCGCTGCTCGCCGCGGTCGAGGACGACGACCCCTGGGACTGGCGCACGGCATGGCTGCGAGGTGTCATCGCGCTGCGGGCGGGAGACGCCGCTGCCGCGACCGCGGCGTTCGACCGCTGCCTCGCCGAGGTGCCAGGGGAGCTCGCACCGAAGCTGGCGTCCGCCATGGCCGCGGAGCGGGCGGGCGATCTCGAAACCGCGGCGACGCTCTACGACGTCGTCAGCTCTGTCGACCCGTCGTATGTGACCGCAGTGAAGGGGTTGGCCCGGTGCCGCCTCGGCAGCGGTGACGTCGCCGCAGCGCTGGCCGGTTTCGACCGAGTGCCGCGCACCCATCGGGAATACGAGGCGACGCGGCTCGAAGCCGCCCGAGCGCTGGCTCGTGCAGGGCGGCATGCAGATGCTGTCGGGCAGCTCGAAGGCCTCGACGTCACGGAAGGTGAACGAGACGCGGTGCTCCTCGACATCGCGGAAGACGCGCTCGCCAAGTTGACGAGCAACACGATCGGGCCCGACCCGCAGGCAAGGGTGGCGGGGCATCCGCTGACGACGGAAGGCATGCGCCGCGCGGTCGAAGCGATGTGCCGCCGCATCGCCGACCGGACCACCGACCGCGACGAGCGCTACCGGCTCGTCGATCGCGCGAACGCGGTCCGCCCGGTGACGCTCGTCTGATGGTCTCCGCAGGCGCGCTCGACTGCCCCGCGTGCGGGACGCCGATCTCGATCGGCGATCGGTTCTGTGAGGGATGCGGCCACGAGCTGGCTCCCACCGCCGCCGGCGCTGGTGCCGCGCCGTCCCCCTCGACGTTCGAGCCGGGCGCGCCGGCGCCGTGCGCGTCGTGCGGATCGACCGCCGTCGTCGACGGCTACTGCGACGTGTGCGGCGTCAAGGCCGCTGACCCACGCGACCACGAAGAGGCCGTCGCGGCGGGCGTCGCCGGCGTGTCCGACAAAGGACGCCGCCACCATCGGAACGAAGACGCGATGGCGTTCGCTCCGGAGCCGGGCGTCGTCTACGCCGTCGTGTGCGACGGCGTGTCGACGACCGTCGACCCCCACGTCGCCTCGCTCGCGGCGGCTCGAGCAGCTCTCGACGCCCTGGTCGCCGGCGGCTCCGACGCTCCGGCGATGGACGCCGCGTACGACGCCGCGCGCGACGCCGCCGTGGGTACACCGTTCGAGCCCGCGCCGGATCTCGGCCCACCCAGCTGCACCTACCTCGCGGCAGTCGTGACCGACCGGCTCGTCACGTTCGCGTCGCTCGGTGACTGCCGGGCCTACTGGTTGGGCGACGCCGGCGCCACGCAGCTGACGAGTGACGACTCGTGGGCGATCGAGCAGATCGAGTGCGGCGCCATGTCGGTCGAGGCTGCCTACGCGGACCCGAAGGGCCACATGATCACCCGGTGGCTCGGCATCGACGCCGATCCGGAGTGGCGGCCACGGATCACCCGGTTCGACCCGCCGGGCGCCGGTCGTGTGGTGCTGTGCTCCGACGGGCTCTGGAACTACACCCTCGAACCTGCGCAGCTCGTCGCGGCGGCAGGCGGCGAGCCCGACCTCCTCACGATGGCGCGGCGCCTCGTCGATTTCGCCAACGATGCGGGCGGCGCCGACAACATCACGGTCGTCGTCGTCGACGTCCCCCTCCCGAAAGGTGACCGGTGAGCTTCACCGCCAGTGCGTTCCAGAACGAGTACCTCCCGGCGGGAGCGGGCGAGGTGCACGCGATCGTGACCGTCTCGTCGTCGGACGACGTGTCGACCACCACGACGCGCGAGAAGGTCGTCGTCTTCATCCTCGACAACAGCGGCTCGATGAGCATGCCCGAGGCGAAGATCCGCGCCGCGCGCCAAGCCGTCGCGACCGCCATCAGCCTCCTGCCCGACGGGACGTTCTTCGCCGTGATCGCGGGCTCGCACGTGGCCGTCGGCATCTACCCACGGTTCGATCGGGGCCTCCGGCTCGCGCAGGCCGACGCCGCCACCCGCGACGAAGCGATGAAGGTCGTGCGCCGCATTCCGTCCGAGGGCGGAACGGCGATCTCGACGTGGCTCGACGTCGCTCGCGCGCTGTTCGAGTTGAAGCCGAACGCGATCCGCCTCGCGTACCTGCTCACCGACGGCAAGAACGAGAGCGAGGAGCCCGAGCTGCTGCGTGCCGCGCTCGACCGATGCATCGGTGTGTTTCAGTGCGACGCACGCGGCGTCGGCAGCGACTGGGCCGTCGACGAGCTCCGCCTGATCACCTCAACCCTCCTCGGCGAGGTCGACATCATCGCCACACCTGACGAGATGGACGACGACTTCCAGGCGTTCCTCGAGCGAGCCATCGGCAAGACCGTCGCCGACGTGCAGCTCCGGGTGTGGTCGCCGCTCGGGTCCACCGTGAAGTTCGTGCGCCAGGTCGCGCCCACCATCGAAGACCTCACCGACCGACGGGCGCCGGTCGACGACCGTTCGGGCGACTACCCGACGGGCGCGTGGGGAGGCGGCGAGAGCCGCGACTACCACGTGTGCGTCGAGGTCCCGCCGGGTGAGGTCGGCGCGGAGAAGCTGGCTGCGCGGGTCGGCCTCGTCGTCGACGGCGAGGTTGTCTCCCAGGCACTCGTCAAGGCGATCTGGACCGACGACGAGGCACTGTCGACGAGGATCAGCCCGCAGGTGGCGCACTACACGGGGCAGGAAGAGCTGGCCGTCGCGATCCACGAGGGGCTCGAAGCGAAGAAGCAGGGTAACGAGGCGACCGCGACCGTGAAGCTCGGCCGCGCGGTGCAACTTGCCCACGAGTCGGGCAACGAGGGCACCGTCCGGCTGCTGAAGAAGGTCGTCGACGTCGAGGACCCCGCCACCGGGACGGTTCGGCTGAAGCGGGCCGTCGAGGCCCTCGACGAGATGGCGCTCGACACCCGCTCGACGCGCACCGTGCGGGTCGGGAAGGCCCCGACAGCCGGGGAGGGCGCGTGAGCGACCCGGCTGTCTGCTCGCACTGCGGCTCGCCCCGCCAAGCCGACGAGGCGTTCTGTGAGGTCTGCGGGCTCGACTTCGCCACCGGCAACCTCCCTGCGGCGCCTCCACCGCCCGCCGCGGCCGCCGCGCCCGTCGAGGGCTGGGTGGTCGTGGTCGAGGTCGACGAGGACTTCTTCCGCAGCAACGAGAGCGAGGGAGACACCTCGCTGTCACCGCCCGCAGGCCAGGTCGCGCAGGAGCTCCCGCTGCGCAACGACGAGGCACTGATCGGCCGTACGAGCGCCAGCGCGAACCTCCACCCGGACATCGACCTGTCGTCGGACGCAGGGGTGTCCCGGCGCCACGCCGTCCTCCGCCTCCGCAACGACGCGTGGACGATCGCGGACCTCGGGTCGACGAACGGAACGCGCCTCGACGGCGAGCTCCTGCCGGCCAACGAGGAGCGGGTCCTCACCGAGGCGTCGGTGGTGCACGTCGGTGCCTGGACGAAGCTCACGGTCAGGAGAGCCACGTCAGCGTGAGCCCGCTCTCTCGCATGCGTGCCGCGGCATCGACGACGCCGGGGTTGTACCGCGTTCTGTCGCTCGTCGTCGCAGCGCTCCTCGCGCTGACGGCGCTCGCCGGCACCATCGCGGCCGGTGCGGCCGAACGCGCGACCGCTCGCCTGCGCGACAACACCGGTCCGGTGCTCGTCGCGACGCAGAGCCTGCTCGCGAGCCTCGCCGAGGCCGATGCCGCGGCAACCGCGGCGTTGTTGTCGGGAGCGGAGGAAGACCGCGAGCAGCGCCGGCTGTACGAGGAGGCGCTTGCGCGAGCGAGCGTGCAGAGCGAGGAGATCTCCGCGCTCATCGGCGACGACGCCGACGCGCACGACGACCTCAAGCGACTCTCGATCCGCATCAATCGCTACGCCGGTCTGATCGAAGCGGCCCGGGCGACCTCGCGGCTCGGCTCGCCGGACAGCGAGCAGTACCTCCTCGCCGCGCTCGACGAGCTCGCCACCGGCGTGCGCGCCGACGCCGCGAGCCTCACCGAGGCGTCGGAGCGACGCTTCGATCGCGACGAACGGGAGCGGTCGAGGTTCCTCGTCGTCGCGGTCGTCATCGGTGTCGTGGCGCTCACCGCGCTGGCTGCGACCGGGGTGGTTCTCGCGCGGCGATCCCGCCGGCTGATCAACCCGCTCCTTCTGCTCGCCACCCTCGTCACGCTGGCTTCCGTGGGATGGCTCGCGTCGAGCGACGTGCGCGCAGGGCGCCGGCTCGACCTCGCGCGCGACGAGGCGTATCAGTCGATCGCCCTGACGGCGCGGATCCAGTCCGCAGCGTTCGCGGCACGCACCGACGAGTCGGTCGCTCTCATCGCGGACGACGCCGATCGACGGACGTCGGCTGACAGCGCGGCGACCGACGTGCTCGCTGGTTCGGTCGACGAAGGTCTCCTGGTGCTGGTTCGCGAGGGTCAGGCGACCGACGTCGCACGCGGGCTCCTCGTCGACGCCGCGCTCGCGGCCGACACCGCTCGGGAGCGAGCGGCCGTCGCCGAGGCGATGGTGCGCTGGCAGCGCTACCGAGAGACCGTCAGCACCCTCCGCTCGTCGTCCGGCGACGCCGCGCGAGCGGTCGCCGTCGGGCCCGGAAGCGCCACCTTCAACGGCTTCAACTTCTCGCTCGAGGCCGTGCTCGGCGAGAACCGCGATCAGTTCCTCGATGCCATCGAGAGGGCTCGTGACGCGACGAGGTACCTCGCCACGATCACCCTGTTCCTGCCCCTGCTCGCTGCTGCAGCCGCGCTCGCGGGCATCCAGACGAGGATCAACGAGTACCGATGAGCGGCTTCAGTCGACGGACGTTCCTCGCCGGATCCGCGGCGACCGCCTTCGGGCTGTCGCTGCTCGGTGCATGCACTCGAGACGGCGCGACGGGGGGCGATCGCCGTCTCCGCATCCTGAACTGGCCCGACTACATCGACGACGAATCCGTCGCGCGCTTCGAGCAGCAGGCCGGCGCGCCGGTCGACTACGTCGAGGAGTACAACGGCAACGAAGAGGCGTTCGACGAGCTGTTCCGGCCCCGCCTCGGCGAAGGGAGATCGACCGGCTACGACGTGATCGTGCCCACGTACTGGGCCGTCGACCGGATGCTCGCGGAGGGATGGCTCGAGCCGCTGCCCCTCGAGCGCATCCCCAACCACGCCAACGTCGACCCTGCGTTCCTCGGGATGCCGTGGGACCGCGGCGCGCGCTTCCACATGCCTTGGCAGGTGGGCATCACCGGCATCGCCTACGACCCCGCCCAGACGAAGAAGGAGATCCGCTCGATGGCCGATCTCCTCGACCCGTCGCTGCGCGGCCGCATCGGCATGGTGAGCGAGATGCGCGAGACCGTGGGTCTGCTCATGCTCGCTCGCGGTGCCGACCCTTCGCGCGCCACGGTGCCCGCCGCTGAGGCCGCGCTCGAGCGCCTCGAGCAACTGGTGACCGACGGCCACGTCGCAGGCTTCACCGCGAACGAGTTCGTCGACGCGCTCAAGACCGGCCAGTTCGCAGCGGCGCTCGCGTGGTCGGGCGACATCATCCAGCTCCAGGCCGAGCGGCCCGACATCCGCTTCGTCATCCCCGCCGAAGGCGGCATCCGCTGGTTCGACAGCATGATCATCCCGAAGGGCGCGTCGCGCCCCGATCTCGCGGGCGACTGGATGAACTTCGCCTACGCGCCGGAGAATGCCGCCCGCATCACGGCGTCGGTGCAGTACATCAGCCCGGTCCTGGGGGTGCGGGAGGAGCTCGAACGCGCCGGCGGAGAGTCGGCGGCGCTCGCCGACAACCCGATCCTGTTTCCCGACGACGAGACCCGCCGCCGCCTCTACTTCTGGTCGGGCATGACCGCAGCGGAGGAAGACCGGATCCAGGAGCGGTTCACCGAGATCACCGGAGGCTGACTCCATGCACCGGTTCGACGAAGACGTCGACGCGTTCGCGTCGGAGGTGTTCCGCTTCGCCCGACGGCGTGCGTCCGAGGACGCCACGACCTTGGAGCTCGGGCATCCGCGCACCAAGGCGGAGCTCGACGCGCGGTGCGGTCAGACGATCACCGAGAACGGCATGGGCGCCCTCGACGCTCTCCGTCTCTTCGAGGACGTGCTCGAACCGGCGTGCCTGTCGGTCGACTTCCCCCGATACCTCGCGTTCGTGCCCGCCGCGCCGACCGAGACGTCGATCCTCGCCGACCTCGCGATCAGCGCGTGCTCGATCTACGCGGGGTCGTGGCAGGAGGGTGCTGGCGCGGTGTGGGCGGAGAACGAGGCGCTCCGTTGGATCGCGTCCCTGGCCGGTCTGCCCGACTCGGCCGGTGGCGTGTTCGTGTCCGGTGGGACCAACGGCAACCTGTCCGCGCTCGTGGCGGCGCGCGACGCGGCGCGACGCCGGCGCGGCGACCGACGGCCCGACGGCGGCTGGGTCGTCGTGGCCGGAGAGACGAGCCACTCGTCGATCGCATCGGCGGCGCGGGTGATGGACGTCGAGGTGGTGATCGTCCCGGGCGACCGCCTGCGGGGAGAAGCGCTTGCGCCGGTGCTCGACGATCTGGGCGAGCGGGCGTTCGCCGTGGTCGCCACGGCCGGCACCACGAACCTCGGCATCGTCGACGACCTCGCGACAACGGGAGCCGTGTGCAGCGAACGCGGCGTGTGGTTCCACGTCGACGGCGCCTACGGCGGCGCCGCGCTGGTGGCTCCGTCGGCTCGTGCTCGCTTCGACGGGATCGAGCAGGCCGACTCGTTCATCGTCGACCCCCACAAGTGGCTCTTCGCGCCCTTCGACGCGTGCGCGCTGCTCTACCGCGACCCCCTCGCAGCGCAGCAGGCGCACACGCAGCACGCGTCGTACCTCGACGTCCTCACCGAGGGTGGCGAATGGAACCCGTCGGATTTCGCCATCCATCTGAGCCGCCGAGCCCGAGGCCTTCCGTTCTGGTTCTCGCTGGCGGCGAACGGCGTGGCCGCCTACCGCGACGCGGTGGAGCACTGCCTGTCGGTCACGCGCGACGCTGCCGCGCTGATCGACGCGCATCCCGACCTCCAGTTGCTGCGCGAGCCGGAGCTGTCGGTGGCCGCCTTCACCCGCCGTGGATGGTCCGCGGGAGATCACGACGCTTGGTCGTTGCGGATGCTCGAGGCGGGCGAGGCCTTCGTCGTGCCGTCGTCGCACGATGGCCAGCCGATTCTCCGGTTCTGCATCGTGAACCCCAGAACGACCGTCGACGACATCCGACTCGTCCTCGACAGCCTCAGCTCCTGAGGTCGACCTCGACCTTCCCGTCGTCGTTGACGTCGGCCTCATAGCGGGTGAGGCGCTCGTCGTCAGGGTCGTACGTCTCGTTCGTGCACGGGTCGACGAAGTGGCGGTCGCCGATCTCCCACCGCAGCGCGCACTCGAGCTTGCGGTTCTCCGGGTCGACGTACGCGAGGACCGCGTACCACCCCTCCTCCGGATCCCTGCCGTCATGGAGGACGTAGATCTCGCGGCCAGCGCCCGCGGTCAACGGGTCCTTGAAGAAGATCGGCGCGCCCTGCTCGTCGATCCGCTGTGCGAACCGCTTCGCCTCGCCGACGACGAACGTGTCGCCGCCCGGAAGGTTCGCCTGTTGCGGGTTGTTCGAGGCGAGGTCGACGACGACCCACATCAGCAGCGCGGAGAGCGCCACGAGGACGATGCCGCCGACGATGCGCGCCCTGAGCTTCTGGCTGCGGCGGGGCGGTGGCGTGTACGCCGGCCGGTTCGGGGTGGTCATACGAGCCACCTACCGGTCGCTGCGTCGGGTCGCCGCCGGCGGTCGCCGGGAACGGCGTCGTCGATCGCACGCACCACGGCCTTCCGTACGGCGGCCGGATCGTCACGGATGACCTCGTCCACGATCCCGAGCGAGAGGAGGTCGGCTGCGGTGAGCTTCAGGTCCGCGGCCCGCTGCGGTGCGGTGTCGACGGTGCGGTCGAGGATCGCCGCCGTGCCTTCCGGCGCGATGACCGAGAAGATGGCGTGGTCGAGCATCAGCAGGCGGTCGGCGTGCGCGATCGCCAGCGCACCACCGCTCCCGCCCTCCCCGACGCACACGCTCACGGTGGGGCCGGCGACGGCGTCGAAGGCGGCGAACGTGCGGGCGATCTCTCCCGCGATGCCGGCCGCCTCCGAGGAGGGGCTCGGATCGGCGCCCGGGGTGTCGACGAAGGTGACGAGCGGGAGCTCCAGGCGGCTCGCGAGGGCCGCGGCTCTCTGGGCGAGTCGGTAGCCCTCCGGCCTCGGCTTCCCGCGGTTCATCGTCACCGCGACGACCCGCCGTCCGTCGATCGACGCCAGGCTCGCTTCGATGCACGGGTCGGGAGGCATTGCCCGCAGCGGCGTCGACGACCCGTCGTCGACGATCCCCGCCGCCCACGCGTCGCCCGACGGCCGCGCCGGATCCCGCGCCGCGAGCACCTCGTCCCACGCCGTCGGCTCGGCCCCGCCCCCGCCGCTTTTGGGAACGGTCAGGCCGGCATCTCGGCGATTCCGTTCCCAATTCCCGAAGCCAAGGGCGCGTTCGACGAACGCGGCCTGGTCGTCGCGGGCGACGAGCGCGTCGACGAGGCCGTGGCGGAAGGCCGATTCCGCGGTGTGCGACGACGCCGGCAGCTTCTCGCCGGTCGTCAACTCGACCACCCGGGGGCCGGCGAACCCGATCATCGCCCCGGGCTCGGCGGCGCGGACGTCGGCCAGCGACGCGTACGAAGCGAACACACCTCCGCTCGTCGGACCGCGCAGGATCGACACTTGGAGCAGGCCTGCCGCGGCGTGGTCGCGCGCCGCGGCCGCGGTACGGCCGAGCTGCAGCAGCGAGACCATGCCCTCCTGCATCCGCGCGCCGCCCGAGGTTGCGATCACCACGACGGGCAGCCGCGCATCGCGCGCCCGGCGGTACGCCCGCACGACCCGCTCGCCGTGGGCGGCTCCCATCGACCCACCCATCACGTCGAAGCGCCCCTCGATGACCGCGTAGCCGAGCTCGGTCCGACCGGTGCGCACCGACTCCTCGGCTGGAGGCGTGTACCCGGGGAACGACAGGGGATCGCCCGCGCGAAGGTCGGCGTCCCACTCGGCTTGGAGGGGGTGCAACAAGGGTCCCTAGTATTCACGCCCGTGATCCGCCCCTATCGCGTCGTCGTGGCCAAGCCCGGGCTCGACGGACACGACCGCGGTGCCAAGGTCATCTCGATGGCACTGCGGGACGCAGGCTTCGAAGTGATCTACACCGGGCTCCACCAGACCCCCGAGCAGGTGGTCGAGACCGTGATCCAGGAGGACGCCGATGCAGTCGGCCTCAGCCTGCTCTCCGGCGCCCACATGACACTGTTCCCGAAGGTCCTCGACCTGCTGAAGGACCGCGGCGCAGACGACGTCATGGTCTTCGGTGGCGGCATCATCCCGGACGACGACATCCCGAAGCTCGAGGAGCTCGGCGTGTCGAAGGTCTTCACCCCCGGCGCGTCGATCGCGTCGATCACCGAGTGGCTCGAGACCGCCCTCGACGAGCGAGAAGGACAGACGGCCTAACTCCATGGATCTCTTCGAGTACCAAGGGAAGCAGTACTTCGCGCGCTTCGGCATCCCCGTGAGCGCCGGCGACGTCACTGAAGACGTCGACGGTGCGGTCGCCATCGCGGAGAAGGTCGGCTACCCGGTCGTGGTCAAGGCACAGGTGCAGGTCGGCGGTCGTGGCAAGGCGGGCGGCATCAAGCTGGCGAACAACGCCGACGAGGTCCGCGAGCACGCCACGAACATCCTCGGGATGGACATCAAAGGCCACGTCGTGCGCCGCATCTGGATCGAGCACGCGAGCGACATCGCCGAGGAGTACTACGCGAGCTTCACCCTCGACCGGTCGGCGAAGAAGCACCTCGGCATGCTGTCGGCCGAGGGTGGCGTCGAGATCGAGGCCGTTGCCGAGTCGAACCCCGACGCGATCGCCAAGCTCCACATCGACCCGGCCGAAGGGCTCACCGAAGAAGCCGCCCGGAAGTGGGTGGAGGCGGCGAAGCTCAACCCGCAGGCGACCGACGGCGCGGTCGACATCCTCCTCAAGCTCTACCGCTGCTACACCGAGGGCGACTGCGACCTCACCGAGATCAACCCGCTGATCCTGACGCCGGAGGGCAAGGTCCACGCTCTCGACGCCAAGGTCACCCTCGACGAGAGCGCGTCGTTCCGCCATCCGGAGTGGGACGAGTTCCGCGGCCTCGCCCAGATGGATCCGCGCGAGAAGCTCGCCAAGGACAAGGGCCTCCAGTACGTCGGCCTGTCGGGCAACGTCGGCGTCATCGCCAACGGCGCCGGGCTCGCCATGTCGACGTGCGACGTCGTCAACCAGGTGGGCGGCGCACCCGCGAACTTCCTCGACATCGGCGGCGGCGCATCCGCCGAGGTCATGGCCAACGCGCTGGAGGTCATCAACTCCGACGACGCCGTCCAGGCGATCTTCATCAACATCTTCGGCGGCATCACCAAGGGTGAAGACGTCGCCAACGGCATCGTGCAGGCGCTCGGCCGGGTCGAGCTCAAGGCCCCGATCGTCATCCGCCTCGACGGAACCAACGCAGAGCAGGGAAGAGAGATCTTGAAGGAGCACGAGTCCGACCGGCTGATCTCGGTCGCCACGATGGTCGACGCCGCCAAGAAGGCCGTGGAGCTGGCGGGAGGTGCCTCCTGATGTCGATCTTCGTCAACAAGGACACCAAGGTCATCGTCCAGGGCACCGGTCGCCAGGGCACCTTCTACGCGCTGCGCAACCGCGCCTACGGCACCCAGGTCGTCGGCGGCGTGAACCCCAAGAAGCCCGGTGAAGACATCGAGGGCATCCCGGTGTTCGCCTCGGTGAAGGAAGCGGTCGACGAGACGGGCGCGACGGCGTCGATGATCCTCGTTCCGGCGCCGGGCGCGCCGGCTGCGGTGATGGAGGCGGCCGAGGCCGGCATCGAGCTCATCGTCTGCCTCACCGAGGGCATTCCCGCCCAGGACGAGGCGCTCTTCTACAACCGGGTCAAGCGGGAGTTCCCGAACTCGCGCATCCTGGGGCCGAACTGCCCTGGCCTCGTCACCGTCGGCGAGTGCAACATCGGCTTCATCCCGGCCGAGGTCGCCAAGCCGGGCGGACCGGTCGGGATCGTGAGCCGCTCCGGCACGCTCACCTACCAGGCGCTCGCCGAGCTCGGTCAGAAGGACATCGGCGTCACCACCTGCGTCGGCATCGGCGGCGACCCCGTCCCCGGGACGAGCTTCATCGACTGCCTCGAGGCGTTCCAGAACGACCCCGACACCAAGGCCGTGATCATGTTCGGCGAGATCGGCGGATCGGCCGAGGAAGAGGCGGCGCAGTTCATCGCCGACAAGATGGACAAGCCCGTCGCGGCCTACGTCGCAGGGGTCACCGCGCCGCCAGGCAAGAAGATGGGCCACGCCGGCGCCATCATCTCGGGCTCGAAGGGCACCGCCCAGGCGAAGATGGACGCCCTCCGCGAGGCTGGCGTCCACGTCGGACTGAACCCCACCGAGGTCGGCGACCTGATCGCGGACGTCGTCGCGAAGCTCTAGCTGCGGCGTCAGCGCTCAGGGGATCTTCAGGCGCGGCCGCGGGCCGGATCGGGACGAACTGCCCGTACCCTGACCGTCGTGACCAAGGCCCGCCGCCTACTTGGTGTCCTGTTCGCCGCGTCGATCGTGCTGTCCGCGTGCAGCAGCGGAGGCGAGGCCACCGACGTGCCCGCCGCCGCAGCGGACGACACCACGACGACGGCCGACGAGACGACGACCACCGAGGCTCCGACGACCACGACGGAGCCGCCGACGACGACGACCGCCGCGCCCACGACGACGACGGCCCCTCCCGTCGTCGGGCTGGCGGCGACCGACGCCAAGGCGGCGCTCTCGCCGACCGGGATCGTCGTCCCGATCCTCGGCAAGACGGCGGACGGCGGTGTGACCGTCGGGACGCCGTGCGGCCGCCAGGCGACCATGCGCAACGGACGCCCGCTCAACGGCGTCGTCGTTCTCGACGCGGGCCACGGCGGCAGGGAGCCCGGCGCGGTGGGTCCGGGCGGGCTCACCGAGAAGGAGCTCAACCTCGCTGTCTCCAAGCACGCGCAGCAGGCGCTCGAGGCCGCCGGGTTCCCCACGATCCAGACCCGCGACGGCGACTACCGCATCAGCCTCGAGGCCAGGGCGAAGATCGTCGAGACGGTGAAGCCCCGGGCGTTCGTGTCGATCCACTACAACGCCGAGCCCGACGGTCCGTTCCCGAAGCCCGGCGCCGAGACCTACTACCAGACGGTCGGCGCGTCGGCAGCGGAGTCGAAGCGTCTCTCCGGGATCATCTACGAAGAGATCGTGGCCGCGATGAGCAAGTACGAGGGCATCGCGTGGGTCGCCGATACCGACGCCGGTGCGAAGTACCGCAAGAACTCCCAGGGCAACGACTACTACGGCATCATCCGCCGCACGCAGGGCACCCCTGCAAGCCTCGCGGAGCTCGGGTTCATCTCGAACGCGCCGGAAGAGGCGCTGTACAGGACGGCCGAGGTCCAGAAGGTCGCCGGCGAGGCCGTCGCGAAGGGCATCATCCGCTTCCTGACGACGAAGGACGCAGGCAGTGGGTTCACGGAGCCGTACCCGCGGGAGACGCCCGCCGGCGGTGGTGGCGGGGCCGACAACTGCGTCGATCCGGCGCTGGAGTAGCCCTGGGCGACGCCTAGATTCGTCGCCCATGGAGACGAGGACCGTCGAGCTCGACACGCCTGATGGCGCGATGCCGGTCTACGAGGCGATCCCCGACGACCCACGCGCCGCCGTCCTGGTGATCCAGGAGGTCTTCGGGGTGACCGACCACATCGAGGACGTCACCCGCAGGGCGGCCGAAGCCGGGTTCCACGCGGTGGCGCCGCACCTGTTCCATCGAACCGGCTCGCCACAGCTGCCCTACGACGACTTCTCGGCGGTCATGCCGCACATGCAGGAGCTGACCGACGAACGGGTGCTGGCCGACGTCGACGCGACGATCGCGCACCTGACCGGGTCGGGCTGGGGCACGCCGCAGATCGGCCTCGTCGGCTTCTGCTTCGGAGGGCGCATCAGCTTCCTCGTCGCGACGGCCCGTCCGCTCGGCGCCGTCGTCGGCTTCTACGGCGGAGGCATCGTCACCGCGCGTTTCCCGCAGTTCCCGTCGCTGATCGACCGGGCCGCTGACCTGAAGGCGCCGTGGCTCGGGCTCTTCGGGAGCGACGATCAGTCGATTTCGCTCGACGACGTCGAGACGATCCGCACGGAGCTGGGCGCGAACACGCCGGTCGCCCACGACGTGGTCGTCTACGAAGGCGCCGGGCACGGCTTCCACTGCGACGCCCGCCCCCAGCACTTCGACGAACATGCCGCCAAGGAGGCATGGACCCGAACCCTCGGATGGTTCGACACGCACCTCGCTCGGAGGGGTGGCAACTAGACTCGGCCCAGTGGGGGTGGGCGTTCTCGTCTCGGGTAGTGGCACCATCCTCGAAGCGCTACTCGCCGAGCACGTGCCCGTCGACGTCGTGATCGCCGACCGTCCGTGCCGGGCACTCCAGGTCGCCGCGGACGCCGGCGTCCCCGCCGAGCTCCTCCACCGCACCGACTTCTCGAAGTCGTTCGACCGCGACGCCTACAGCGACGCCGTCGTAGACATGCTGCGCAAGTACGACGTCGACCTTGTCGCGATCGCCGGTTTCGGCACCGTCATCCCGAAGGCGGCGCGCGACATGCCGGGGCGCATCATCAACACGCATCCGGCGCTCCTGCCTGCGTTCAAGGGCTGGCACGCGGTCCGCGACGCGCTCGCGTTCGGCGTCAAGGTCACCGGTTGCACGGTGCACGTCGTGACCGAGGAGATGGACGAGGGACCGATCCTGGATCAGATCGCAGTACGCGTCGAACCCGATGACACCGAAGAGACGCTCCACGAGCGCATCAAGGAGGTCGAACGGGTCCTGTTCCCGATCACCATCAAGCGATACCTGGAGGAGCTCAGCCGATGAGCCGTCGCGCCTTGCTGTCCGTGTACGACAAGACGGGCGTCGTCGAGCTCGCCCGAGGTCTCGCCGACGCGGGCTGGGAGCTCGTCTCCAGCGGCGGCACCGCACGCGCGCTGTCGGAGGCCGGCCTACCGGTGACCGACCTCGCCGAGTTCACCGGTTACCCGCCGATGCTCGGCCACCGAGTCGTCACGCTCCACCCGCTGATCCACGGAGCGATCCTCGCCGACCGCGACGACCCCGAGCACCAGGCCGACATCGACACCTACGGCATCAAGCCGGTCGATCTCGTGGTGGCGAACCTGTACCCGTTCGGCTCCGACCCCTCGGAGTTCCAGCACGGCGGTGGGCGAGGTGAAGACCTGATCGACATCGGCGGACCCGCGATGACGCGAGCCGCCGCGAAGAACCACGCGCACGTCGGCATCGTCGTCGACCCCGCCGACTACGACGCGGTGCTCGACGAGATCCGGTCGAACGGCTCGCTGTCCGCAACCACTCGCCGCGCGCTCGCTCGCAAAGCGTTCGCCACCACCGCGGCCTACGACGCCGCGGTTGTCTCGTGGTTCGACAGCGACTCCGACGAGAAGCTGCCGCCGACGATCCACCTCGCGCTGGAGCGGGTGCAGGACCTCCGCTACGGCGAGAACCCGCACCAGGTCGGGGCCCGCTACCGGACGATGCGCACCACGTCGTGGTGGGACGAGATCGAGCAGCACTTCGGCATGGCCCTGTCGTACCTCAACCTCTACGACGCCGACGCGGCGTGGTCGATGGCGCACGACATCGGCCAGAGCCGCCCCTGCGTGACGATCATCAAGCACGCCAATCCCTCGGGTCTCGCCGTCGACGACGACCTCGCCGAGGCGTATCAGCGAGCGCTCGAGTGCGACGAGCGGTCCGCGTTCGGCGGCATCGTCGCCCTGAACCGCATCGTCGACGCCGACACCGTCGAGCGCATCGTCGCCGGTCCGCAGGCAGACGTGATCATCGCCCCCGGCTACGCGGAGGGCGTCGTCGACGCGTTGCGCAAGAAGCGGAAGAACACCCGCGTGCTGTCGGCGCCCGCGCCGACGCCCGACCCGCTGCAGCTGCGCCAGATCAGCGGCGGCATGCTCGTGCAGGACGCCCACCACTTCGCGTCGACGCGCGCCGACTGGCGGGTCGTCACCAAGCGCCAGCCGACCGAGGACGAGTGGCGCGACGCCGAGTTCGCCTTCCGCGTATGCGGCTGGGTGAAGTCGAACGCGATCATCCTCGCCAAGGACGAGACCGCGTGGGGCATCGGTGCGGGCCAGCAGAACCGGGTCGAGTCGGGACAGATCGCGGCGGCGAAGGCAGCCGGGCGGGCGAAGGGCGGAGCGTGCGCGAGCGACGCGTTCTATCCGTTCCCCGACGGCGTCGAAGCGGCCGCGTCGGCCGAGGTCGCCGTCGTCATCCAGCCCGGAGGCGCAATGAACGACCAGGCCGTCATCGACACCGCCGACGAGCTCGGCCTCGCCATGATCTTCACCGGAGAAAGGCACTTCCTGCATTGACCGCACGACTGCTTCCCGGAGGTCCCGTCGCCGAGGCGGTGCTGGCCGACGTCAAGATCCGCGCCGACAAGCTGCGCGAGGAGGGCGTCATCCCGTCGCTCGCGACGATCCTCGTCGGCGACGACGATGCGTCGGCCGGCTACATCCGGTTGAAGCAGCGGCGGGCGGCAGAGCTCGGGTTCGAGTCGCCCCACACGCACCTGCCGCAGGACGCGACGCAGCAACAGGTGGAAGACACGATCCGCCAGTACAGCGACGACCCGTCGGTCCACGCGCTGCTCGTGCAGTACCCGATCCCCGGCCACCTCGACTACGACGCGGCGATCGCGGTGATGAACCCCGACAAGGACGTCGACGCCGCGCATCCCCAGAACATGGGCCGCTTGGCGCTGTCGATGCCGGGGCCGGTGCCGTGCACGCCCGCCGGCATCGAAGCGCTGCTCGCGCACTACGACATCCCGGTCTCGGGGAAGCACGTCGTGATCCTCGGTAGGGGTGCCACCCTCGGCCGGCCGCTCGCGCTGCTGCTCTCGCAGAAGCGGCCGACGGCCAACGCCGCGGTCACGGTCGTGCACACCGGCGTTCCCGACTGGTTCGAGTACTCGAAGCAGGCCGACATCTTCATCGCGGCGGCAGGCGTGCCCGGCATCGTGCAGCCGGAGCACATCAACCCGGGGTCCGTCGTCATCGGCGGCGGCGTCCGCTACACCGGCAAGAACACCCTGCTCCCCGACGTCGACGAGTCGTGCGCCGAGGTCGCCGGCGCGATCACCCCCCGGGTCGGCGGCGTCGGCCCGACGACGATCGCGATGCTCTTCCGCAACGCGATCGACGCAGCGGAGCGCCTGGCTCTTCGGTGAGGCGGTACGAGCAGCCTGCCATCGAGGTCGCCGGCCATCGCATCGCCGGCCACGGGACCGAAACCGGGCTGTGGGTGTCGGACGCGCCGGTGGAGGATGCAGGTGCGGCCTGGCTGACGATCGCGCGGGACCCGGTCGCGCCTGGTTTCGTCGCCGTACTGATCGACGAGAGCGATGGCTCGTGGGTGGAGGAGCCCGACTGGTTCGAGCCGGGATACCTCGCGTCGGACGCCGACGCTGACCTCGTCTCGACCCTGACGTCGTGGTGGGAAGACGTCCTCGTCGACGAGGGCGACGACGGGGAGGATGGCGAGCTCGTCGCGGAGGAGACGGCACCGTTCGGACGGCGGTTCCCGGGGCTCGCGCCAGCGACCACTCGCGACGCGGATCAAGGGGCGGTCCAGCGCGCCGTCGTCGAGCGTCGCGGCTTCCGGCTGGCGGTCGTGGCCGGCGAGACGACGGCCGACGTGCCTGGAGCCGTGGGATGGCTGGGCGCCGTCAACGCCGATCAGTCACCGTCGGCGATGTCGACGGTGCTGCGGTCGTGGGAGCAGCGGTTCGGCGCGAGGCTCGTCGTCCTCGGGCGCGACACGATGGAGCTGCTCGTGACCCGTCCTCCGGCGACCGCGGCCGAGGCGCTGCCGATCGCTGCCGAGCACTACGCCTTCTGCTTCGACAACATCAGCCAAGGTGTCGGCTCGATCTCGGACTACAGCAGCGGCCTCGTCGGCGCGGTCGCCTGGTCGTTTTGGTGGGACTGATCGAGCGCTGAGCCGTAGCCTTGTCCGTATGACGAAGATCGCGGACCTGCTGGCCGCGGGCCCCACCTTCTCGATCGAGTTCCCGGCGCCGAAGAACGACGCCATGCTCAAGCAGCTCGAGAAGACGGTGCTCGAGCTCGAGCGGTTCGCTCCGTCGTTCGCGTCGGTGACCTACGGTGCCGGTGGATCGACCAAGGACGGCACGCTCGAGGCCGTCCTCTACATCCACCACAACACGAGCCACGTGGTGATGCCGCATCTCACGTGCGCCGGCCAGACCTACGACGACATCCTCGGCCTCGTCCAGCGCTACCGCGACGAGGGCATCGACAACCTGCTCGCGCTCGCTGGTGATCCGCCGAAGGAAGGGCCCACGGTCGGTGACTTCCGATACGCCGTCGAGCTGATCGACCTCGCGCGCGAGCACGCGGACTTCACCATCGGCGTCTCGGCGTTCCCGGAGGTCCATCCGAACTCGCCGTCGCGGGTGGAAGACCGCCGCCGCCTCGCCGAGAAGCTGTCGAAGGCGGAGTTCGGCATCACCCAGTTCTTCTGGACCGCCGACCACTACTTCCGCATGCGTGACGAGCTCGCCGCGATCGGCTGCACGACGCCGGTGATCCCGAGCCTGTTCCCGATCCTCAACGTCGCGGTTGCCAAGCGCATCACGGCGATGAACGGCGCGGAGTGGCCCTCGTGGCTCGACGATCGCCTCGCCGTGGCCGGCGACGATCCCGAAGCGGTTCGCCAGGTCGGCGTGGAGGTCGCGTGCGAGATCGGGCAGCGCCTGCTCGACGACGGCGACATCCCCGGCCTGCACATCTACACCCTCAACCGCGCCGACTCGACGACGCAGATCTGGGAGAACCTCCAGCTATCTGGGCGCCGCTGACCACCTCTGCGGTCGTCAGCAGCACCCAGAACGTCGGTGTGAGGTGGCCGTCGCTACCCGGCGGCCTTCTGCAGGTTCTGGTCGAGCGCGTCCAGGAAGTCTTCGGTCGTGAGCCACTCGGCACCGCCGGGGACGAGCATGGCGAGGTCCTTGGTCATCTGTCCGCTCTCGACCGTCTCGACGCACACCCGCTCGAGCGTCTCCGCGAACTGACCCACCTCGGGCGTGCCGTCGAGCTTCGCCCGGAACGACAGGCCGCGGGTCCAGGCGAAGATCGACGCGATCGGGTTCGTCGACGTCTTGTTGCCCTTCTGGTGCTCCCGGTAGTGGCGGGTGACGGTGCCGTGCGCGGCCTCGGCCTCGCACGTCTTGCCGTCCGGGGTGAGTAGCACGGAGGTCATGAGACCGAGTGAGCCGAAGCCTTGGGCGACGGTGTCGGACTGCACGTCGCCGTCGTAGTTCTTGCACGCCCAGACGTAGCCGCCCTCCCACTTCATGGCCTGGGCGACCATGTCGTCGATGAGGCGGTGCTCGTAGGTGATGCCGGCAGCCTTGAACTGGTCGGCGAACTCCGCGTCGAAGACCTCCTGGAACAGGTCCTTGAACCGGCCGTCGTAGGCCTTGAGGATCGTGTTCTTCGTCGACAGGTAGACCGGGTAGTTGCGGTCGAGGCCGTAGCGAAACGACGCGCGGGCGAAGTCGCGGATCGAATCGTCGTAGTTGTACATGCCCATAGCGATGCCGCCGCCGGTGAACTTGGCGACCTCCATCTCGATGGGCTCGCCGCCGTCGTCGGGCGTGTAGGTGATCGTCACCGTGCCGGGGCCGGGGACGACGAAGTCGCTCGCCTTGTACTGGTCACCGTGGGCGTGACGGCCGATGACGATCGGCTTCGTCCAGCCAGGCACCAACCGCGGGATGTTCGACGCGATGATCGGCTCGCGGAACACGACGCCGCCGAGGATGTTGCGGATCGTGCCGTTCGGCGACTTCCACATCTTCTTGAGACCGAACTCCTCGACGCGCTGCTCGTCGGGGGTGATCGTGGCGCACTTCACGCCGACTCCGTGTTGCTTGATGGCGTTGGCCGCGTCGATCGTGATCTGGTCTTCCGTCTCGTCCCGCTTCTCGATGCCGAGGTCGTAGTAGAGGAGCTCGACGTCGAGGTACGGGAGGATGAGCTTGTCCTTGATGAACGCCCAGATGATGCGGGTCATCTCGTCGCCATCGAGCTCGACGATCGGGTTCGCGACCTTGATCTTCGCCATGGCCAGCACACTATCGGGCGCAGTTTGGGGGCTTTTCCGGGGCGGCCATAGGCTCCGCTCATGGCTTCCTCGCCCGTGCACGTGACCGTCACCGGGGCCGCCGGCCAGATCGGCTACGCCCTGCTATTCCGGATCGCTTCGGGGCAGCTGCTCGGACCCGACCAGCCCGTCGTCCTGCGCCTCCTCGAGATCGAACCGGCCATGAAGGCCCTCGAGGGTGTCGTGATGGAGCTCGACGACTGCGCGTTCCCGCTGCTCGCCGGGGTCGAGACCACGAGCGACCTGAAGACGGCGTTCGACGGCACGTCGTGGGCGATGCTCGTAGGGTCGATCCCCCGCAAGGCGGGCATGGAGCGAGGCGACCTCCTCAACGTCAACGGCGGGATCTTCAAGCCCCAGGGCGAGGCGATCAACGCGCACGCGGCGAGCGACGTCCGCATCCTCGTCGTGGGCAACCCGTGCAACACCAACTGTCTCATCGCGAAGTCGAACGCGCCCGACGTGCCCGACGACCGGTGGTTCGCGATGACCCGCCTCGACCAGAACCGGGCCCAGGCGCAGCTGGCGAAGAAGGCCGGCGTTCCCGTGGCCGACGTCAAGAACGTCGCGATCTGGGGCAACCACTCGGCGACGCAGTACCCCGACTTCCAGAACGCGACCATCGGCGGCAAGAAGGCGCCCGAGGTCATCGGCGACGACGGCTGGCTGCAGTCGACGTTCATCGAGACCGTCCAGAAGCGCGGTGCCGCCATCATCGAGGCCCGCGGCGCCTCGTCCGCCGCCAGCGCGGCGAACGCCGCCATCGATTCGGTCAACAGCGTCTGGCGCCCGACCGAGGCCGGCGACTGCGCGTCGCTCGCGGTCGTCTCGAAGGGCGAATACGGCGTGCCCGAAGGTCTCGTGTTCGGCTACCCGATCCGGTCGAACGGCGACGGCGACTGGTCGGTCGCCGACGACTTCGAGCTCGACGAGTTCGCCGAGGAGAAGATCCGCATCACCACCGAGGAGCTCGTCGGTGAGCGGGACGAGGTGAAGAAGCTCGGGCTGATCTGACCCGCGGCTCGGCGGACGCCTTCTAGGTCAGCGGCGTCGGGACGTTGATCTCGACGCCCAGTCGCTGGAGGTAGGCGATCTTCTTCTCGATCGCCTCCTGCCACAGCTTCAGGTCGGCTTCGAAGTGCTCTCTGTCGCCGTCTTCGTAGGCGTGCTCGAGCTCGTCGAAGGCGGCGTCCTCAGCGTCGAGGAGCGCCCGGTACTTCGTGAGGAAGTGCTCGTCGATCACCTCTGCCAGCGTCATCGCGTTCCTCTTTTCGGTCGTGTGGTGACGACGCCGACTCTACCTTGGTCACCCGTGCGCGCTTCCGGGCCGTTCGGCCCTTCTGATGCTGGGACGCTCGTCGGTCTCCTCGCGGAGCCGGAGCGCCTGCGGGTGTTCGCCGCCGTCGCGCTCGGCGCCACGACGGTCGACGCAGCGGCGTCCGCGGCCGGCGTCGACCCGAAGCAGGCAGTCGTCGCCCTCGAGCGGCTGGCTGCCGCGGGTGTGGTGGTCGAGGGCGAGGGAGGCGGGCTGACGGTTGCGCCCGACCGGTTCAAGGACGCGGCGCGCCACGCCGCGGAGCAGCGCCGCGCGGCCGACAAGCAGCACGACGACGCGACGTTCGCGGACGTCGCGGCCGACGACGCCGCAGTGCTCCGCAACTTCGTCCATCGCGGCCGCTTGACGCAGATCCCCGCTCAGCGGTCGAAGAAGCTCGTCGTGCTCGACTGGCTCGCGCGCCGGTTCGAGCCCGGACAGATCTATCCCGAGGAGCAGGTGAACCTGATGCTCGGGATGGTTCACGCCGATGTCGCCGCTCTTCGCCGGTACCTCGTCGACGAGGAGTTCCTCGAGCGCCGAGACCGCTTCTACTGGCGCGCCGGGGGAACGTTCGAGGTCGACTGAACGTCTCCTACAGCACGCACGTCGTGAGGCCGTTCGCGTACGAGAAGCGGTTCACCTGAGCCCGCGCCACCAGCGCCTCGTTGTTGAGCCGCGCCGCCTCCTCCCGGTCGCCCGCCTCGATCGCCGCCGCGTTCGAGTGACCAGCGTCGATCAGGCGGTCCCACGACTCGATCCACGCATCGACGGCCGCGCGATCGTCGGGGCGCACGTCGATCTCCCGGAGGTCGTCGACGAACGACTCCAGCGCGGTCGCCAGGGCGTCGGGGTCGTCGACCGATCCAGCTCGGAACGGCTGCAGCGCGTTGCGGTTCGCCCGGTTGCACGTCTCGGAGGCCGCGGCGAGGAACCGCTCGTCGGCGACCTGCTCTCCGGGCGCGGCGCGTGACGACAGCCCCGTCGAAGGGAGCGACAGCAGCAACAACACGGCGAACACGAGCGTGATCGTGCTCGCCGACCACAGCCGGCGGACGAGCACCGACCGGTCGCCCGGAACCCTCTTCGACGGCGGCCCGGGGGCGAGGTCGAGCTCGCGCAGCCACCCCGGCAGCACCCGCACGTCTTCGGTCCACGCGCGGCCGTCCCAGCGACGCACGTAACCGGGCTGGCGGGGATCGGGATACCACGCCGGCGGATGGGGGCGGTCCACCTCGGAGTTGTACCACCACCATGTACGGTTTCTCCGGTGGGAGCACTCGTCGTGCTCGCCGCGGAGGCGGGAGTCGTGGCGCCGGGGAGCACCGGCACGTGCGTGGTGCTGGTCCGCAACCTGGCGGAGGAGCACGACGACTTCGACGTGCTCGTCCACGGTCCCGGAGCGGTGTGGGCGACGATCGAACCGGCCAGCCTCTCGATCCCGCCGGGCGAGGAGGCGACGGCGTGGGTCCACCTCGCGGTGCCGCGCGATCCGTCGGTCCGGCCTGGCCCGGTGGAGTTCGCGGTGACGGTGTCGAGCCGCAACGACCCGTCGTTCATCCACGCCGAGCGGGCCAGCGTGGAGGTCGGTGCGTTCACCGCGCTGCGCTCCGCGCTGGAAGCGCTGGAGGACGAGGGACGCACCGTCCGTGTCCCGGTGAGGCTCGACAACGGCGGGAACGCCGCGGTCGCTGCGCAGGTGTCCCTCCGAGACGATCCGTCGAGCGCGCGACAGGTGACGGTTCCGCCCATGGGATCTGTCGAGCTCGCTTTCGACGTGCGCCGCCGCCGGGGCCTGGAGCAGGTCGTCGTCGAGGTCGCGCCGGATGGTCAGGATCCGGTGTCGCTCGCAGCGCCGCTGCCCGACGAGCGCAGCACCCTCCGCCGCGACCTGACCCGCTCGGCGACGGTGTTGGGTGTGCTCCTCGTGGCTGCGTTCATCGCCGTGGCGACGCTCGGCGGCGCCGACGACGACAGCGAGACGCAGGCGGCGGTGAGCCTCGGCCCCGGATCCTCGACCACCGCAGCCCCGTCTCCTGAAGACGATGGCCGGCCGGTCGGTCCCGTCGCAGCGACCGATCAACCGGCCGTCGCGGCGAGCACCGGAGGAGGGCCCGCCCCTGCGACCACGGCGAGGACGCCCGGTCCGGCGGCGCCGCTGCCGCCGCTCGTGTTCGTGCGTGCGTACGGCCCGGGCGACCGCGACCTCGTCGTCCGCTCGGCCGACGGGTCGGAGCTGAGGCTGCGAAGTGGCGGAACGATCGAGTCGTCGCCGGTGCTGTCGCCCGACAGGTCGCTCGTGGCCTACGTCCAGGAACGGGGAGGGAAGTGGCAGGCGTGCCTCGTCCCGGCGACCGGCGGTGAGTCGCGGTGCCTCTTCGCGGTCGGCTCCACGTCGTCGCTTGCGTGGAAGGCCGACGGCTCGACGCTCTACGCGACCCGTGGTTCCGACCTCATGGAGATCGCGCTCGACCCGACGTACACCTACGCGTTCGAGCCGACGTTCCTGCCGGTGACGGTGCCAGGCGGACGGTTCGCCCTGTCACCCGATGGCAGCCGCGTCGCCGTCATCGACGGCGGACGGATCGTCATCCGCCCACTTGCCGGCGGTGAGGGTCTTGCGCTTCGCGTGCCGGGCAACCCCGAGGATCCGGCCTGGACTCCGGACGGTGAGCAGATCGTCTACACCGCCGACACCCATGTCCACGTCGCGCCACTCGGCGATGGCCCGGTGCGCCAGCTCACCGCGCCGCAGACCGTGAACGGTGATCCGGTGGTCGTCGACGGGTGGGTCGTGTTCCGCAGCAACCGCACCGGCAACGGCGACCTCTACGCGATCCGCCTCGACGGCGCCGACAAGGCGGAGGTCGGGCTGGCCCAGATCACCCGCACGCCCGAGCGCGACACCGATCCCTCGCGCTGACGACCTCGATGCCTGCACCCGACGACGAGCTCCGCCACGATCCCGGTCCGGAACAACTCTGGAACGAGTCGTGGTACTTCGACTTCGCCCGACCTGACGGTTCACTCGGCGGCTACGTCCGCCTCGGCCTGTACCCGAACCTCAAGGTCGCCTGGTACTGGGCCTACCTCGTCGGCGACGACGTCGGCACGCTCCTGGTTCGGCACCACGAGGCAGCGCTGCCGAAGGCTCCTGGGTTCGAGATCCGCGAGGACGGGCTGTGGGCTGTGCAGCACTGCGAGACCCCGCACGAGCACTGGACGATCGGACTCGAGACGTTCGCCGTCGCGCTCGACGACCCCGCAGACGCCTACCGCGGTGAACGCGGCGACAGGGTGCCGCTGGGGTTCGACCTCGAGTGGGAGGCGGCCGGCCCGGTCTACGACTATCCCGGGGTCACCCGGTACGAGCAGAGCTGCCGCGTGAGCGGCGAGATCCTCGTGGGATCCGAGCGGATCGAGTTCGACGGTCCCGGGCAGCGCGACCACTCGTGGGGCGTCCGCGACTGGTGGCGGTTCGGGTGGGTGTGGACCGCCGGCGCGCTCGACGACGGCACACGGTTCCACGCGACGCAGGTGCTCGTGCCCGGCGTCTCGTTCAGTCCCGGCTACGTGGTGGGCGGTGCGTACGGCGAGGAGCTGGTCTCGGTGGACGGATTCGAGAACGACGTCGAGCTGGCCGGCGACGACACGCGCTTCCCGGTGGCAACGGGCATGACGCTGCACGGCCTCGACGTCACCTGCACGCCGCTGCACCTGGCGCCGGTGGTGATGGAGGCGCCGGACGGACGTGTCGGCAGGCTGCCGCGCGCCCTCTGCCGGTTCGACGTCGCCGACGGTCGCTCCGGCGTCGGCTGGACGGAGTGGAACCAGCCGCCTGCTCAGACGCGGACGGCGGCCGGGCGAGGCTTGAGCAGCGCCTGACGCGTCGCACCGTCGACGACACCGGTCTCGGGCAGACGGTGGTCGCGCTGGAAGCCGCTCACGGCTGCCGCGGTGGCGGGTCCCCACTGCCCGTCGACGGTGACGGCGTAGCCCAGGTACGCCAGCTGGAGCTGGTACGCCCGGATCATCGACGGGCGCAGCGCCTCGGCGGGCCCTTCGCCGAGCCGGAACTCCATCGCTTCGTTGATGGCCTGCCACGCCTCGAGCGAGGCGTGCTGCCACGACCAGAACGACACCCCCATCCCGCCGAGCTGGTCGGCGACCTGCATGAAGCGGATGATGGCGTCGCGGTTCGGCACGCCGGGCGGGCCACCGTCGATGGCGCCGTCGTAGGCCTGGCCGATCGGGAAGATCGGCTTGCCGAACTGGGAGAGGTACGACATCGCGTGGGCGACGTCGGCGCCGGGCTCACGGTTCATCCAGTAGACCATCGGCGCGATCGCGTCGAAGGGGGCGACGATCTCACCGAAGGGATAGCCCTGCGAGATCCGGTAGGCCGTCGGGTTCGGGATCACCGCGATCAAGGGGTAGTCGCCGCCGACGTTGGCCCGCAGGCCGTGGACGTAGGCCCGGATGTTCTCGATGCTCTCGTTGGTGCCCTCGTGCTTGGTCTCGATGTCGGGGGCGAACCCGTCGATCCGATGCCCGTCGGGGGTCGTGTAGCGGATCGCGGCCGCTGCCCGGTTGATGTCGGACACCGGGTCGTTCATGTACGGGAAGTCCCACCCGTAGACGCGGATGCCGTTGGCGTGGGCGACCGGCAACAGCCGGTCGAGGAACGGGCCCGCCATGAAGCCCTCGCGAAGCGTGCCGGTGCGCACGTAGAGGTGGGTGAGCCCCCACAGCTTGGAGCGCTCGACGATCATGTTGACGTCGCCGCCCTCGGCCCGGTCGTGGAGCCAGATCCACATGCCCTTGCCGATCGGCAGGCCACCGCGCTGCGCCGCGATCGGGCTCACGGGCGCCGGCGTCGTGTCGGGGGGCGCGGTCGCCGCGAGCGCCGCCGGTGACGCGGCCGCGTCGGCCTGCGGCTCGGTCGACGTCGTCGTGTCGGGCGCCGGCGTCGCCGGAACCGCCGCTCCCTCGAGTGACGGGCCGCTCGCCCGCTCCGACACGCGGTGGTGGGGCGGGTGGACGACCGGGTCGTTGCCAGCGGTCAGAGCGCCGACGGCTCCGGCGCTCGCGAGGGTGACCGCTGCGGTGAACGCCGCTGCTGCGGCCCTCGCCTGACCTGCGCCAGGGAACGCTCGGGCGAAGCGTTCTTCGATCGCTGCGAACCCGGTCGGGTGCTCCGAGGTCCGCACGGCGAACACGGCCAGGTCGTGTGCGCCGGTGATGCGCCGGTCGGTGTGCTGGATGGCGAGCGCATGGATCGCGTGGGCGGCGTCGAGCGTCCAGTGTTTGACGCAGCGGCCGGCGCGGGTAGATCCGCAAACGACCAGGGCCCGGAGGGCTTCGTTTGCCGCGGCCGCCCGCACGACGGCGAGCAGCGACGCAAGCGCCACGAGTACGGCGAAGTAGTGCGACATCGGCGTGTGTCAGACCCCCGAGAGCCGGCCGAGGCGCCCTCCAGCGCCACTCCCGACTCCATCGACTGCTAGCTGCGTTCGGTTGAGAACTGTCGTAGCTATTTCGCCAGATGACGCGGATCCCCCTGCCGGACTAGCCCCAGATCCGGGTTGCTGCGGTGGCGGTCGCCAGCTGCCGGGGAGACCCACCGACGTGCAGCCACGGCGGCGTGAGGAGCGCCAGCGAGTAGCCGCCCCGAGCGGGAGAGGAGCGAAGCGACAGGAGCGAGGAGTCAGATCAGACGCGGTCGTAGAGGATCGCCCGCTTGACCTCTTCGATCGCCTGGGTGACCTTGATGCCGCGGGGGCAGGCCTCGGAGCAGTTGAACGCCGTGCGGCACTTCCAGACGCCCGAGCGCTGGTTGAGGATGTCGAGGCGCTGCTCGCTCGCCTGGTCGCGCGAGTCGAAGATGAACCGGTGGGCGTTGACGATCGCGGCCGGCCCCACGTAGTTGGTGTTGCCCCAGTACACGGGGCACGACGTCGTGCAGGCAGCGCAGAGGATGCACTTCGTCGTGTCGTCGAAGCGCTCGCGATCCTCGGCCGACTGGTAGCGCTCCTTGTAGCCCGGGTCGTCGGTGTTGATCAGGTACGGGAGCACCGCTCGGTACTGCGCGAAGAAGGGCTCCATGTCGACGACGAGGTCCTTGATCACCGGCAGCCCGCGGATGGGCTCGACCGTGATCGACGTGCCGACGTCCTTGATCAGGGGCTGGCAGGCGAGGGTGTTGGCGCCGTTGATCACCATGGCGTCGGACCCGCACACCCCGTGGGCACACGACCGGCGGAACGTCAGGGTGCCGTCGAACTTCCACTTCGCCTCGTGGAGCGCGTCGAGCACCCGGTCGGTCGGCTCGACCATCACGTGGAAGGTCTGCCAGTGGGGCTTCTTGTCGGTCTCCGGGTTGTACCGCTTGACCTTGAGCTCGACTTCGACGGCCGTGCTCTGCGGCGCCGACGCGCTCGACGCCGTTGCCGTCGTGGAGTGGGACCCAGCCATCAGTACTTCCTCTCGATGGGTTCGTACGCGCCGCCGATGACGTCCTTGTACGACAGGTTCACGCTGCCGTCGTCGCCCCGGTTGACCAGCGTGTGCTTCATCCAGTTGACGTCGTCGCGGTCGGGGTAGTCGGTGCGGAAGTGGCCGCCCCGGCTCTCGGGCCGAGCCTCGGCGCTGATCACCATCGCCTCGGCGAGATCGATCAGGTAGCCGAGCTCGAGCGCCTCGGTGAGGTCGTAGTTGAAGATCTCGCCCTTGTCCTGGATCGAGACCTCGTTGTAGCGAACCTTGAGCTCGTCGATCGTCTTGTGCACCTTGGCCAGACCTTCGGCGTTCCGGAACACGAGGCAGTTGTCCTGCATGTCTTCCTGGAGCTCCGAGCGCACGGCGGCGACCGACTCCCTGCCGGTGCCGGCCTTGAGGCGCTCGATGCGTGAGCGCAGGTCGTCTTCCACGCCCTTCGGCAGCTCGGGCATGGATGCGTCGGCGACGAACTGCGCCATCGCGCGTCCGCCCCGCTTGCCGAAGACGACGATGTCGAGCAGCGAGTTGGTGCCGAGGCGGTTGGCGCCGTGCACCGACACGCAGGCGCACTCGCCGGCCGCGTAGAGACCAGGGAAGACGGTCCAGTCGGCGTCGATCACGACCTCGCCGTCGACGTTCGTCGGGATGCCGCCCATGGCGTAGTGCGCCGTGGGCTGGATCGGGATGGGGTCGCTCTTCGGCTCGATGCCCTGGTAGGTCCGGACGAAGTCGGTGATGTCGGGCAGCTTCGCGTCGATGAAGTCGGGCGGCAGGTGGGTGAGGTCGAGGTGGACCGCATCCTTGTTCGGGCCGATGCCACGCCCTTCGAGGATCTCCGTCTGGATCGCCCGCGCGACCATGTCGCGCGGAGCGAGGTCTTTCACCGTCGGGGCGTAGCGCTCCATGAAGCGCTCGCCGTCGCTGTTGCGGAGGATGCCGCCCTCGCCGCGTGCGGCTTCGGACAGGAGGATGCCGAGCTTGTAGATGCCGGTCGGGTGGAACTGGAAGAACTCCATGTCCTGCAGCGGGATGCCGCGTCGGTACAGGAGCCCGGGGCCGTCCCCGGTGAGGGTGTGCGCGTTCGAGGAGACCTTGAACATCTTCCCGAAGCCACCGGTCGCGAAGAGGACGGCCTTGGTGTTGAAGACGTGCAGATCTCCCGTCGAGAGCTCGTACGCGACGACGCCGGCGACCCGCTTCTGGCCTGCTTCCTCGACGAACGCGATGTCGAGGACCTGGAACTCGTTGAAGAAGTTGACGTCCCGCGCCACGCACTGCTGGAAGAGCGTCTGCAGGATCATGTGGCCCGTGCGGTCCGCGGAGTAGCAGGCCCGCATGACCGGCGCCTCGCCGTGGTTGCGGGTGTGGCCGCCGAAGCGGCGCTGGTCGATCTTGCCTTCCGGCGTCCGGTTGAACGGCAGGCCGAAGTGCTCCAGCTCGATGACGGCGTCGATCGCCTCGCGGCACATGATCTCGGCCGCGGGCTGGTCGACGAGGAAGTCACCGCCCTTGACGGTGTCGAAGAGGTGCCACTCCCAGCTGTCCTCCTCCACGTTCGCGAGGGCTGCGCACATGCCGCCCTGGGCCGCGCCCGTGTGGGACCGGGTCGGGTAGAGCTTCGTGATCACCGCGGTCCGGCACTTGCCGGCCGTCTCGATCGCGGCCCGAAGGCCGGCTCCGCCCGCACCGACGATCACCGCGTCGTAGCTGTGGTGGTGCACGTTCACGAATGGTGATCCTGCCAGCGCTGCTCCCTACATGACCACTTTCGTCACGAGCCGGCGATGGTGGCTCCGTAGGCGTTCGAGGCCTCGATCGCACCGGCTCGCAGGCGCAGGTCGAGGGCGAGCGGACCAGGGGCTTCCGGCGCCACCGCCTGGATCGTCCCGACCCGCACGACCCCGTCGGCCGGCACGTCACCGGTCCAGCGCCAGTCGTGGCTGTCGCCCGCCCAGTCGAGTCGGGCCTCGACCACCGCCCCCTCGATCGGCTCGCGGAGGTCGTTCACGACGTGGACGTCCAACGCGATCGGGTCGCCCGGAAGGTACGCCGCAGCCGGCATGTCGGCCACGACGATCACGGGCGCGCAGGCGCGGCGGAGGGCGAGGTAGCCGGGCTTGTGCCGCCGCTCGTGGTCGACGACCGACCACGTCACGCCGGGCCAGCCGTCGGCGAAGGAGAACATCGCGAACCCGCCGGTCGGCCGGTACTTGAGCCGGCGCAGCGTCTCGACGTGGAGCCGCAGAACCGCCGCCTGGTGGACCTGCGTCGCGTCGCGCCACGAGTCGTAGGAGTCGAAGTCCGTCGGATCGAGGCCGTTGCGGGCCATGAACGAGCGCTGCAGCGCATGGCGCCGTCCGAGCCGCGCCCAGTCGAGGTCGGGCCACCGCTCCGGCTCGAGGAACTCGTCGCTGGGTGGAACCGCTTGCGCTCCGAACTCCGTGACGAACCGCACCGCCCTCGGCCACGCAGAGGCGAACCGGGGGAAGTCCCGGTGGGCGCCGTGGTACCAGCCGAAGTAGAGGTGGGTGTCGGTGCGCCCGAGGACGCCGGAGTGGGGGACGACCGGGCGGCTCCGGTCGGCCTTGTGCAGGGCCCGGTGGAGCGACCCGTCGAGGATCGTCTTGTTGTAGGTGGGCAGCACGAGCGCAGCGGCACCCGCGCGCATCACCTTGCCCATGTCGATGTCGCCGCCCGGCTCGATGTCGAGAGCGATCGGCTCGTTGTGGCCGCACCAGACGGCGATCGACGGGTGGTGCCCGAGCAGGTCGACCGCCTGGCGAGCCTGGCGGACCGCCTGCTTCCTCACGCTGCGCGCGTAGCCCCACTGCAGGGGCAGGTCCTGCCACAGCAGCATGCCGTGCCGGTCGGCTGCTTCGTAGGTCTCTGGGCGGGCGACGTGGGCGTGCAGCCGGAGCAGGTCGAGGCCCGCGTCCTTGGCGAGGACGACGTCGCGCTCGAGCTCCTCGGGCGTGGCTTCGGCGAGGGCCATCTTCGACGGTCCCTGGTTGGCGCCCTTCAGGAACAGCCGCTCGCCGTTGACCGAGACGATCCAGTCCTTCATCCGGACTTGGCGGATCCCCATCGTCCGCGCGGCGCGGTCGTGCGCCTCGCCGTCGACCTCGAGCACCACCTCGACGGCGACGAGGTCCGGGTCGCCGAGCGCGTGCGGCCACCACAGCGTCGGGTTGTCGACGGCGACCCGCCACTCGGCCCGGGTGGCGCCGGCCGCCGTCTGCTGCACCTCGACGTGCTCGTGGCTGCCGATGCGCGTTCGCAACGAGACGGTGACGGCGTCGAGGGTGTCGAGCGTCGCGTCGAAGGAGATGACCGCCCGCTCCGGGGTCGCCTCGATGCACAGCACCCGCAGCCTCGTGATCGCGTGGACGCCCGTCGTCCGCAACCGCACGGGCCGCCAGATGCCGCCGGGGTTCCAGTCGGGGTCGAAGCAGTCCCAGTGCTGGAAGACGCCGGTGAGGTTCCGCTTCGCCTTCCGGTCGCGCTGCGGCGCGCACGTCACCTCGACCGCGAGCAGGTGCTCGCTGCGCTCCCGCAGCGCCTCCGTCACCTCGAAGGTGTGCGGAGCGAAGTAGCCCTCCGTGTCGCCGACGTAGGTTCCGTCGAGCCAGACGTCCGACTGGTAGAAGACGCCGTCGAGGGTGAGCCAAGCGCGGGCGGATTCGTCGAGCCGATCGTGCTCGAACGGCCGCCGGGCGAGCAGCGGGCCGTCGGTGTCGCGGAAGTCCGGCACCGAGCGCCAGTGGCCCGGCACGGGGAGGTCGAGCCACGAACCGTCGTCGAAGTCCGGCTCGGGATAGGCACGGCGCAGCAGCTCATCGGCGACGGCTGCCCGCCACGTGCCTGTCAGTTCCACGGCGGGCGAAGGTAGACGAGACTGGCGGACGTGCTCCTGTGGCTCGCCGTCCTGATCGCCGCGTTGCTGGTCTTCGCCGCGGTCCATGACATCGTGGCGAAGCGGCGTGGTACCTACCGCACGGCGAAGGAATGGCAGGAGATCACGTCTCGCCGCAAGCAGGTCAAGAAGGACGTGCTCCGCCGACACGGCCATCGAAACGGCCGGAGGGCGAAGGAAACCGAGCAGCGATAGGGTCCGACGTGATGACATCGCGCCCCGCCACCCTGGGTCAGCTGCGGGAATCGGGCTGGCAGTCCGTTCCGGTGAAGGAAGAGGTCCGCCGCAACGCGGCGAGGCGCATCGCCGAGGGCAAGCCCCTCGTCGAGGGCGTGATGGGCTACGAGGACACGGTCCTTCCGCAGCTCGAGAACGCGATCCTCGCCGGCCACGACGTGATCTTCCTGGGCGAGCGGGGCCAGGCGAAGACCCGCATGATCCGCTGCCTGACCGAGTTGCTCGACGAGTGGTTGCCGGTCGTCGCGGGGTCCGAGATCAACGACGACCCGTATCACCCGGTGTCGAAGCACGCGCGCGATCTCGTCCACGAGCGGGGGGACGACACGCCGATCGAGTGGGTCCACCGGTCGATGCGCTTCGGCGAGAAGCTGGCGACGCCCGACACCTCGATCGCCGACCTCATCGGCGAGGTCGACCCGATTAAGGTCGCCGAGGGCCGTTACCTGTCCGACGAGCTGACGCTCCACTACGGCCTCGTGCCGCGCACGAACCGGGGCATCTTCGCCATCAACGAGCTGCCCGACCTCGCGGAGCGGATCCAGGTCGGTCTGCTCAACGTGCTCGAGGAGCGCGACGTCCAGATCCGGGGCTACAAGATCCGACTCCCGCTCGACGTCATGCTCGTGGCGTCGGCGAACCCGGAGGACTACACCAACCGCGGCCGCATCATCACCCCGCTGAAGGACCGGTTCGGCGCCCAGATCCGCACCCACTACCCGCTCGAGATCTCGACGGAGCTCGACGTCGTGCGCCAGGAGGCCGACCCGGGCCTCCAAGGCCTCGGCGTGACCGTGACCGTCCCCGAGTTCATGGGCGAGGTCGTCGCCACCCTCTCGCACCTCGCCCGCTCGAGCCCGCACATCAACCAGCGCTCGGGCGTGTCGGTTCGTCTCTCGATCGCCAACTACGAGACGCTCATCGCGAACGCCTCCCGACGTGCGCTCCGCCTCGGCGAGAAGGACGCGGTGCCGCGAGTCTCCGACCTCGAGGCGCTCGCGTCGTCGACTGCGGGCAAGGTCGAGATCGAGACGATCGACGAGGGCCGCGACGAGCAGGTCGTCGAGCGGTTGTTGAAGGCCGCGGTGCTGACCGTGTTCAAGGACCGCTGCCCGATGGAGCAGTTCCGGGACGCGATCGGCGCGTTCGACGAGTCGACGATCGTCCACGCCGGCGACGACATCACCTCGGCCGACTACGTCGCCGTGCTGCAGTCGGTGCCTGCGCTGCGGGAGCCGGTGATGAACCTGACCGGCGGCAGCGAGTCGCCTGCGGTGGTCGCTTCTGCGGTCGAGTTCGTCCTCGAGGGCCTGCACCTGTCGAAGCGCCTCAACAAGGAAGCCGCCGGCGCCCGGGCCACCTACCGCGGCCGCTGATCCCAGGCGTCGACGCTACGGGCGGGGCTGGCAGTTCTCGCAGGCGTAGGCCCAGCGGCCGGCGAGGTCCCAGCGCCGGATCTCGCCGCCGCAGGTGAAGCACGCGTCCTGCTTGTAGACGTGGAGCGCTTCGCCCTTCGTGATCCGTGAGCGGGGCTTGCCGACGACCTTCGGATCGACGGTGATGATCACGTTGTCCTTCACCCCCTGGCGGAGCCACGTCACGAGCGTCGACCACATCGAGTCCCATTGGTCGCGGGTGATCGTGTTCGCCGGCTGCTCGGGGTGGATGCCGTGGACGTGGAGGATCTCGGCCCGGTAGACGTTGCCGACGCCGGCCAGCACCGACTGGTCCATCAGCGCGGCGCCGATCGACGACTTGCGCTTCTGCAGCTTCTTCCACGCCCGCTCGGGATCGGCGTCCTTGCGGATCGGATCGGGTCCGAGGCGGGCGATGATCGCGTCACGGATCCCGGGATCGACGAGCGCGCACTCCGTCGCCCCGGTGAGGTCGATCGTCGCCCTCACGCCCGACAGCCGCATGCGGACGGTGTCTCGTGGCGGCGGGGGAGGAGGCTCGTGACGCCAGAACTTCCCGAACAACCCGAGATGGACGTGGACGAGGTCGCCGTTACCCCGTTCGCCACGGGAGGCGGCGCCGAAGTAGTAGAAGAGGTGCTTGCCGTAGGCCTCGACGTCCTCCAGCACGCGCTCGTCGAGCCGCGCGGCCTCCTCCGCGAAGCGGCCCTGCGGAGACGTGACGGAGACGGGCCCGCCGGCGAGGTCCTTGCGGTGGTCGATGGCGAGTCGGTGGAGGGTGTGGCCTTCGGGCATTTCCTCCTGAGTGTGCTGCAGCCTCCTTGGGTACGAGGAACCGGTGCCTCGTGATGAGCTCGCGACACGGACGATCGCCGGCCGCTACCGCCTCGAGGAGGAGATCGGCAGGGGCGGCGCCGGCGTGGTGTGGCGCGGTGAAGACACGCTCCTGCGCCGCACCGTCGCCATCAAGGAGGTCTCGCCTGCGACGCAGCGCGAACGTGTGATCCGTGAGGCTCGCGCCGCAGCACGCGTCTCACATGCGCGGCTCGTCACCCTCTTCGACGTCGTCGAGGAGGGCGGGCACATCTACCTCGTGCAGGAGCTGCTCACCGGCGGGTCGTTGAAGGACCTCGTCCGGCGGGATGGTCCGTTGTCGCCTGACCGAGCTCGGGAGATCGGTCTCCAGTTGCTCGCCGCGCTCGAGGTGCTGCATCGAGAGGGCATCGTCCACCGGGACGTGAAGCCCGGGAACGTGATGTTCACGGGATCGGGCGACGTGAAGCTCGGTGACCTCGGCATCGCCGCTGTCATGGGCGACGTCGACCTCACGAACACCGGGATGATCCTGGGCTCCCCGCACTACATGGCGCCGGAGCAGGCGATGGGGGAGCGCGTCGACGGCAAGGCCGACCTGTGGTCGCTCGGGGCCACGCTGTTCTACGCCGTCGAAGGGCGTCCGCCGTACGAGGGTCCGGCGATCGCGGCGATGACGCAGATCGTCCACGAGGACGTGCCGGCCGGGGCGAACGCCGGGCCGCTCGGCCCGACGATCCGCGGCCTCATGACGAAGGACCCGGCGACCCGGCCGGACATCGCCGCAGCCCGCCGCCTCCTCACCGACGAACCGACGATCGAGTACTCCGAGACCCGCACCGCGATCGCACCCGCACCGGCACCCGCGCACGCACCCACACCCGCACACGCACCCACCCCTCGTTCTGTGAGCACTTCTTCGACGTCAGGTCGAACAACCACTCACGGTTCGCCGGGGGGAGGCGGCGGGAAGGGATGGGCGATCGCTCTCGTCACGGTGATCGCGCTCCTCGTCGCCGGCTTCGCCGTCGCCGCGGCGATGAGCGACGGCGGGGAAGAGGCCGCGCAGGACGGCACCACGGCGACGACGGCGCCGGCGGCGGAGACCGCCCAGTCGACCGCTGCCCCGACGACCACGGCCGCCCCGACGACGACGGCAGCGGCCCGGGCTTCGGGCACGAAGACCTTCACCAACGAAGACGCGGGGTACTCGATCGCCTATCCCGAGGGCTGGAAGGTCGAGCGGCGGGGCGAGCGCATTGTCGACCTCGTCGAGCCGGAGACGGGCACGTACCTCCGCATCGACTGGACCGACGAGCCCGGCGACTCGCCGAAGGGCGCGTGGGAGCAGCAGGAGAAGTCGTTCTCCAAGAAGGAGGGCTACCAGCGCATCCAGATGACCGAGGAGACCTACCAAGGTCATCCGGCGTCGCTGTGGGAGTACACGTACCGGGCCGAGGGCCGCGACCTGCACGCCTACAACCTCGGGTTCGTCGTCGGCGACGAGCGCGGTCTTGCCCTCAACTTCCAGACCCGCGAGGAGAACTGGTCGGCCGCGCAGCCGCAGTGGGAGCAGTTCAAGCGCAGCTTCCAGATCAGCGCAGGCGACTAGTCGAGCGGCGGGGCGTAGGGTCTCGCCATGTCGCGCTATCGGTACTCCCGCTGGGATGGCACGCAGGTGGGCTTCGAGCTCGATGCCGACGATGTGCTGTCGGAGCTGACCGACGACCTGCTCTACCACGGCGACATCAATGCGGCACTGCGTCGCATGATGCAGCACGGGTTCCGCGACCAGAACGACCAGCGCGTCCAGGGCATGCGCGAGCTCCTCGAGAAGCTCCGCCGGCGTCGCCGTGAGCGCCTCGAGCAGTACGACCTCGGCGGCGTCTACGACGACATCGCCCAGGAGCTGCGCGACATCGTCGACCAGGAGCGGCAGAGCCTCGACGAGCTGATGGAGGAGGCCCGCCAGTCGGGCGACCAGCGCCGTCAGGAGATCACCGAGGAGGTCACCCAGGAGCGGCGCATGCAGCTCGACTTCCTGCCGCCCGACCTCGCGAGTCAGGTGAAGGAGCTGCAGAACTACGAGTTCACCTCGTCCGAGGCGCGGGAGCGCTTCGACCAGATGCTCGACAAGCTGCGCGAGCAGCTGATGCAGAGCTACTTCAATCAGATGTCGGGCGCGCTGCAGAACATGGACGCGTCGCAGATGCAGCGCATGAAGGACATGTTCAACGACCTGAACCGGCTCCTCGAGATGAAGGAGCAGGGGCAGGACACGTCGCAGGCGTTCCAGGAGTTCATGGAGCGCTTCGGCGACTTCTTCCCCGGCAACCCGCAGGATCTCGACGAGCTGCTCGAGCAGCTCGCCCAGCAGATGGCCGCGGCGCAGGCGATGATGAACTCGATGTCGCCCGAGCAGCGGGCGCAGCTCCAGTCGCTGATGGACCAGCTGCTCGAAGACATGGACCTGCGCTGGCAGCTCGACCGGCTGAGCAACAACCTCCAGCAGATGTTCCCGCAGGCCGGGTGGGATCGCCGCTACAACTTCCAGGGCCAGGACCCGCTCGGCTTCGCCGAGGCGGCGCAGCTCATGAACGAGCTCGGCGACATCGACCAGCTCGAGAACCTCATGCGCCAGGCCACGAACCCCGGCGCGCTGGCCGACGTCGACATCGACCGGGCGCGTGATCTCCTCGGCGACGAGGGAGCGCAGTCGCTCGAGCGTCTCGCCGAGCTGGCGAAGATGCTCGAGCAGGCCGGGCTGATCGAGAACAAGGAAGGCCGCCTCGAGCTCACGCCGAAGGGCCTGCGCAAGATCGGTCAGAACGCGCTCGGCGACCTCTTCAAGAAGCTGGCCAAGGATCGTATGGGCAAGCACCAGATCGACCCGATCGGTGTGGGCCACGAGCGGTCGTACGAGACGAAGCCCTACGAGTTCGGCGACCCGTTCAACCTCGACATCAACCGCACGATCCGCAACGCGCTCCAGCGGACCGGCGGGGGTACTCCGGTGTCTCTCTCACCCGACGACTTCGAGGTCGAGCGAACGGAGACGCTGACGAAGACGTCGACCGTGTTGATGCTCGACCTGTCGCTCTCGATGCCGATGCGCGACAACTTCCTCGCGGCGAAGAAGGTCGCGATGGCGCTGCACTCGCTGATCAGCTCGCAGTACCCGCGCGACTTCCTCGGCATCGTCGGCTTCAGCGAGGTCGCGCGCGAGCTCAAGGCGGAACAACTGCCGGAGGTGTCGTGGGACTTCGTCTACGGCACGAACATGCAGCACGCGTTCCAGATCTCGCGTCGCCTGCTGGGCCGCCAGACGGGCACCAAGCAGATCATCATGATCACCGACGGCGAGCCGACGGCCCACATCATGAGCAACGGCGAGGTCTTCTTCAACTATCCGCCGGTGCGGGAAACGGTCGATGCGACCCTCAGCGAAGTGGCCAAGTGCACCCGTGAAGGCATCCGCATCAACACCTTCATGCTCGACGCGACCAGTTACCTGCGCGACTTCGTCGAGAAGCTCACGAAGATGAACCGCGGGCGGGCGTTCTTCACGACGCCGGAGACGCTCGGCGACTACGTGCTGGTCGACTTCATCGAGCAGAAGCGGGCGATGCGCGGCGGGCGCAGGCGCGCCGGCTGAAGCGCTCGATCGCGCCTCGGGCATCGCGAAAACCTCGGAGATCCGGCCTCTTCCGTCGTTCATCGCGCCCAGATGCCCGATTTTTCGGGCTTTTTTCGAACTTTCCCCTTGCGTTCGGGGGTAGGAGGGGCGAATATCACACCAATGTAATTACATCGGTGCTATGAGCGACCGTCGGCGGCGGCGGGCGTTCTCATCGATTGAGGGGAGCCGACCGATGGAACTCTCGCTGCACAAGTTCCTACAAGAAGATCGCAGCTGGCAGCTGAAGGCGAACTGCCTCGGTGTCGATCCCGACCTCTTCTTCCCGGAGCGTGGCGCTTCGACGAAGGAGGCGAAGGAGGTCTGCCGGGGCTGCATCGTCCGTGAGCAGTGCCTCGAGTACGCACTGGCGAACGGCGAGAAGTTCGGCATCTGGGGTGGCATGAGCGAGCGCGAGCGGCGCCGCATCCGCCGTGCCCGCGCCATGGCCCGCCGGAGCGCCGCTTCCGCGTAGGCCGGCGCCCGTCCCCGCTCCGTCCACGACCCGGGGCGGCGGCGACCCATGCGCTGTTGGTTCAACTTCCCCCATCGAGGCCCGCCTTCTCCAGGCGGGCCTCGATCGTTGTGTCGGGCGCCACGTCGAGCTCGTCCCATCGACCGACCGGGACGGCCGCCAGCACGGCAGCCGGGATCAGCCCGACGAGCTCAGCCCGCACGATCGCCGCGTGGGAGGCGACGAGGTCGTAGGCGACGCCGGGGCCGAGGCGGAGCGGGTCGACGAGGTTGCACGACACCTGTACGGCGTCACCCACCTGCAGCCCGAGCGTCCGTAGCCCCGGCTGGCGGATCGCGCCGGCGATGCGTCGCACGTCGTCGAGCGTCGACCGCTCGTCGAGCCAGAGGTTGTAGGCGACGAGGAGGTCGCGCGCGCCCACGCAGCTGGCCCCCGCGGTCGGATGAGGGGCAGGAGGACCGGCGTCCGGCATCAGCGAGGTGAACGCCTGGCGCCGCACGTCGGGCAATGCGCGCTCTGGTCCGTACAGGAAGCACGGCACTGCGAGCTCCTGCGCGATGCGCTGCGCCACCCGGTTGCGTGCGGCGAGCGCATCGGCGAACGACGAACCCCCGAGCGGGACGAACGGCACCACGTCGGCCGCACCAAGCCGCGGATGCGCGCCGGCGTGGCTCGACAGGTCGATCTCGGTGCAGGCCGCTCGCACGACGAGGAACGCACGTTCTTCCACGTCCGGGCCGGCCAGCGTCAACACCGAGCGGTTGTGGTCGGCGTCGCTGTGCACGTCGAGGAGGTGGTTGCCGGCAGCCGCGGCGACGGCCCCGACCACTTCGGCGTCGCGTCCCTCGCTGATGTTGATCACGCACTCCAGCACCGGGTCCTAGCGTCGCAGGTGATGATCAGCTCCGCCGGCTTCGCACCTATGGAAGTGGGCTTCGCGTTGCCGCAGTACGACTACAGCGTCCCCGGCGACAGCCGGCTGCGTTGGGAGTCGGTGCTCGAGTGGTCGGATCGGGCGGTCGCCGCGGGGTTCACCAGTCTTTGGGTGTCCGACCACCTCTTCCTCACGCTGGAGCGCTACGGGGGCCCGGCGGGCCAGCGCTACGGATGCCTCGACCCGATCACGACGATGGCCGCGCTCGCCGCGCGGCATCCCGACGTCACCATCGGTTGTCTCGTCTTCTGCGCCCAGCTGCGTCCACCGAAGATCCTTGGCAAGCAGCTCGAGACGCTGGCGAACCTCGCTCCGAACCGCGTCGTCGCGGGCATCGGTGCAGGGTGGAACGAAGCGGAGTTCGCCGAAGCGGGAAGCGCGTTCCGGCGACCGGGCGAGCGCCTGCGCGAGATGGTCGACGCCGCAGCCGGCGTCCGCCATGTGCTCGCCGACACTGGCCGCGACGTCCCGATCTGGTTCGGCGGGAAGGGAGACCGGCTCGTCGAGCTCGCGGCACGCCACGCCGACGGGTGGAACACGGTGTGGCAGTGGCCCTTCGACGCGTACCGGCGGAAGCTCGAGGTGTTGCGCCGCACGTGCGAACGGATCGGACGGGACCCCGGCGAACTCACGCTGTCCGTCGGCCTCAACGCCGTGGTCGGCTCGGACGAGGCCGACGTCCGCCGGCGGTGGCAGCAGCGGGTGGACGCCTCGCCCCATCGCATGTTCGCCGCCGCCGACTTCGACGAGTGGCGGTCCGGGCGCCTTGTCGGCGTCGTGGACGACGTGCGCGCCCAGGTTGACGGCTGGCGAACACTTGGTGTCCGCCTGCTTGTGGTCAACCTCGGGGCGCTACCGTTTTCTGTAACCGATCCCGACGACCTCGACATCGTGGCGTCGGCTGTGCTGTAGGAGAGGACCACGTCATGGGGCTGGGTGCACCGGAGTTGATCATCATCCTGCTCGTCGTCCTGCTCCTGTTCGGCGGGGCGAAGCTCCCGAAGCTGGCCCGCTCGCTCGGGCAGGCGAAGAACGAGTTCGAGCAGGGCACGCGCGAGAGCGCGAACAAGACCGACGCCATCGACGCGCCGGCCGAGACGAAGAAGGACTGAGAACCCTGGAGCGGGCCGGTCAGCTCGACGAGCGGCCGGCCCGCGCCAACCTGCGCTGACGGAGGATCCGCCGTCGCTCGCGCTCTGATGCGCCGCCCCACACGCCGTGGTCGATGCGGTTCCGGAGCGCGTACTCGAGACACGGGTCCTTCACCGGGCACGTGGCGCAGATGCGGCGCGCGACCTCCACCCCGACACCGTCGCTGGGGAAGAAGGTCGCCGGCGGCTCGAGCCGGCAGTTGCCCTCGGCCATCCACTCCGTGCTCATCTGCATCACCTCTCGTAGCCCTTCGACGCTCGCCGTCGTCAAAAGGTTCCCGACATCACGTCTACGGTTCTGATGGACGCAGAGGACGACCCGCGAACGATGAACTCCGACAACGAGCACGCAGACGACTTCGCACGCGACGAGCCCCAGCGGTCCATGCCCTCTTCGACGTGGGGACGCCGCGGTTTCGACGACGATGCCACCAAGGAATCGCCGTTCGCACCTCCGTACGAACCGCCGACGCCACCTCCCTACACGTCGCCCGGCTACACGTCGACGAGCTACACGTCGGCCGGATACGGGTCCGTTCCGCCCCACGAGCAGCCGCCGGTCGCGGTTCCGGACGCCCCCGCGGCGAAGCCCCGCCGCGGGTGGTTCGCGGTGGCGATGATCGCGTCGATCATCGGTGCGCTCGTCGGCGCGGGTGCGTACGGGATCGCCGATCGCGTCGACGACGACGCGGTCGGACCGCGGTCGACGTTGCGCACGTCGGCCGACGACGATCGTGGGTCGCTGAGCTTCGTCGGCGAACCGCTTGACCTGAAGGCCGTGCTCCAGAAGGTGCAGCCCGCCGTGGTGTCGATCGGCGTCTCCGGCCTCGAAGGTCGCGGCGCCGGCACCGGCATGATCCTCACGCCCGACGGCGAGGTGCTCACCAACGCCCACGTCGTCAGCAGCGCGACCCGGATCCGCGTGACGCTGTTCGGCGAGAGCGAACCTCGCGAAGCCGACCTGGTCGGCGGCGACGCAGGTGCCGATCTCGCGATCATCAAGATCCGCAACGCGAAGGATCTCCCGACGGTCGAGCTGGGCAGCTCGCAGGCCGCGCAGGTCGGTGACGATGTCGTCGCCATCGGCAACGCCCTCGCACTTCCCGGCGGCCCGACCGTCACCACCGGGATCATCTCCGCGAAGGACCGCACGCTCGAGGGGCTCGAGGGCCTCATCCAGACCGACACCGCCATCAACCAGGGCAACTCCGGTGGCCCCCTCGTCAACGCGGCCGGCCAGGTCATCGGCGTGAACACGGCCGTCATCCGGGGCGGGGCCGAGGGGATCGGTTTCTCGATCGCGATCGACAACGCGAAGCCGGTGATCGAGGATCTGCGGGCCGGGAAGTCGAACGAGGGCGGTGCGTTCCTCGGCATCAGCTCGCAGTCGATGACCCCCGACATCGCGGCGAACCTCGAGGTGCCGGTCGAGAGCGGCGCGGTGATCGTCGAGGTGGTGCCCGATACCGGCGCGGCCGACGCAGGGCTCCGGCGGGGCGACGTCATCGTGGAGATCGACGGCCAGCAGGTGAAGAGCGCGGCCAGCGTCGGCGCGATCGTCCGCAAGAAGAAGCCGGGCGACGAGGTCGAGATCGTCTACTACCGCGGCGAGGAGAAGCGGACGGCGAAGGCCACCCTCGGCACCCGGCCGGTCACCGGCGAATAGGCCGTTCGCAGGCGCCCGGTAACCTGTACGGGCTATGTCTCAGCAGACCGTCGACCACGAAGCCCAGCCGCCGCGCGGCCACATCCGCATGGTGTACATGGGTCCGGTGGCGCCGCATTGGGAGGTGCACGCCGAGTTCGGCGACCGCACGCTGGTCGAGGAGTTCCGCCAGCGCGCCCTCGCTCGTCTGCTGCTGCTTCCCCCCCACGATCCCCAGTTCCGCCGCAATCGCGAGCGCGTCAACCGCGATGCCGAGCGGGAGAACCTGGTGATCAACTGGGAGCTGGGCGTCGACACCGACGAAGACCTGCAGTCGCCGCCGAGCCAGCAGCAGTCCTGACCGCGGGCGCATTGGCCGGCTCCTCCGCCGAGACGATCATCGGGATCGATCTCGGCGGCACCAAGGTCTACGGAGTCCGAACCGACGCCGACGGCGGCGTCGCGGCGGAGTCGAAGAGCAAGACGCCCGTGCAGGGCGGTCCGCTCGGCGTCGTCGACGCGATCGCCGAGGTGGTGCGGGAGCTCGCCGAGGGCGCAACCGGCGGACGTCTTCGGGTCGGTGTGGGCGCTCCCGGGGTGATCGACACCGACCGCGGAGTCGTGCGGGCCGCTCCCAACCTACCGGGATGGTCGGAGCCGTTCGGCCTCGGCGAAGCGCTCGCCGAGGCGCTCGACGGTGCCAGCGTCGTCATCGACAACGACGTGAACGTCGGACTCCTCGCAGAAGCACGTGTCGGTGCGGCGCAGGGCGAGGACGACGTCCTCGGCGTGTTCGTCGGCACCGGTGTCGGCGGCGCGGTGATGCTCGGCGGCAAGCTCCGCCGCGGCCCGCACGGGATGACCGGGGAGATCGGTCACATCGTCGTGCACCCGGGCGGGCGCACGTGCGGGTGCGGTGGCCGTGGGCACCTCGAGGCGTACGCCGGCCGCGCCGGCATGGAACGCCGGGCACGCGAGCTCGAGTCGACGGGTCGCCCGACCGTCCTGACCGAGCTGGCCAAGGCGAAGCGAATGACCTCGAGCGTGTGGGACAAGGCCATCGCCCAGGGCGACGACGTCGCGATCCACCTCATCGACGACGCCGTCGAGGCACTCGGCTACGCCATCGCGGGCGTGGTGACCGTGCTCGACCTGCCGCTCGTCGTCGTCGGCGGCGGACTCGCCGACCGTCTCGGCCCCCGCTTCGTCGGGCGCGTCGAGCAGGCCGTGCGCAGCCAGCTCTTCGCCGGCACGCGCCTGCGGGTGGTGCCTGCCGAGCTGGGCGATCGTGCCGGTGCGCTCGGCGCCGCCCTGCTCGTCACCTGAGATTCACCCCCGGTTAAACCGACCCGCTGACAGGTAGCGTCGCGACACGATGTCGAGCGCGTTGCGAGTGTCGGATGACGTGGCGCCGCCGCCCCAGCGGTATCTGAACCGCGAGCTGTCGTGGCTCGACTTCAACGAGCGGGTGCTCCAGATCGCAGAAGACCGCTCGGTCGCCCTGCTCGAGCGGGCGAAGTTCCTGGCGATCTTCTCGTCGAACCTCGACGAGTTCTACCAAGTGCGGGTGGCGGGCCTGAAGGATCAGGTCGCCGCCGGCGTCGCGAAGAGCGGCCCCGACGGGTTGAGCCCGGTCGGGCAGCTCAAGGAGATCCGCACGCGTGTGCTGGCGCACGTCGAGCGCATGAGCCGGACGTTCCTGCACGAGGTGGTTCCGGGGCTCGCCGAGGTCGGCATCCGGCTGTCGGATTGGGACGCGCTCGACGACGACGACCGCGAGTACCTCGTCGACGTGTTCGAGGCACGGATCTTCCCCGTCCTCACGCCGCTGGCCGTCGACCCC
>Ga0247719_1000105_pt1 | contig 58664 bp, 50 predicted proteins | sample 41E_DmetaG_FD_189046 | JGI IMG/M metagenome (GOLD analysis project Ga0247719, IMG submission 189046) | Soil microbial communities from hillslope of Landscape Evolution Observatory, University of Arizona, Oracle, AZ, United States - 4-1-E_D | ecosystem: Engineered > Artificial ecosystem >...
GCGCCGCCGATGGTCGTGGCTCCCGACCCGCCGCCGCCCATGGGCCCGGTCGGCCAGCCGGAGCCCCCGTCCGACAACGCCGAGGACCCGCCGCCCGCCTAGGTCAGGCGATCACGGGCACGATGCCGTGCTCGTGGAGGAACTCGGCCAATCCGTCGGCCAGGCGGAGGTGGGACACCTCGTCGAGAGAAACCCAGGCCGCCTCGGCGGCGTCGGCCCCGGCCTGAGGCAACGTCTCCGGACCGTCGAGCACGGTGACGAAGAAGTCGAAGATGACGTAGTGGTGGTCCGTGCCGATGCGCTCGACCCAGCCGATGAGGTCGTCGCACACCGCCTCGAGGCCCGTTTCCTCGGCCAGCTCACGGACGACGGCTTCGGCCAATGTCTCGCCGCCCTCGACCCGACCTCCGGGAACACTCCACTCCCCCGCCGCCGGCCCGTGGCCGCGCCGGACGAGCAGCAGCCGGTCGTCGGCGATGGCAACGGCGCCGACGCACACCTCGGCCCTCACCCGTCGCCGCCCGTGAAGCGATGGTGCATCACCAGCTGACGGGCGGTGAAGCCGGATTCCTCGAAGAAGTTCTTGGTCGCCCGGTGACCGGGAAGGGCCATGGCGTCCATCCCGATGCACTTGCGCTCCTCGCACCAGGCCATCAGGTCGCCGATCATGAGCTCGCCCAGGCCTACCTGGCGGGCGCCCTCCTCGACGAAGATGTCGTCGATCACCCCCAGCACCGACCCGTCGGCCAGGTGCTCGAGGTGCACGACGCCGTACCCGACGACGACACCGTCGATAGTGGCGACCACCACCCGTGTCTCCGGGCGCTCCAGGAGTTCGCCGAGCTCCTCCTCCACCGGCTCCTGTCGGGCCTCACGGGCCTTCCACACCGCCCCCCCGCGCATGGGGGCGAGCTCCTCGATGACCGCCCGGTTCAGCTCGGCCAGCCGCGGTACGTCGGCCGCGACCGCCGGCCGGCACGCCTCTTCCACCTCAGCGACTTCCACGCAGCTGGTCGACGCGGGTCAGTACCGTCTTTCGGGCCCGGGTCGCGGCCTCGTACGCCCGGATGGCATCCAGCTCCTCAGGCGAGAGCCCCTCGAGCCGGGGGACGACCTGGGAGGCGGACAGTGTGTCGTAGCCGGGGATGGCGAGGGAATCGACGTCGGGGACAGCACCGCCAGGGGCCGTGACCACCGCCCCAGTGGGCGGTGCCGCCGGACGGTGGCCGTTCGCCGGCCGGTCCCCCGTGGTGGCCGACGCGTCGTGGTCGCCGCTGCGTGGCTGCTCCCGGATGCGCTCCACGACCTTCTCGGCCCGGCGCCGGCCCTGGCGGACGGCCATCTCCCCGATCATGCGAGCCACCGTTACCTGGCCCGCCATGCGTTGGCGACCCTTGTCGGCCAGCTTGGGCACGAGGTCGCGCGCCTCGAGTAGCAGCCCGAGGGGGGCATACACGAGCAGGTCGAGGAGCTGCTCGGCGGGATCCTCACGGGAGCTCATGGCGCCCAGCCTAGGACCCCGACGATGGTCGCTCGGACGCAGATCGGTGACGTCAACCCGTCAGACGCAGTCGCGGCAGTACATGCGCTCGGCGTCGGCCAACTGGCTCGGGTGCTTGACGAGGAAGCACGACTGGCAGACGAACTCCCCTGGCCGCTTCGGGAGGACCTTGGTCGAGCCTTCGGCCCGGTCCTCGGGATCGGGGATCTCGTCTTCCTCGTCCTCTTCCTCGTCGACCACGACGAGGCGGTCCTTCAGGATGACGTCGAGACCGGCCTCCACGTCATCGGGGTCGATGTCGTCGTCGTCCTCGTCCTCGTCGTCGTCGTCGGGTACGACGACCACGCCCACCGGCACGACCACGTCGTCCTCGTCGTCGACGGCGTCCACGTCGACCTCGTCGAGGACCTCGACGTCGACCTCGACGAGGTCCTCCTCCTCGTCGTCGTCGAGCGACTCGAGATCGACGATGTCGGGGTCGTCGGGCTCGTCGACGTCCTCGAGCTCCTCGTCAGGGTCATCAGGCATTCCGGCGCGTCCGTTCCAGGAGGGGGGGGTTCGGGGCCGGGAGCATAGACGACCGGGCGTGGCTACCCGCGAAGCGGAAAACCGGCGTCGGGACCCGAGAGACCGTTGGTACCGCTCCGTGGCCCTACCTCGGGGACGGTGGCCGGCCCGGCCCCCCGTGGTGGGTTATCAGAACGTTCTCTACTTGGTCCCTCGAGTCCCGCGCCTGCCCTCAGAACGCCCCCACCGCGGCGCTGCGAAGTGCAGCGCCGAGGCCCACGACCCGGGGGTATGGGGCGAAAGGGACGACCGGAGCATGACGCGGCGGCGCCGGTGGTGCAAGGCCGGTGAGGCTCCATCTGACCAGCCACTTCGCGCGTCGGCGCAGGTCAGAGCTACTGAGATTTTTTCCTCTAGTTCATGTTGAGGCTTTGCCGGGAGGCGCGGTCCGCCGGGCCTCGGCGCGTCGTTCTCCAGGTAGGCGCTCGAGCCCTGCGCCGGCGTCGCTGTGGTCGACGAAACGCATCAGACCTGCGACGATGCGGTGCCCGGCCTGCTCGGCGATGAGGCGGTGCATGTCCTGGCAGATACGCCGGTAGGACGGGTGACCCGCCGGGGAGGTGCGGAGCTCGAGCATGTGGAGCGCGGCCCGGGCGTTGAGCTCCATGGAGTAGCGCAGCCGGTAGGCCAAGGAGACGGCGTAGGACGCCTGGGCGGGGAACTGGTGTGCCAGCGCGTCGTAGAGGCCGGCGGAGACGGTCATGGCGTCCTCGAACGCGCCAGCGGCGTCCCCAGCCCCGCCACTCGCGTGAAGCAGGTCGTCGGCCATCACATAGCCGTGCCGGGGACTGAGGGCCTGCCACTGGATGGTGAGCATCCGGTGGCGCTGGAGGTCACGGAACGCTCCGTAGTCGGACAGGACGTCGAACCGGTAGGACAAGTGCTCGAGAGCCCGTCCCGGTTTGTGCCGGCGATTGCCGCGTTCGCCGACGTAGGCGTCGGCCACGGCCTGGCGCTCCCCGGCAGAGAGCGTGCGCACCCGGGCGAGGATCTGGTCGTCGGGGAGGTCGAGGTGCGGATACAGCATGGCGGCGAGAAGCTTGTCCTCGCCTTCGGGGTCGAAGTCCACGAGGGTGACCGCAGCCCGGGGCTCGGGCTCCACGCCAGCGAAGAGCCGCTCGGCCACCGCGGCCGTGGCCCGGGCGTTGCCGGCGAGGTAGGCCGTCCACTCCCCTCCCCTCTCCGGCCGGTCGAGGCGGGTCAGGAACGAGGGGATCACCTTGCGCAGCTCGGCCACCATCAGCTCCGCGTAGGCTCGGACCTCGGGCAAGGCGTGGCCCCGCATCCGCAGCAGCAGGAGCTCATAGGCCTGGCCCGTGCCGTAGATGCCGACGTTGGAGAGGGCGGCGGCGGGCAACAGCCCCCGCAGGGCGTCGAACGCCTTGGCCTTGATCGACTGTCGATAGACGAAGTCCGAGTCCGCCGACTCCTTGGGGTGCAGGGCCCGGTAATGCTCGCTGAGGACAGGGACGAGGTCGCGGTAGGTGTCGAAGAGGTGGTCGATGTCGGCCACGTACCTCGTGCCGAGGGACGAGGCGAGCACTGCCGGGTCTCGGTGGTATCGATAACGGCCGGCGAGCCGGGCGTCGTAGGCGACATAGCGGGTCGACTGCTCGAGGTAGGCCATCAGCCGGCCCCACTCCAGGACCTTGGTCAGCAGGTTCGACGCCTGCTCGCAAGCCAGATGGACCCCACCGAGCTGGGCCACCGAGTCGTCGCCGTACTCGGTGAAGACCCGTTCGTAGAGGGCCTCGGCCCGCTTGACGCCCACGGTGGCGTCGATGGAGGCGTCGCCCTCGGTGTCGAGGTCGCCGACGAACTCGTCGAGGAACAGCCGGCGCAGGCTCTTGTTCGACCGCGAGTAGCGGGCGAACAGCGCGCCCTTGACCACCTCGGGCAGGTTGACCAGGGCGAATACCGGGCCGTCGAGGTTCGTGAAGTACCGGCGGAGGACGTCGGCCTCCTGGTCGGTCCACTGCTCGACGATGTACGGATGCATGGACCGGCGAGACTACGGTCCCGAGCCGAACGCAGCGCGGACCTCCGCCGCGACACCGTCGCCGAGCCAGAGATCCATGACGGTCATGGCCATGGCCTTGGCCCCGTCGAGCACGGCGCGGTCGCCCTCTTCCGACGCCGCCCACCGGGCGAACTCGGCCGAGTGCAGGGGCACGTCCGGTGGGCTGACGGCGATCATGGGATGGATCGACGGCACGAGGTAGCTCACGTTCCCCATGTCGGTGCTGGCGACGATCCGGGTGGCGGGCGTCGGCTCGTACACCATGCGGCCGAGCGCCTGGCTGTTGGCCTTGTAGAGGTCGATCATCACCGGGTTCGTACGCAGGTCGGAGTACTCAGGGCCCGTGGGGTGGACCTCGACGCGGCACCCGGCGGCCGCCGCCCCCGCCTCGAGGCAGGCCAGGACCCGCGCCTTGAGGGGCTGGAGGCTCTCGAGCGTCGCCGAGCGGACATACCACTCGGCGACGGTGTGATCGGGGACGATGTTGGGCTTGTCGCCGGCCTCGGTGAACACGCCGTGGATGCGGTCGGTGGGGGCGATGTGCTGGCGCAGGGCGGCCACTGCGTTGTAGCCGAGGACCATGGCGTCGAGGGCGTTGCGCCCGAACTGGGGGGCGGCGGCGGCGTGGGCCCCGCGCCCGAAGTACTCCACCCGCCACGTGGCGATGGCGATGACGTCGGCCTCGGTGAGGTCGGCACCGGCGGGATGGATCATGAGGGCGGCGTCGACGCCCTCGAAGGCGCCCCGCTCGCCCATCAAGACCTTGCCGCCCCCACCTTCTTCGGCCGGCGTGCCCAGCACCACCAGCCGTCCCCCGGTCTCCTCGGCGAGTGCACCGGCGGCCAGCGCCGCTCCGAGGCCGGCGGCGGCAATGACGTTGTGCCCGCAGGCATGGCCGATGCCGGGCAGGGCGTCGTACTCGCAGATGATGGCGACCGTCGGACCGCCGCCGGAGCCGGCCCGCTTCTCGAAGGCGGTGTCGAGCCCGTAGGCACCGGCCTCGCTGCCGAGGGCGGAGGCCAGCACGTCGGCGGCGAAGGTCTCGGCGAAGAGCAGCTCAGGGTGACCGTGGATTCGGTGTGAAACCTCGAGGAGGAGGTCGGCCCTGCGGTCGACCTCCTCCTGCACCCGCGCTTTGGCGTCCTCCAGCTCCATCCCGGTCAGGCTAGGCCCCGGCCGGGTAGCGGTGGACGGGACTAGCTCTTGAACTTGTCGGCGACGTTGTCGACGACGTCCTTCACCTTGCCCTTGCCCTGGTCTACCTCACCGTCGCGCTTGAGGTCGTCGTCGTCGGTCAGGTCGCCTGCTGCTTCCTTCGCGCGCCCCTTCAGGTCGTCCATGTTGTCAACCATGCGGTCGCTCCTTAGTGGTAGGTGAGAAAAGTGTTCCCTCGCTGGTGCGTTTGCTAACGGTTCCGCTGGGCGGCCATGAGCAGGAGGCCGCCGTCGATCACGAAGGAAGCCCCGGTGGTGTAGCTCGCCTCGGGCCCGGCAAGGTGGACGATGGCGGCGGCGATCTCACGGCTGTGGCCGGGCCGGCCCAGCGGGATGCCGGGACGCTCCTCGGTGTGGGGGTCGACATCGTGCTGGCCGGTCATCGGCGTCGAGATCTCTCCGGGCGCGACGGCGTTGACCAGGACGCCGTGCTCGGCCAGCTCGAGGGCCATGACCTTGGTGAGCAGGCCCAGCCCGCCTTTTGCCGCGCAGTAGGCCGACGACCCCTCCAGGGGCACGTGCTCGTGCACGGACGTGACGTTGATGATCCGCCCGCCGGCGCCGACGGCGACCATCCGGCGCGCCGCTCGCTGGGCGCAGAGCATGGGCCCCGTCAGATCGACGTCGAGGACGTGGGCCCAGGAGTCGAGCTTCATCTCGAGGAACGGCTCGGTGATGCCCGTTCCTGCGTTGTTGACGAGGACGTCGAGGCCCCCGAGGGCGTTGGCCAGCTCGTCGACCACAGCAGCGGCGGCGGGCAGGTGGCTGAGGTCCAGCCGGCGCACCTCTGCCCGCCGGCCGAGGGCGGCCACCTCCTCGGCGGTTCCCTTGGCCCCCTCCTCGTCGGTGTGCCAGGTGATGCCGACGTCGTACCCGGCCTCGGCCAAGGCCACCGCAGTGGCCTTGCCGATACCCGAGTCCGAGCCCGTGACGATCGCCCGACGGGGCATCTACGCGCTCCAGCGCAGGATGGCGCCGATGCCGCCGTCCAGCCCCGCGCCGGGCTCCACCACCCGGATGCCGGCGCCGGTGCCCAGGGCGGCCCGGACGGCCACGTCTACGAGGCGGCCCTCGACCGGCGCGTCGACCCCGAGCGCACGCAGGTCCGCGGCGGTGGTCCCCAGCTGGGTCGCTTCCGGCCCGAACCAGGCGGTGCGCTCGTCGTCGGGGTCGTCAGGCGCCACGAGGAGGACGTCGACCGCGGCCGTGGCGAGGGCGGCCAGGGTGGCCGGCGGGCCGTCGGCCGCCCGGTCGTCCTGGCCCCGCTCTTCGCGGAACTTCTCCATGAGCGCGTCGGTGTCGGCGTTGACGGCGAGTCCGACCGCGACCCGAGCCTGTTCCTCGAAGAGGTCCTCGGATCCGTCGGCGGAGCGGCCGCCGGAGACGACGTGAAGTCGCTCGGCCAGCTCGGCGGGCAGCGCCTCTTGGAGGAGGGTGACGGCCCGCTGGTCGCCGGCGACGACGACCAGCCGGGCGTCGCCCCGCCGGGCCAGGCGGACCACCTGCTCGGCGGCATCGGCCGCGTTGCGCTCCCATGTGTGCTCGGCGCGCTCCTGGTACCGCCGCTGCGACCACCCGCCGGCTTGAGGCTTCCGGATGGGGTAGTCGTCGCCGCCGGCCTCGCGCTCGACGGCGGGACGCTCCCGCCGGTGCAGGGTGAGGTCGGTACCCTCCCGGTCGGCGACGACCGTCACGTACGCCGGCGACTCCTGGCGCCACGCCACGATGGGCAGCAGCGAGGGCAGCGTGGCCCAGCGCACCAGGTCGCGGTCGGGCGTTCGCGGCCCGTGCTCCACGTGCAGGACACCCGCGGGCGAGGCGACGACCGCCAGCGCCTGGCCGTGCAAGTGGGAGTCGGCGACGACGGGGTCGACGGCCGCCAGCACCTCCTCGGGTGCGCCCTGGGCGTCGGCCTGGTCGCGCACGGCCCGCCACCGCTGCTGTGCGCGCTGGGCGGCGTTGTCGATCTCGGCGTCGGTCGTGAGCTGAAGGGTGAGGAAGGGCGCTACGGCGGTGACCAGGTCGACCAGGTCCGACACATCCGACGCGACCTGCGGGGTGACTCCGGAGCGTTCCATCCCCGCTTCCTGCCCCGGACGGGCGCCAGCCATACGCGGCGCGACTGGCGGCACGGCCTTGGCGTCGGGGCCGCGCTCAGTCCTCCTCTCCGCTCCACTCGCGGTCTTCGCGATCCCACTTGTCGTTCCGGGCCTCGACCCGGTCCTTCCAGTGCTCGGCAGCCTCCTGGGACTCGTACGGGCCCATTCGGTCCTCCGGCGGGCAGGAGCCTTCAGCCCCCTCGGCCCGCCCGTGCTTCAGACACCAGTACCACGAGCCGCTCATCGGCCCACTGTGCCCGAGGCCGACGCTGGGCTCAAGGCACCACCGGACACCGCCGAGAGAGGACAAGGAGTGCCGGTCCGAACATCGCGCCACGGCCCACCCCGGAAGGGGCGAACATCTCGCCTACGACTTCACACCGTCCGACAAGGGCCGGCCCCGGCGGTTCACCGACCGCTTACGCGGCACGCGGGTCCTGAAGTCGGGCCCCGGGGGGCGAGAGGCTGCGCGACATCGACGCCTCCGACGGGCGCGAGGTCGTGATCCGGACGATGACCGATGCCGACCCGTCGACCGTCGCCCCTCACCGTGCCCGGTCCGCGCCGCCGAGCGATCTCGGCACGCCGGGTCCTCGGGCGCCATCCATGGGCGATCGGGCGCATGGAGTCTCGGACGTCGCCCGGTCCCGCCACGCTCCGCCACCACGACGCCGTCCTCGGCTGCCTCCGAAGGGCGGGCTTCTCGATCGAGCTGACCGCTCACTCGTACTCCCTGCTCGACAGCTACATCTACGGGTTCGTGCTCCAGGAGGCGGCGCTTCCGTTTCGCTCTGGGGACGAGGCCGCCGAGGTGGCCCAGCAGATCATGGGGCACTTCCCTGCCGATGCGTACCCACACCTCACGGAGCTGGCAGTCGAGCACGTCCTCAAGGCGGGGTACGACTACGGCCACGAGTTCGAGATCGGCCTCGACTTCATCCTCGACGCACTCGAGCGAGCAAGACACCAGCATTCGTACTCGCCGTCCCAGGTTGGTCGCGTAGAGCCGGCAAACTTGATGGGATCGTGTTCCTCGCTCTGGTCGTGTTTCAAACAGCTGCAGAGAGAGGTGACGAACGACATGATGCGACCTCGAGCGTTCGTGCTTGAGACGCGGCGGCTGCTCCTGCGCTCCCTTGCCGATGAGGACGTGGACGCCGTCCATCGGCTCTATGCGGATTGGGACGTGGCCAAGACCCTGTCGCGGATCACGCATCCGTTCTCGCTTGAAGCCGCACGGCAGTTTGTTGGCGAGGCCCAGGAGGCACTCGTGCAGGGCTCAAGCTATGTGCTCGGCATGTTCGAGCGTCGACACGGGGCCTTGGTCGGCGTCGTCTCCCTACGGATTCCCTCGATGGATGGCGCCCGGCGCGAAGAGGAACGCGCCGACGAGGCCAGGCTCGGGATCTTGGGCTATGCGGTCGCGCGTCCGTCCTGGGGGCAGGGGTTTGCGTCCGAGGGTGCCAAGCGGATGGTCCGGTTCGCCTTCGATGACCTGCGGCTTGACCGCCTGCAGGCATCGCCTCTCCGGGACAACCCGGCGTCCGGGCGCGTCCTCGAGGGGCTGGGATTCACCGTAGCCGAGGCGGGTATCCTCGAGGAGCCGGTCTACGGCGGCCCCCCTCGCCTCGCCGACCGCTACTTGCTCACGAGAGGGAGCGCGCCTGAATGATCCACTGCCTTCCTTCGACCGGCTGGTGGACCCCGAGCGCAACGCCGCCGAGCGTCTGACCAACCGATTCGGGCCGTTCCGGCGGGTGGAGAACCGCCAGGAGGACCCGGCAGCGAACAACCGCGAGACAGTTTCCGCCCTGAGTTCGCCAGCCCAGTACAGCGGAGTTGGCCACCGATTGCCGCACGCTCAGGCAGCGGCCCGGACGCAACCGGATTGGCCAAGGGCACCCTCCACGGCTGGAGAGCGGACACCCCGTCGCCATATTGCATTGCGGCCCTACGCGACGAACCTGGGATGGCCTAGGCGCGAGTCAGTGCCCCAACGTTTCAGGGGTCCGAGGTGGCAGTTCCGCATGAAGGCGCGCTCTCCGTCGTCTTGTGCTCGGGCGGAGGCGCGCGGTCACCGCATCAGCGCGCCGGCTCCGCCGTCTCCCTCGATGATCTCCTTCGTCCGTGCGAGGCTCTCGGGGTCGGCCAGGACGAGCGCCGTGTCTCCGGGGCGGAGCACTGTCGCCCCCTGCGGCACGAAGGTCTCCTCCTCCCGGCTGACCAGCACCAGTAGCGCGCCCCTCGGCAGTCCAAGGTCGACGATCTGGCGGTCGGCGGCGGGTGACTGGGCGCTGACGGTCACCTCATGCATGCTCGTGTTGCCGGCGTTGGTCGACACCGGCTCGATGGGATACAGGCGGGCCGGACCCAGCGGGGACGCCACCCCGAGGCGCTTTGCGACGAGCGGAATGGTCGTGCCTTGCACAAGCACCGACACCACGACGGCGAAGAACACGACATCGAAGATGGTGTCGGCCTGGGGCACCCCCTCGACGAGCGGGAAGGTGGCGAGGATGATGGGGACGGCTCCACGCAGCCCGACCCAGGACACCAGGAGCTTGTCGCGGGTACCGAAGCGACTGCGGGCGAGGGTCAGGAACACGGCGAGCGGCCGGGCCACGAACACGAGCACGACGGCAATGAGGAGCCCAAGGGCCATGACGCCCGGGAGCCGTGAAGGGAACACCAGTAGGCCCAGGACCAGGAACATCGAGATCTGGCACAGCCAGGCGATGGCGTCGTGGAATCCCACAAGCCTCCGTTTGTGGATGAAGTCGGCGTCGCCCATTCGAAGGCCGGCGACGTAGACGGCCAGGAACCCGCTGCCGCCGAGCAAGGCGGTCGCACCATAGGTGAGCAGCACCACGGCAAGGGTCACGACGGGGTACAGACCGTCGTACTCGAGGTGGACCCGGTTGATGAACTTCACGGCGGCCCACGCCACCAGCAGACCGACGGCGGTGCCCACAGACATCTGGAGGAGAAACAGAGGGACCAGGCTCTCCACGGAGGTCCCCGGTTCCTGAAGGAGCTGCAGGAGCCCCACGGTCAGGAACACGGCCATGGGGTCGTTGCTGCCCGACTCCAGTTCGAGCAGGGGTCCCAGCTCGCCCTTCAGACTGGCTTTCCTCGAACGGAGCACCGAGAAGACGGCGGCGGCGTCGGTGGACGAAACGATGGCACCGAGCAGCAGCCCGATCTCGATCGGAAGCTCGAGGGCCACGGTCGCCACCCAACCCACCACGACAGCCGTGGCCGCCACGCCGGCGGTGGCCAGAATGACGCCCTCACGCAGGACGGCCCGGGTGCGGCCCCAGTCGGTCGAGAGGCCGCCGTCGAAGAGAATGAACGCCAGGGCGACCACCCCGACGGACTGCGCCACCTCGTAGTTGTCGAAGGCGATCCCTCCGGGGCCGTCGGAGCCCGACAGCATGCCGATGGCGAGGAACAACAGTAGGGCGGGAATGCCTGAGCGGGCCGACAGCTTGCTGGCCAGCACGCCGACGAGCACCAGCGCGGCGGCCGCCGCCATCACCAGCTCCGGTCCGGTCAACACGCCGGCTGACCCTTGATGTCTCCGCTCGTCGGCTGGCGCCGCCTGACGAGCACTGCCATTCCTCCCAAGATAGCCGGAGGGGCCGTCTCCCCCGCCCAGCAGGAAAGCGGAAAATTCGCTTCGTTGGGCGTAACCTTCGGGGCTAGGGAGGTGCGCCGGCATGAACATCCAAATCCGTGAGCAAACGCTTCCGGGCATCGGCCATCGCTACGAGTTCGACGTCGATGCCGGGCGAAAGCTCACCGTTGTCGTCCAGCACGAGGGTCGGAGGGAGGTTGGCCTCGTCTCGCGGCTGGCGGAGGAACCCGACGTCGTCGTGTCGTTGAGCCAGGAGCAGGCCGTCGCACTGGCCGCCATCCTCAGCGGGGCCAGGTTCTCCATCGACAGCACGGGCGATGATCAGATTGACGCTGACGAGGTGGTGGTCGAGACCGTCACGCTCGGGCCGGGCTCACCGGTCCTCGGCCGGCCGGCGAAGGACGTCCGCCTCAGCGGCGACGCCGAAGCTGCGGTGCTGGCCGTCATCCGCGACGACACGCCGGAACTTGTGGAGGACGAGGCGGCGCGGCCCTGCCAGCCCGGCGACCGGGTCGTCATCGCCGCGCGCCGCCAGAATGTGGCGGCGGTCGTACGGCAACTGGCCGGTTGACACGCGGCCTGCTCGCTCTTGGCGCCCTTGATCGCCGAGCAGTCGATTGACCCGTCCTCTGACAGAACGGCGTGAACTAGCGGTGGCAGGGGCGAGCGGGCCGGGACACGCCGCACCGGAACGGCCGCTGCTCTGGCGCCCGTTCCGGAGGCTGGCGGAGGTGCAGGTGCTGCATGCCGCCGGCGACGGCATGGTGGCAGTGGCCCTGGCCAACACGCTCTTCTTCGCCGTGCCGCTGGGCGAGGCGCGCGACAAGGTCGCCCTCTACCTCGCGCTCACCATGGCGCCCTTCGCGGTGCTGTCACCGCTGGTGGGGCCCTGGCTCGATCGCCGGTCTGGCGGCTACCGCGTAGCTATCGTCGTCGCCGCCGCCGGACGAGCGGGCCTCGCAGTACTCCTCTCGACGCGCACCGATCGGCTCAGCCTGTACCCGTTGGCATTCGGCCTTCTCGTGCTGTCCCGAGTGCACGGTGTCAGCCGGAGCGCGCTGGTGCCCGATGCCCTACCGCCGGGCAAGGCACCGATGTGGGGGAACGCATGGCTCGCCGTGCTCTCGGTCGCGGGTGGCGCGCTGGGGGCCGGCGTGGCCGTCGGGGCGAACGCCGCGGTGGGACCCGACCTGGCGCTCTGGTTGGCGGCGGCCATCTTCGGCTGGGCGGTCATACCGGGCGTCCGTCTTCCGCGGGGCGTAGGTACCGAAACGGAGGGGACCACGTCGGTTGACTACCGAACGCTGCTGAGCTCGCGTCTGTTGGCCGGTGGAATAGCGATGGCGGCCAGCCGGGCCGGAGTGGGCTTCATCACCTTCCTGATGGCGTTCCTCCTTCGGGGACAAGGCGAGGGGAGCAAGGGCTTCGCCGTCGTGATCGCCGCCGCTGGCATCGGCGGATTCCTGGGATCAGCTCTGGCTCCGGTACTTCGAGTCGTCATGCGGGAGTCGGTGCTGCTGCTGGGCAGCCTGGCGGTGGTGATTGGAGCGGCGCTGTGGGCCGCCGGCGCTTTCGACATCGTCAGGGCCGCCGTCGTGGCGTTGGTGGTCGGCGCTGCATCCGGGGCCGGTCGGCTCGCCTTTGACAGCCTGCTTCAGGGGGACGCACCGTCTGCAGTACGGGGTCGGACCTTCGCCCGCTATGAAACCATCTTCCAGCTCTGCTGGGTGGGTGGTGCAGGCTTGGCGACCGCCGTGCCGTTCTCCTCGCGTGGGGGCATGCGGACCCTCGGGGCCATCGCCGCAATCGGCATCGTCCTCTCTGTGCGCGGGCTGCTGCGGGGCCGGCCGTCCAGCGGCGGGGGTAGTAATGAGCGAACCACGTCCGAAAGCGGCAAGTCGAGGGGCGGCGGAACGGCTTTCGCCAGCCGCCAAGGGCCGAGAGGCAGAGCACGAGGGCGTAGAGTCCCGGAATGATTCGGGTGCTCCTCGCCCTCGACGAGTCTGTCGCCTCCTTCCGCGCCGCGAGGGAAGCAGCTCGGCTGTTCCGGACGGATGCCGAGTACCTGATCATCAATGTGGCTCAGGTGCCGGTTCCATGGGTCCCGGTGGGTGGGTTCGGCGTGGTCTCTGTGCCGCTGCCGGCATGGGACGCCGACGATCTGGCCCTCTTCACCGAGGCCGACCTGCGGCAGCGGGCCGGGGAAGCCGGCGCTGACCCGAGCGAGGTTCTCACCCCGCTCGGCGATCCCGTGGAGTGCATCTGTGCAGCGGCCGAAGACCACGATGTGGATGTGGTGGTCGTCGGAGGCCACGACAAGGGATTCCTCTCCCGGCTCTTCGACCCTTCCGTGTCCGCCGGAGTAGTGCGGGGGACGCACCGACCTGTCCTCGTGGTGAGTGGAACGGGCCCCGATCGACCAGATCGGTAACGCCTGGTGGTCTGCCGAGGACCGGTGAGGAAGGCGCCGGGAGTCGTCACGCGTCTGTAACCCAGGTGACCGACGGCTGTCGGGAATGGCCCAATAGCCTCGACCTCGTGATGGTCCCGACCTCGAAGACGCCGCGCCGCCGACGTGCCGGGCGGCACGGTCCCGCGCCGTCTTGGCTTTGCTCTCCGAGCTCGCCAGGCGGGGCGGACCCCGGTGGCCACGGCCACGGGAGCCCCAGGGTGACATGGACCAGGAGAAGCTGATGAGTGAACCGATCGACGACTGGAACCAGCAGGTGCCGGCACTCCCGGAAGAGCTCTTCGACGCGCCGGCGCCGGTGATCTCGGTCTACCTCACCACCGCGGGGGCGCGTCCGGATGCCGCCGAACATGTGGCCCTGCGTTGGAAGACGCTCCGCCGCCGGCTGGCCGACGACGGGGCGCCCGAGAGTGCGCTGGCCGAGGTCGATCCGTTGATGGAGCGGGCACACGCCGACGGCGAGACACTTGTCGCGATTGCCAGTGCCGCCGGCCTGCTCTACGTCGCCAACCTGCCCGACCTTCCTGAGCAGGACCTGGCCGTCGTCGGACCACTCCCCCACCTCGTCCCTCTTCTTGCCGAAACCCAGCGGATGATTCCCCACATCGTCGTGGCCATCGACCGCATCGGCGCCGAACTGGTCGCCGTTCTGCCCGCCGAACCGGACCTGCACGCAGAGGTCACGGGCAGGGATTTGCACATCACCCGCTCCGCCCCGGGAGGTTGGTCTCAGCGGCGCTTCCAGCAGCGAGCCGAGAACCGCTGGGAAGCCAATGCACGGGAGGTCGCCGATGAGTTGACCCGGCTGGTGGACGCCACTGCGCCCCGCCTCGTGGTGGTCACTGGCGACGTTCGAGCCGTCGCCTTCCTTCGGGAGCACGTACCGGCACGGGTGTCGAGCCTGCTGTCGGAGGTGCAGGGCGATTACAGCGGGCTCGACGAGGCGCTGCGCCGCAGCGCGGATATGGCCACCGCCCTCGTGGAGGAGGAAACTGCCGCGTTGCTGGCCGATTACGAACGCGAGCGGGGCCAGGACGACCTCAGCTCCGTGGGGCCATCGGAGACTCTGGAGGCGCTGGCTCGAGGACAAGTCGAGACGGTGCTTCTCGACCCGAGCCGGACGGTCGCCCACACCGCCTGGTTCGGGCCCGAGCTTGCCCAGGTCGCCAGCTGCCCGGAGGACCTGGAGCGGGCGGGGGTCGTCCACCCGACGGAGGCGCCGCTCGACGATGTCCTGATCCGAGCCGCCGTCGCCACGGCGGCGAGGGTACGTATCACGCCGCCGGGTGTCGCGCAGCTCGCTCCATCCGGCGTCGGAGGACTTCTCCGCTATCGACTCTGATCTCAACGCACCGTTCCGAGACGGCGAGACCGCTCACGCCGCCGTTCAAACCGGAGCACTTTGGTCCTTGTGGGGGACCTACGAGCGGCCCGGCGCGGGGTGGTCCGAGCGCCCACCGACGTCAGCTGGCCCACCGCCGCGCAGGGCTGCCACCTCTAGCGCCCGGGCCACATCGGTAGGAGAAACGATCCCCACCAGCCGGTCACCGTCCATCACCAGGGCCCGTCCGTCGGCGCACCTGGACATGCGACCGACCAGGTCGAGCAGCATCTCGTCGGGATGAGTGAGGGGCACGTCCTCCAGTGGGCATGCCACATCGAACACTCTCATCGTCGCTCGCCGGTCACCCGGCACGCTCTTCAACCTGTTGAGGGTTATCAGCCCGCCCAGCTTGCCGTCGAACTGCTGGACCGGAAAAGCGGAAAACCGGTTGCGCAGCAGGTATTCCTCGAGGAACGCCTCAACGGTTATCCACCCTGGGGCGACCACTGGCTCGGGGGTCATGACGTCCGCCACCCGGACCCCCTCCAGGTACAGCCGCGCTTCGGCGCCGGCCTGCTCGGCCCGCGCCGCCATCAGTAGGAACCAACCGAGAAACACCAGCCACAACCCACCCGCTCCCACACCGGAGGAGACCTGGAAGAGCCCCAGACCGATGAGGACGTAGCCGAAGGCCCGCCCAGCTCCCGCCGCCGTCGCCGATGCCGCCAACCGGTCTCCGCTGCGCCGCCAGAGGAACGCTTGGAGGACCCTTCCGCCGTCGAGGGGCGCGGCAGGTATGAGGTTGAACACCGCCAGGATGACGTTGATCCGAGCAAGCCAGGCGGCCATTCCGCCCATGAGCTCGGGGGCGCCGACGCCGTCGAGTCCCAACGCCAGAATTGCGAAGAAGCCCGCGGCCGCCAGGCTGACCAAGGGTCCGACCAGGGCGACCCGCAGGGCGCCGTCCGGCGACGCCGCCTCCCCCTGCATGCGAGTGACACCCCCGAACAACCACAGGGTGATCCCTTCCACGGGAATGCCCTGGCGACGGGCCATCAGCGCGTGACCGAGTTCGTGGGCCAGGAGCGCCCCGTAGAAGATGACGGCGCTCACCACTCCGGCCGTCCAGTAGGAAGCGTTGCTGTGGTTCGGGTGCTCCACCGGAAAGCGCCCCGAGGCGAGTCCCCAGCTGATCAGCCAGAAGACCACCAGCAAGCTCCAGTTGGCTCCGACCCGTATGCCCGCGATCCTGCCGATCCGAAAGCTCTCCTCCATGCGGACTCCTACTCGAGTGCGACCGCCCAGATTTTGCCCTTGGTGGCAAGCGGTCTGAGCACGAACAGGTTGCCTTTCGGTGACGAAACCGGCCTCCTAGCCGTTCTCTCGGGACGCCTCCTCTCGCCCGTGGAGACCGGCGGCGTCATCACGAGCCAGTTCGTCGCAGCTCGTCGCCGCGCTGAGCTCGGTGCCCGATCGGTAGGCGGCCCGCCCCACCATGTGCGCGCCCACCGGCGCGGTCAGGAACTGCAGGGCCACTACGAGCAGGAGCTTCGCCACGTCACCCCGCTGCTCCATCCGGAGCGCGGCACCGGCGAGGACGAGGACCAGTCCCAGCGTGGCCGGCTTGGTCGCCGCGTGCATGCGCGCGAACACGTCGGGGAAGCGATGCAGCCCGAGCCCGGCAGTGACGCTCAGGGCGACCCCGGTGAGGATCAGGGCGCCGGCAACCACGTCGGCCACGCTCATGCCCCCCGCCTCTCGATGAACCGGGCCACGTTGACTGTGCCGACGAATCCGAGCAGGGCGGCCACCACCAGGACCTCCAGATACGTCCCCTTCCCAGTGCGGGCGGCGTCCACGGCAATGCCGCTCACGATGACGATGAGCAGCGCGTCGAGGGCCACGATGCGGTCGGCCAACGACGGCCCACGCACCAGGCGCAGCAGGCACAACAACCCCGCCACGACGACGCCGGCTAGCGCCACGGTGGTGACGACCGTCACCTTCTCTCCTCCGGGCCACCCGGGAGGGAGGTGACCGCCGTTCCGGAGCCGGTGGTGCCCTCGTCGAACTGGGCCTCGGCCAGGCTCACAGCCCGCGCGCTGCCGAAGGCCCGGATGGCCAGGACCTCGAGGTGTTGCACGTCCCGCCGCACCGCCTCGATGTCGTGAAGGTGGAGCACGTGGACGTAGAGGATGGTCGGGTGGCGCCGGATCTCGATGGTGAGCGTTCCGGGCGTCAGCGAGATGGCGTTGGCCACGAGTGTCGTCAGCGTGTCCGAGACCCCCTGAATGGGGACGGCGACGATGCCCTGATTGATCCGGTTGCGGGGGGTGACGACCTCCCATGCCAGAACCAGGGAGGCCTCTACCAGCTTCCAGGCGAAGTACACGGCGAAGCGGACCATCGCCGCGGGGCGCAGGGCGCCGGCGGCTCCCGGGGGCGAAAGCGGGAAGAGAAGCACCAGACCGGCCGCCACTGCCAGGCCGGCCAGGAAATTGGCGGCGCTGAGGTCCTCCCATAGCGCGACCCACACCACCGTCAGCCAGATGACGGTGAAGAGCCGCGCCGGTCGACGAACCGGACGAGTTCTCATGCGCCCAGCACCGCCCGGACGTAGGGAGCCGGCTCGGCCAGCTCCGCCGCCGCCGCCCGGCACAGCTCGTAGAGCGGACCGGCCACGCCGGCGATGGCGAGACTGAGGAAGACGAGGGCGCCGGTGGGCACCACCATCAGGGCGGGCGCGGCCAGACGACCGTCGCCCCGGGCGGCGAGGAGCGGAGGGTCCTCCTCGGGCGCGCCCCAGAACACCCCCGCCCAGATCTTCATCATGGAGAACAGCGTCAGCAGGCTGACCGCCAAGCTCAACCCGACCACGACGAAGCGGTCGATTTCGAAGCCGGCCTGGACGAGCGCGAGCTTGGCGACGAACCCCGAGAAGGGCGGGATGCCGGCCAAGCTCAGGGCGGGCACGATGAACAGGAAGGCGATGAGGGGAGCGCGATGAAGGAGCCCGCCGAGCCGGTTCAAGGCTCCGGTACCGGTGGCGTTCTCGATCAGGCCACCGACGAGGAACAGCGTCGTCTTCACGACGATGTGGTGGACGATGTAGAAGATCGCGCCCGCGATGCCGGCCACGGTGAACAGGCCGAGCCCCATGACCATGTAGCCGATCTGGCTGACGATGTGGAAGCTCAGGATGCGTTTGACGTCGTTCTGGGCGATGGCGCCGAGCACGCCGACGAGCATGGTCGCCCCGGCGATGGCAAGCAGGAGGAGCGACGGCCCGTCGCCGGTCGGGAACAGGAGCGTCTGCGTACGGATGATGGCGTAGACGCCGACCTTGGTCAGCAGTCCGGCGAAGATGGCGGTCACCGGCGTGGGCGCCGTCGGATAGGAGTCCGGGAGCCAGAAGAACAACGGGAAGATGGCCGCCTTGATGCCGAACACGACGAGCAGCAGCAAGCCCAGACCACCTCGTACGCCCTCGGGCAGGTCGGCGAGCTTGGCTGCGAGGTCGGCCATGTTCACCGTGCCGGTGGCGGCATAGATGAGCCCCACGACGGTGACGAACAAGGTGGAGGCCAACAGGCTGATGACCACGTACGTCATGCCCGTACGGACCTGCTCGCGCGTGCCGCCCAGGGTGATGAGGACGTAACTGGCGCTGAGCATGACTTCGAAGGCCACGAAGAGGTTGAACAGGTCTCCGGCCAGGAAGGACGCCGACACCCCCGCCGCCAGTATCAGGTACAGGGGGTGGAAGAAGAGTGCGTCGTCGGTGGTACGCGGGCTGCCGATGGCGTACACCAGGACAGCCAGCACCATGGCGGCGGAGATGACCAGCATGATGGCCGCGAAGAGGTCGGCGACGAGGGTGATACCGATCGGCGCCGGCCATCCCCCCACCTGCGTCGCCACGGGACCGTCGGCTCGAACGCCGACGAGCACCACGATCGTGACGGCCAGGCTGATCGCCAGCACGACGAACCCGAGGACGCGCTGGGCGACCGCGCGCCGGTGCAATGCCATTGAGACGGCGGCGGCGAGAAGTGGCAGGACCACCGGCAGGGGGACGAGCAACCTCACTTCTCACCAGGCTCAACGTTGGTCCGGGCGATCCTTCGATCTTCCACGTCGTCCTCCACGTCGTCGTCATGTCGCAGCATCCAGCTGCGGTAGGCCAGGGCCAGAAGCAGCGAAGCCACCCCGAAGGTGATGACGATGGCGGTCAGCGCCATCGCCTGCGGGAGCGGGTCGGCAAAGTCGCTCTCCGGCGCGGAGCCGACGAACGGCGCCCTACCGGCCCGGCCGCCGGCGACGAGCAACAGCAGGTTGGCCCCGTGGCCCATGATCACCAGACCGAGCACGATGCGGGTGAGGTTGCGCTGCAAGAGCAGGTAGGTGCCCAGCGCGTAGAGCACGCCGATGACGACGGCGAGGGTGAGGATCACGGGACTGCCCTGGTTCCCGGCGCCGTCCCGTGCATTTCCATGGGCTGGCCTTCGGCGTCCGTGACCGCGCCGCCTGCCCCCCACGCCGCCTGCTCGCTGTCCTTTTGCCCGAGGGCGAGCAGGATGCCGACTACGAGCCCGACGACCACCATGTAGACGCCGATGTCGAACATCAGCGCCGACGTGGTCTTCACCGTCCCGAGCAGCGGCAGGTCGAAGGCCAGCTTCGCGCTCTCCAGGAACGCACCGCCGCCAAGCCACGCCGCCGCCCCCGTGGTCACCGCCACGACGAGGCCGATCCCCACCATGGCGGCCCACGACAAGGGCGTGGTGCGCCTCACCTCGTCCGTGCCGCCCTGGACGAAACGGAGCACGAACGCCGCACCGGCCACCAGGCCGCCGACGAAACCGCCTCCGGGTGCGTTGTGCCCGGCGAAGAGCAGGAACAACGAGAACAGCAGAGCGGTGTGGAACAGCCCAGCCACGCACCGCTCCAGGATCAGCGACGGCGCGGCGCCCGGCTGGGCGGCCCGAGGGGGCGGCGACGGAGACTGGCCGTCGACCGGCAGGGCGGGCTCAGCCCCGGGCGAGCCTTCCTGCGTCCGACGCCCGGCTGCCACCAGGCTGGCGACGCCCAGGCCGGCCACGGCCAGCACGGTGATCTCCCCCAGGGTGTCCAGGCCCCGGAAATCGGTGAGGATGACGTTGACGACGTTGCGCCCGCCACCCTCGGGCAGGGCTCGGGAGACGTGTTCGACCGATATCGGCGCCTCGGTGCGGGAGCTGGCGGCCACCACCACGAAGCCGGCCACGAAGACGCCCATCCCCGCGGAGATCAGCCAGCGACCACTCTCCCGGAGAGGCCAGGGCGCGGGCTCGAAGCGCTCAGGGAGATGGCGCAGCACGAGGACGAAGAGAACCAGGGTGAGGGTCTCCACGAGGAACTGGGTGAGGGCGAGGTCAGGGGCACCCTGCACGATGAACAGCACGGCGACGCCGTACCCCACCCCGCCCACGAAGAGGACAGCGGCGAACCGACGGCCGGCGAACGCCGCACCGACGGCGGCGGCGACGACGACGGCGGCCACGGCGACCTGCAGCGGAGAGTCGGCGAGGCGGATGTCGTAGTCGACGCCGCCGGCCTGGAGGAGGGCCACAGCAGGCAGGGCCAGAACGGTCATGAGGACGACGGCGATGTAGACGGGGAGCGACCCGTTCTGCACCACGCCGGTGGACGTTGCGGCCAGGCGGTTGACGCCGACGAGCGCTGCCTCATATGCACCGAACGCGCTCGGCAGCTTCGGCATTCGGTCCTGGAGCCGCTCAAGCCGCTCCCGGCGGAGGAACAGAACCGCGCCGATGGCCACCGTGAGGGCTGAGAGCCCCAAGGCCGGTGTGACCCCGTGCCACAGGGCCAGGTGAAGGTCCGCGGCGGCGGGGTCGAGGGAACCGGCGGCGGCCTCCACGACACCTCCCGCCAAGGCCGGGACGACGCCGAAGGCCGCGGTGAGCGCCGCGAGTACCGCGGCAGGAGCCAGGAAGGGCCACGGGGGCGAAGGGACCTCGGGTCCCACCGGTTCGCGCACCGATGAGCGGCTTTTCGTGGCGAAGCCACCCCAGACGAAGCGCGCGCCATAGGCCAGGGTGAGGGCGGATCCGGCGACCACGCCGGCCAGGACGAGCACGTCGCCTATCCTCGAACCGGCGTGAAGGAGCCCTTCGTAGATCGCCTCCTTGGAGATGAACCCGAGCAGGGGCGGGAGCCCGGCCATGGAGGCGGCGGCAACCGCCGCCACCGCAAACGTCGCCGGCATCCGTCTGCCCAGACCGCTCAGGGCGCGCAGGTCCCGGGTGTGGGCCTGGTGGTCGACGATGCCGACGACGAGGAAGAGGGCGGCTTTGAACAGACTGTGGGCCAGGAGCAGCGCTGCCCCGGCGAAGGTCAGGTCGGCGCGACCGGCCCCGACGAGCACGACCATGAGGCCCAGCTGGCTCACTGTCCCGTACGCCAGGAGCAGCTTGAGGTCGTGCTGGCGCAGCGCCCGGTAGCCCCCGAGCAGCATCGTCGCCAGGCCAACGCCGACGACCAGCGGGCGCCAGAGCGCGACAGAACCGGCGAAGGCGGGAGCAAGCCGGGCGATGAGGTACACCCCGGCCTTGACCATGGTCGCGGAGTGCAGGTAGGCGCTGACGGGCGTGGGCGCCGCCATCGCCCCAGGGAGCCAGGAGTGGAAGGGCACCTGCGCGGACTTGGTGAACGCTCCTAAGAGCACCAGGACGAGGGCCGGGGCGACGAGCGCGCCTGACGGCGGGTCCGACAGGATGCCGGACAGCGAGTAGGTCCCGGCGGCCTGCCCGAGCATGACGAAGCCTCCCAGCATGGCCAGCCCGCCGGCAGCGGTGATCAGGAGCGCTTGCAATGCGGCGGCCCGCGCCGAGCCCTTCTTGTCCTCGAAGCCGATGAGGACGTACGACGTGATCGACGTCAGCTCCCAGAAGACGTAGAGGACGAAGAGGTTGTCGGCGAGAACGACGCCGAGCATGGCGCCTGCGAACGCGGTGAGCGTCCCGGCGAACCGCCCCAGACCGGGCTGGTCGGAGAAGTAGTACCGGCTGTAGATGAAGATGAGGACACCGACGCCCGAGATGAGGCCGGCCATCAGTAGCGAGAACCCGTCCAGGCGGAGGTCGATCCCCAGGTTCAGACCGGGTACCCACTCGACGTGCTCGACCCGCGGCCGCAGGTCGAGCACCGGGGCGGCACGGGCGACGACCCAGACCAGGGCGGCGGCCGGTGCCACCGCGCACAGCCAGAAGACACGGGGCCCGAGGCGACGGGCGGCACTCGGTGCCAGCGCCGCAACCACGGCATGGAGGGCGACGAGTGCGATCACGCGCGCCGCTCAAGGTGCGCAGCGTCGGCGACGACGAGCACCGGCGGCTCAGGATCACCGGCATCCGCGGGGCGCGGACGCCTTCGCAGCGCTGCCCTCCGGGAGCCGCCGACGACGATGACTGCATCGAACCCCTCCGCAGCGGCATGCTCCTGCGGCGCCTGCAAGGGGTGGCCGGGGAGCAGGAGCAGCGAGGGCTCGTAGTCACCGAGGAAGAGGGACGCACACGACAGTTCGAGCTCGGCCGACGCCCGCTCCTCGTCGTCTTTCATCGACTCGAAGTCGAGGACGCGCACCAGGGTGACGCGCCCCAGCCGGGGCCCGAGCAGCTCCAGGACCGGAAGCACCGATGCTGCGCCTGCCGGCGGGCACCGGAGATTGATGAGGACGTCGACCGGTCCCCCCTTGGTCCGTCCCGGCGCGACGAGGACCGGCTTCGCCTGCTCTTCGTCCCTCCGCAGCTCTCTCGCGAACGGGATGAACAATGGTCCGAAGACGAAGCCCAGCGCCCCGGTGGACCGCAGGTCGTGGCCTTGGCGGCTCAGGACGACGGCGGTGAGGAGGCCGGCAGTGACCCAGGCTCCGAGCAAGGCGATCCCGACGAGCGGGGCGGGGCCGAAGAGGTCGACCTCGACCGGGGAGGGGATGTCAACCGAACCGGCGTCAGAAACGAGATCGCCGGCCGAGAGCCGGGGCGGGCGACGCGTGTCAATCAGGGTGGTCATCGGTCAGCTCCGGCGCGGGCCTCGCCGACGGCCGCTGTCCGCCCTCCGAGCCGGCGGGCCAGGTTCATCCCGCTCGAGACGACACCGACGTGGCTGAAGGCCTGAGGATGGTTGCCCAGGAAGGCGCCCGTCGACGGGTCGATCTCCTCGGGAAGGAGGCCGAGACCGCCCGCCCGACCGCAGAGGGAGTCATAGAGCGCAATCGCCTCGTCGAGCCGGCCCTGGGCGGCCAGGTTGTCGACCAGCCAGAAGCTGCACAGCAAAAAGGCCCCCTCGTGGCCTGGAAGCCCGTCGTCGGATTCCTCCGGGAGGTAGCGGTAGAGGAGGCCGTCCCCAGCCCCGAGGCGCTCGATGATGGCGGCCGTCGTAGCCACCATCTTGGGGTGGCGGGCGTCGATCACACGTCGAAGAGGTAGGGCGAGCAGGCTGGCGTCGAGGCCTCCCGGACCAAGGTGCTCGGTCAGGGATCCCCGGTCGGGGTCCCAGGCCCGGTCGAGGATGGTGGCCTGGATCCGGTCCGCCTCCGCCCTCCATCCCGACACGTCGCCGGGCAGGTTCAGCCGCTCGGCCAGGCGGGCGCCCCGGTCGAGGGCGACCTGGCACATGGCGGCGGAGTAGGTGAAGGGACGGGTAGGCGACCGGACCTCCCAGATCCCGTGGTCGGGCTGGTCCCACCGGTCCCGCGCCTCCTCTACGAGGGTGTGGAGACGGGTCCAGATACCGGCGTCGAGGACGCCGCCTGCCGCGACCCACTGGTAGGCGCAGTCGAGGATCTCGCCGTAGGCGTCGTGCTGGCGCTGGTCGGCGGCGGCATTGCCCCAGCGGACGGGGGCCGACCTGCGGTAGCCCTCCAGCTCGAGATCCACTTGTTCGGGCGGCGGCTGCAAGCCGTCCAGGGTGTAGAGAACGCGGGGCTGCCCGTCGCGTTCGATGGAGTCCAATACCCAACCAAGGAAGCCTCGGGCCTCGGCATGAAGCCCGACCCGCCGGAAGGCATAGACCGAGAAGGCGGCGTCGCGGACCCAGGCGTAGCGGTAATCCCAGTTGCGGACACCTCCGATGGCCTCGGGCAGCGACGAGGTGGGCGCGGCCACGATTGCGCCGGTCTGGAGGAAATCGAGCATCTTCAGCGTCACGATGGACCGACGCACCACCGCCTGCTGGGGCCCTTCATAGGTGACGTTGCGCATCCACCGCCCCCACGAGTCCAGGGTGGCCTGGAGCAGGGCTGCCGGATGCACCTCGCGGCTGTGGCCCCCGGCACCCCAACGGAGGACGAAGTCGGCGCCCTGGCCGGCACGCAGATCGACCGTGGTGGCCAACCCGTCAAGGGTGACCGTGCTGAGCAGTCGAAGATCGACTTCAGCATGACGAGGGGCGCGGATGCGAAGCCCCTGCCCGATGAGTTCCGCCGTGGCGCCACCGCGAGGATGGATCTCCACTCGTAGGCGAACGCTGCCGTCCAACACCACCACCGAGCGCAGCAGCTCGCCCCGGCTCGCCTGCGTGTCCTCGGTCAGGTCAGCCCCGGACCGCAGGGTCAGGCAGTCCGTGATCCGGACCAGCCCGGTGGCGCCGCGAAGCTCGGTGACCAGCACGCCGCTGTCGGGCTCGTAGCGTTGGTGAGCTTCGACGACGTCCTCCGGGGCGATCCGAAAGAAGCCACCGCGACGGGTGTCGAGCAGCGAACAGAACAACGGCTCGGAATCGAAGCGAGGCACGCACAGCCAGACGACGGTGCCATCCCGTGCCACCAGCGCGGCCGTTCCGCCGTCGCCGATGAGCCCCAGATCCTCCAGGAGGGGGTAGCCGTCGTGATACCTGAGGCGGGAGGGGACGGCGGCTGAGTAGACGGAAGCACTCACGTCACCCGTCCACTGGTGGTCAGGCCGACAGCTCGTGCCTCCGAGCCGCAGCCCCGGCTCAGGGCATGTTTCACCGCGTTCATGCGTGCGTGCGCTCGACCACGGAAAGGCCTGCGATCACCTCCCGCCGTGGCCGACAGATCGGTGGCCACGACCCGCTCGAACTGTGACGCGTCGCTCGGGCCAACCGGGGCGTGCAAGGCCCACGCCCGGCGACGTCGCACCTGTCGCATTCGGCCCCGGTTCGAAGGGGCGTACCGGAGCCGCCAGTGACGTGGCGGCGCGGGACGCGGGCGGGGCTGATCATGTGGAGGAGCGCTTCTGGAGGAGCGCACAGCGGCAACACCTTCCTCGCGTCGAAGGGACATTTGCCGACCAGGCTTCCCGGCGCTCCTGGTTGGCGATACCCGAAGTATGCACGCCGGGAAACGCACAAGTGGCGGTGTCCCCGAACCGTAACGTCCCGGCGCGCCCAACGTCATTCGCCTGGGGGAGGATCAGGTCGTCACCCACACGACGAAAGGGATCTTGCCATGGCCACCGTTGCCATCCTCATTGTTCTGGCCCTGCTCTTCGGGGGCGTCGGACTGCTCATCGAGGGCCTTCGCTGGGCGTTGATCATTGGCGTCGCTCTCCTCCTGCTCGGGGCGTTCGCTGGACTCCGGGCTCGTTCCGGCGCCCCGATCCGCCGCGGCGGGCTGCGCCCGTCGGCATAACGGCCACGTTCGCACACCGATCCGGGGCTCCGGCCCCGGATCGGTGACTGCCCGGCAGATGGGTCGGTCCCAGCCACCGGCCTCGGGAGGGCATCATTTTCACCGTGGCCGCCGAGATCATGATCGTGGAGGACGACGAACGCATCCGTCAGGCGCTTCGCCTGGCCCTCGAGGAGGAGCAGTACCGGGTAGCAGAGGCAGGAACGGCGGAAGAAGCGATGGAGGCCTTCGCTCGCCGCCCGGCTCAACTGGTTCTCATCGACGTGATGCTGCCGGGACTCGACGGGTTCGACCTGTGCCGGGAACTCCGCCGCTCCAGCGACGTACCGATCATCATGGTGACGGCCCGCTCCGACAGCCACGACGTAGTCGCCGGTCTCGAGGCCGGAGCCGACGATTACGTGTCCAAACCCTTTGTTCCCAAGGAGCTCACGGCTCGAATTCGCGCGCTGCTGCGGCGGGTCAGAGGCGACAATGCCGGCGAGACACTGCGCTTCGGGGCCCTCGAAATCCAGCCGGAGGCGGGTATCGTCCGACGGGCTGGCGAGGAGGTGTCCTTGACGAAAACCGAATTCCGGCTGCTCTGTGAGCTGGCGGCCAGCGCCGGTCGCCTCCTGACGCGGGAGGCATTGCTCGACCGAGTTTGGGGATACGACTACTTCGGCGACGGCCGTCTGGTCGACGTCCACGTCCGGCGGCTGCGCGGGAAGATAGAAGTCGACCCGGCTCATCCCCGCCATGTGGTCACCGTTCGCGGCCTGGGCTACAAGTTGCAGCCCTGATTGTCGGCGAACGTGGCCGGGGAGCGATCGCCGTGGCATCCCCGACGCGTGTGGCGGCGCGTCGGGCTTCGTCGTCGGGTGATCGCGGCCTTTGCCATGGGTGGGCTCGCCCTCAGCGCCGGCCTGGCCATCATGACCTACGGGGCGGCCAGGACGTACCTGCTGGACCAGCGGGAGCGGTCGGTTGTCCGCCAGACCTACGCCGCCGCCAGCGTCGTCGAGAGCGAGCTGCTGGCTCCTGAGCCCGACATTCCCCGGGTGCTGTCGTCTCTTGCCATCCCAGCCGCGTCTCAGGCTGTGCTGCTCCACGACGGCCGGTGGTACGCCGTATCGCTCCAAGTGGGGCGAGACGACATACCGCAGTCGCTGCGCGACCGGGCGTCGACCGGCACACCGGTCCGTCAGCTCTTCCTCATTCGCGGCGAGGCGCACCTGGCTGTGGGCCTGCCCTTGTCTGGAGGCAGTGGCGCCTTCTTCGAGGTGTCCTCCCTCGAGGACCTCGACCGCACCCTGCGCGTCCTCCGGAACGCGCTCGCCGGAGCCGCCGTTGTCACCACCCTGGCCGGCGCCGCAGTCGGAATATGGGCCGGCGAGCGCCTGCTTCGACCCCTCGCCGACACGGCACGGGCGGCGGCGGCGGTCGGATCCGGTCGCCTCGACGTCCGGCTGGAACGAACAGGGGACTCGGACCTGGACACCCTGGCCGAGGCTTTCAACGGCATGACTGCCGCTCTGCGCGAGCGGATCGAGCGGGACGCGCGCTTCGCCTCCGCCGTCAGCCACGAGCTCCGATCCCCCCTCACCACCCTCGCCACCTCCGTGCAGGTCCTGCGAGGAAGAAGGGAGGAGATGGCTGAACCGGCGCGGGCCGCTCTCGATCTGCTGGAGGGCGACGTTCGCCGCTTCCAGCGACTGGTGGAGGACCTCCTCGAGATGTCGCGCATCGGCGCCGGGGTCGCCGAGGTGTCCTTGGAGGCGGTCCGACCGGATGAGCTGGCCGCCCATGCCCTGCGGTCGGCCCGAGCCGCCGATGTACCGATCGACGTGGAACCGTCGGTCTCGGGCTGTGTCCTCCACGTCGACAAGCGCCGGATGGAGCGGGTCATGGCCAATCTCGTGGACAACGCACAGACTCACGGAGGCGGCATATTGCGGGTGGCCATCGAGGCCGATGAGGGCCGAGTTCGCCTAGCCGTGGAGGATCGGGGACCAGGGGTGCCGCCCGATGACCGTGAGCGCATCTTCGAGTCCTTCGTCAGGGGGCGGGCCGCCGGCCGCCGGGGCAGCGCTGACGGGACCGGGCTCGGCCTCACGTTGGTGGCGGAGCACGTCCGGATCCAGGGGGGACGAGTGTGGGCGGAGGACCGCCCGGGAGGCGGCGCCCGCTTCGTCGTCGAGCTTCCGGCAGGGGCCCATGAGGACTAGACGCGGAGCCGCCAGGCTCTTGGCGCTCATCCTGCTGTCGAGCTGCGGTATCCCGGTCGAAGACAGCGCCCGTCCGATCTCAGCCGACGACATCCCTTCATCGATCCCAACGCCTGCACCTGCTACGACGGCGCCGGCCGGCGAGCCGACGCCCGCTTCGGCGGAGCTCTTCTTCGTCCGCGGGTCTCGCCTGAGCCCCGTCCGGCGGCAGGTGCCAGTCCCCCTGTCGGTGGAGAGGACTATCGCCGAGCTCGTCCGGGGCCCGACGCCTGTCGAGCGTGGCCAGGGGTTGCGGACGGCCCTACCGAAGGACCTCCGGATGGCCGGCACAGTGGCCGCAGGCGTCCCTCTCATCGAGGTGACCGAGTCGTTCGCCCGGGTCGAAGGCGAAGAGCAGATCCTGGCGCTGGCCCAGCTCGTGTTCACCCTCACCGGCCTCCCCGGCGTGGAGGGGGTCTCCTTCGCCCTTGCCGGTCGACCGGTGGAGGTCCCGACCGGCGACGGCGTGCTCAAGCGCGGACCGCTGCAGCGAGCGGACTTCCAAGCCGCAGCCCCCCTCGACTGAGGCCGGCTGGTCATTGTCATGGAACGGCAAACGTGCTCGGCGGAGACCCCGACAGAAAGTCTCGAGGGCGATCAGAGACGTCGCCGCCCCGCCTCCGCTTGCTGTGTGATGACGACGGCAGACCTCAAGGCGCTTCTTGTCGCGGCGAACGTGGGTCGGGTCCAGGTGTCGCCGACGCCGAGACCCGACCGCTGGTGACGCCGTCCTCCTGGAGCGACGGATCGTCTCGAGCGTCGGGGGTGGCGACGATGCCGTCGAGGTCCTCCGGGGGTTGTCCGAGCACGTAGACCGTCCAGACATGGCCAATGACGACCTTGAGGGCCGCTACCGCCGGGGCGGCCACGATCATGCCGAAGATCCCGCCCAAGCTGGCGCCGGCGAGGAGGGCCAGCAGGACGGCCGCCGGGTGCAGCTTGACCGTCCGATGAAGCACAAGAGGACTGATGACGTGGCTCTCCAGCTGCTGGACGGCCACCATCACCGCCACGACCCACAGCGCGGTGACCGCGTCGCGGGTGGCCAGAGCGACGACCACCGCGGCCGCGCCCCCCACGACGGGCCCGATCAGCGGCACCAGGTCCGAGACTCCCGCGATGAGCCCGAGTACCGCCCAGAAGGGCAGTCCCAGCACGGCCAGCCCCATCGACGTCAGGACGCCGACGATGGTGGCGACGATGATCTGACCCCGCACGAAACCCCCGACGACGGCGTGCATCTTGCGCGCCACGAGGAGCACCTCGGGCAGAACACGGGGCGGCAGCAGCGCCCGCATGCGGGCCCGGAGGCGCGGCAGGTCAGCGAGGAGGTAGAAGGCGATCACCGGGCCGGTGAGCAGGACGACGAGCACGCTGAGGAGGCGATCTCCTGCCCTCCAGAGGTGGGCGAGCCGGTCGGTCACGCTCCCGTTGAACTGCGCGGCCAGCTCCTCGCGACTGAACTCCAACGGGGTGCCACGCGCGTCGTCCTCGCGGTCGGCGATCCACTCCTCGACCCGAGCCTGCACCTCCGGCCACTGGTCCCGGAAGTCTTCGACCTGGCTCTGAACGACCGGCACGACCAATACGACCGAAAGGACGAGCATGGCCAACCCGCCCAGGTACAAGAGGGTGGTGGCAGCCACCCGAGGGAGCCGCCTTCGTTCGAGGCGCACCACAAGCGGATCGAGGAGCAGGATGATGACCCCCGCCAGCAGGAGGGGTGGGAACACCACACGCACGACCCAGGCAAGCCCGAGGGCGAGCCCCAAGGCCACCGCCACGCCGACGACAGCCCACGCCGCCTGCCCGCAGCGTCGCAAGGTTGCGTCCCATCTCTGCTCAGTAATGTCGGATCCCTTCTCTGGGCTCCTCGAATTCGCCCATGCCGGGGCACCGAACGATGCCCCATTGCGCTCGTCCCACGCCCTGGACGACATAGCTCGCCCCGTCGAAGGCCACGGCGAGAACAACGATCACGGCCACAGTGGCGATGGCGACTCCTTTCGCGTTGCGGTCATGGAAACGACGGAACGCTTCCGCACCGCCTCCATGTCATTGTTCCCTAGCGCATGTCGCTTGGCGCGCCGTCAGGTGACGGTCCCGAGACACAGCGACGGCCGCCGTGTAGGCGGCGGCTGGACTTCCAAGTCGCCCCCGTCGACTGACGCTGGCTGGTCATTGTCATGGAACGGCAACGCTCTCGTCCTCGGATCGCCCGGTGCCGAAGGGATGATGTCGTCGAGGGAAGGCGTCCCTCCCAGCGCCCGAAAGGAGGGCAACGTGCAGGTGCGGCTCGACGTCACGGATGGACACACGATTTGTCGCCCAGTGGGCGCACTGGACGCCTACAGCGCACCAGGCCTGCGCGGTTGCATGGCGTTGCTCGCCTCCGTACCCAAGCTCGTCGTCGACCTCTCAGAGGTCCCCTTCATCGACTCGGCGGGACTGCGGGCGCTCTTTGCGAGCATCCGCCGCGTCCGCGATAGCGGTGGTCAGGTCGCGGTCTGCTCGGCCCAGCCGCAGGTCAGGGGACTCCTGGACGCGGTTGCCCTTGGCACGGTGATGTGCGTCGCCGGGACAGTTGACGAGGCGTGTCGGATGCTGACTCGCCAGCCTGCGTCCAACTCGATGGGCAACCAGGACTCACCGGCGGATCGACCCGACATGAGGAACCGTTCCTCCCCCACGAGAACGGTCGGCGCTCGCTCGGCCTATCGAGAGGGAGTCCGATGAGGGCTTTGCGGCCGCTACCGCGCCGGGCGCTGGGGCGCCAGCGAGACGGGCGGGCCCACCCCGCGTCCACCTAGCCGGCGGGCCGGCCCAGCTCGGCGATCCGGTCGCGGCGGAGAGCCTGGCGCTGGTCAGGCCCGAGCCGGAGCACGGCCTGCAGCTCATCGACCAGTCCGCCGTCATCGAACGGCTTGCCCAGGTAGCCGTCGCATCCCAGCGACCACCCCTTGAGCGCGTCCTCCCGGAGACCCTTCACTGTGCAGAGCACGACCGGGAGGGCGGCGGTGCGCCGATCGGAGCGGAGGCGACTCAGGGTCTCCCACCCGTCGACCTCCGGCATCTGGATGTCGAGGAGCACCACATCGGGGAGGTCGCCGTCGGAGAGACGGTGTAGGGCCTCCCAGCCGCTCGAGGCCGTGGTGACGGTGAAGCCGGCCATGGACAGCACCAGCTCCGCGAGCAGGCGGATATCGGGTGCGTCGTCGACGACCAGTGCTCTGAGCGAGCTCATTCCGTTCCTCTCGAGAGCACGCCGATCTGGCGCATGAAGTCCTTGATGGCCGACGGGTCGACGATGGTGTCCGGCTCGTCGGGGACCGGCGCCTCGACGACCACAGGAATGGCCACCGTGAACCGGCTCCCCTGTCCGACCGAGGTCTCGACGCTGATGGTGGCGCGCATGGCGTCGACCAGCGACGAGACGATGTAGAGGCCGATCCCGGTCCCGCCGAACCGTCGGACGTCGGTGGACTCGGCCTGCCAGAACTTGTCGAAGCAGTGCCGGGCCTGGTCCTCCTCCATGCCGATCCCGATGTCGCTGACGGAGACGGAGACGCTGTCGCCCTCGCGCCGGCCAGCGAGGACCACCGGCCCGCCGTCGGAGTACTTCACCGCGTTGTCGAGCAGGTGGTCGACCACCGTGCGCAGGGCGAGCGTGTCGGCCCAGCCGACCATCGCCTCGCGGGTCACCTGCACGACGATGTCGCGGCCTGACGCGTCCTGGAAGGCGTTGGCCCGCTCGATGAGCAGGGCGCGGACGTCGACGGCGTGCAGGTCGACCTTGACCCGGCCGCCCTCGATCTTGCTCGAGAGGAGCAGGCGGTCGATGATCGTCGAGAGCTCCAGCGCGCCGCGACGGATGGCCTCGACGGCGTCGGCCCGCCGTTGCGGTGGCATCTCCGGGTAGCGCAGGATGGTTTCGGCGAAGCCGGCGATTACCGTCACCGGCGTCTTCAGCTCGTGGGAGGCAGTGGCCAGGAAGAGGGTCTTGGCCTCGTCGGCCTCCTTCAGCCGGGTGACGTCCCGGAGCGAATGGACGACCTCGACCCCACCCTGGGCGTCGGTCACTGCGAAGGCGCTGGCCAGCAGCGGCTGGCGGCGGCCGTCGGGGCGCAGGCGCCAGACCTCCTGGCCCGTCCCGGAGTCGGTCGCCGACGCGGCGGCGAGCAGCGGGCAGCCCGACCAGCAGTCCAGGGGCCGGTCGCTCTCCCGGAGCCCGAGGGCCCGGTCGCAGGGAACGCCGACCACGGAGTGGCCTCCCAGGCCCATCAGGCGCTCTCCGGCGGGGTTCGTCTCCAGCACGATCCCGAAGCCGTCGGTCACCACGATCGCGTCGGCCACCCGGGCCAGGATCGTCTCCGCCTTCTGCTGGAAGCGGTGGGAGCTCACTGCAGCCAGCCGGCGGTCGTGGGCGATGCGCCCTACGACGACGACGAGTCCGGCGAGAGCCAGTGCGAAGACGACGAGCAGGCCGACGGCGACGCGGGCCTCGGGCGGCACGACGGCCTGGGCCACCATTGTGAGGCCGACGCAGAAGCCGACCAGGTACCACGCGTCGCGGGTCCGCCACATCGACGCGGCGCAGCTCACTGCGAGGGCGTTCCCCAGCAGGAGCGCGCCCCACCCCCAGGAGACGAGGCACTGGGCGGCGAAGACGATCACCACGTCGCCGATGGGGCCGCCGTAGGCCGCCAGCCGGAGGTGCGGCGCCCGGCCGGGCCGGGGGGAGCTGGCGAGGAGCAGCAGCAGGGCCCAGGGCAACCACACCAGGCCGATCGTCCGCAGGGCGAAGCCGATGGATTCGTCCCACCACTGGGCGCCGAGGACGCCGAAGCCCGCGGCCATGGTGACGACCAGGGCCACCGCGAGCCGCGCCAGTCCGGCCGCCCGCAGGGCGCCCAGGTCGGGCTCGATGCAGCGGCTTCCGCTGGTCGGGCGCGGGCTCATGGTGACGCCGTCAGTTCCGGGACGGCGAACGAGCTGTCGGCCACGGCCATCTGGTTCCGCCCCATCGACTTGGCCCGGTAGAGCGCGGCGTCCGCGGCCACCAAGAAGGCCTCGGTGTCGCCCGTGGCCGCTGCCACCCCCACGCTGGCCGTGACGACCGTCTCGGGGCCCGGCCGTCCCGGGTGGGGGATAACGGCCCGTTCGACCGCCTTGCGGATGCGCTCGGCCGCGGCGGCGACCCGGCGCACACCGAGGGGCAGCACGACGAGCATCTCCTCGCCTCCGTACCGGTAGGCCATGTCCGCCTCGCGCAGCTCGCGGCGGATCACCGTGGCCACCTGGCGCAGCGCCTTGTCGCCGGCGAGGTGGCCGGCCGTGTCGTTGAGCGACTTGAAGTGGTCGATGTCGAAGAGGGCCACGCCGAACGCCTCGTGGTAGCGGTCCCGTCGGGATCTGAAGATCTCCAGGTCCTCGTTCATCTTCAACCGGTTGCCCAGGCCGGTGAGAGGGTCCTGGCGGGCGGAGGCGGCCAGGACCACGTTGCTGCGCTCCAGGCCCCGCTGGCGTTCCCCCAGCCGGCGGTGGAGCTCCGTCACCCGCTCGGCCACCATGAGCCGGAGGCGCAGGTCGAAGGGACGGACGGGCTTCACCAGGCAATCGTCCACGCCTGCGGCGATGCCGGCCAGCGCGTGCTCGGTGTCGTCGAGGGCCGTGACCAGCATGAAGTACACGTACTCGATCTCGTCGCGCGCCCGGACGAGCTGGCACAGTTGCAGCCCGGTCATGCCGGGCATCATCCAGTCGCTGACCACGACGTCCACGTGCTTGGTCTCGACCAGGTGCAGGGCCGCCTCTCCCGTCTCGGCGGGAAGGGAGACGTGGCCCAGGCCGGTGACCGCCTTGGCCAGGACCAGCCTGACCACCGGGTCGTCGTCGACGACGACGACGTTCACGCCGGGCTCCGGAAGCTCATCAGCCAGGCCCGGACCCCGAGGAACTCGGCCTGCAGGTCCCCGACCAGGTGCCGGGCGGCCTCAGCGTCGCCCTTGTCGGCCGCGGCGTGCAGGTCCCGGCACAGGTCGGCCATGCCCCGGGCGCCGAAGCTGGCCGCGCTGCCCGTGAGGGAGTGGGCCTGGTCGGCCACCGCCTGGAGGTCGTCGCCCGCTGTCGCCCGCTCGAGGGCCTCGAGGCGTCCGGGCACGGCGCCGAGAAATGCGTTCAGGAGCTCGCCCAGCACGCTGAACCCCCGACCATCGGTGATGCTGGCCAGCTGCTCGATGACCGTCTCGTCCACCGCCGCAGGCGAACCCTCAGGGCGGGCCAGTGCGGTTCGGTCCTGTCTCATCCTCTGCCCCCTGTCACCCATGGCACTACCTTGTCGACATCGACAGGCCCGGGTGGACACTTGGACGGTCTCACCGTCGCCGTAGGGGTGCGCATGAGAGCAATCTCGGCCTCCACCCCCACCAGGTGGCCCACCTGGACCCAACATCTGCCCAACACTTCTACCCTGGGGCCGTGACCGGGCAGCCGCCGTCGGGGGGACGGATCGTGGTCGTCGACGACGACGAGTCGGTCCGCGTCCTCCTCACCCGGTACCTGGAGATGGAGGGCTTCCAGGTCGACCAGGTCGTCGACGGCGGGTCGGCCCTGGCCGCCATCGCCGCCTCGCAGCCGGATCTGGTCCTGCTCGACCTGACCCTGCCCTCCCATGACGGGCTGGACATCCTCGCCCGGCTCCGGCGCGACAGCGACGTTCCCGTCATCCTTCTCACCGCCCGGGGCAGCGAGGCGGACCGCATCCTGGGTCTGAAGCTGGGCGCCGACGACTACGTGGTGAAGCCCTTCTCCCTCGGCGAGCTGACGGCCCGGATCACCTCCGTCCTGCGCCGCACCCGCAGCGCGGCGCCGCAATCGGTGCTGCAGTTCGACGGGCTGGTCCTCGACCTGGGCACCCGCGAGGTGACGGCCGGAGACCTGCTGGTGACGACCACCGCCCGTGAGTTCGACCTGCTTGCGTTCCTCGCCGCCTCCCCTCGCCAGGTCTTCTCCCGCCAACAGCTCCTGGCCAACGTGTGGGACTCCTCCGAGGAGTGGCAGGACCCCGACACCGTCACCGAGCACGTCCGCCGCATCCGGCGCCGGATCGAGCCCGACCCCGACCATCCCCGTTGGATCAAGACGGTCCGGGGCGTCGGGTACCGCTTCGACCCCTGAGGGCGGCTCCTCTCCAGGCCTAGACGGCCGGCATGGACGACGCCAGCCACACGACGTCGGGCAGCATGAAGCGGAAGCGGCTGCCGCCCCCCGGGTTGGGCTCGACCCAGATCGTGCCGCCACGGCGCTCGACGATGCGCTTGCAGATGGAGAGGCCGATGCCGGTGCCCTTGAAGCGCTCCCGGGAGTGCAGGCGCTCGAACATGGCGAAGATGCGTTCAGCGGCCCCGTCCTCGACCCCGATGCCGTTGTCGGCGACGGTCACGGTCCAGGAGTCCGCCCCGCGCTCGGCGGAGACGTGCACGTGGGGCCGTCGGTCGTCGGGCACGAACTTCAGCGCGTTCGTCAGGAGGTTCTGTAGCAGCTCGCCCAGCTGCACCTGGTCACCTGTGACCTGGGGCAGGGCGTCGAAGGTCACCGTGGCACCGTGGGCGGTCACCTGGAACTCGAGCTGGCGCAACGCCTCGGTCATGACGTCGTCCAGGGCCAAGGGGGCGTGCAGGACGTCGTCGGAGTCGACCGAGCAATAGGCCAGGAGATCTCCGATCAGGGAGTCCATGCGGGCCGCGCCGTCGGTGATCCAACCCACGAACTCCCGGGCCTGCGGCTCCATCTCCGGGCCGTACGCCCGGTCGAGGAGAGCGGCGAAGCCGGAGAGAGCCTGCAACGGGGACTTGAGCTCGTGGGCGGCGAGGTAGGCGAAGCCGAGGAGCTCGGAGTTCGACCTGGCGAGCTCACGGTGGGCGAGCCGCTGCTCGGTGACGTCGATCATCTGCACGATCAGGTGGGAGGCGCCGGGTCCGTCGCCGGTCGATGAGCAGCTGATGGAGGCGAAGGCCGTCCTGCCGTCGGGCCGGACCAGCCGGGCGTCGACCGTGGAAGTCGGCACCGTACGGCTGAGCACGGACCGTCGGGCGGCCGCGGCTGAGTCCCGGTCCTCGGGGTGGATCAGCTCGGCGACCGTCAGCGCGCCAAGCTGGTCATGCGCGTACCCGCTGAGCCGGCACAGGGCCCGGTTGGTGTACACCATCCGATCCTCGGGCCCCACCAGGGCCATGGCCACCGGGGCATCCTCGAAGGCCTGTCGAAGGTATCCGGCCGAGGGTGGCAGCGAGGGTTGCCGGGGCTGGGTCGTCCGCCAGGTCTGCAGGAGACTGGCCACCAGGTCGTCGGGTCGCTGGTGCTTCTCCAGGAACGCAGCCGCCCCCGCGGCCACGGCCTGGGAGCCCATGCGGTCGGAGTCGAATCCGGACAGGACGACGACCCGGGCGGCGGGCGCGCACCGCCGGATCCGCGGGAGGGCCTCCATGCCGTCGAGGACGGGCATCGAGAGATCGAGCAGCACCATGTCGGGCTGCAGGGTGGCGGCCATCTCCACCGCCTCGGCCCCGTCGACGGCCTCGCCCACGACCTCGAACGCCTTCGAGGACTCGAGGGTGCCGCGGAGCACCAGCCGGACCGTCGCCGTGTCGTCGGCGACGAGGATCCGGATGGGCGCTGGAGGGAGGTTCATGGTGCCAAGTGTGATGGTAGCTCCCGGGTTCGACGTTCAGCGCCTCCGCTCGATCGGCCCTCTCCCCGGAAGCGAGCAAGGTCAGGCCACCAACTTCCGCGCCAGGACCGGCGGTAGCGACGGTCACCGGCGCTCATCGCACGGCAGCCGGAAGCAGGAAGACGTCGTCGGCGACGACGCGGCTGAAGGCGACGAGGTCGAAGCGGGACGACGCCGTCGTCATGCGGGCCACCGCCCCGTCCCTCATGAGGCAGGTCTCGGTGAGCTCGCCACCGCTCGGGAACGTGAAGCACCGTACGGGCGCGCCGCCCATGGATTCGTCGCGGGCCTTGATCGCGCCCCGGCCGAGCTCCTCCCTGATCTCGTCCTCCGGCGGCGTGATGGGCTTGGCGTCCGAGGGCGGCTTGCAGCTCCACGGGTTGTCGCCGATCTGGTTGCACTGGAAGGTCTGCGGCGGGAGCTGGAAGGTCGCCGAGCGCGTCCTGGTGGTCGGGGCCTGAACCGCCACTTCTTGGCGGGTCAATGCCCCCCTCCGCCACACTTCCATGGTCATCTCCGTTCCCTCCGCCCTCGGGTCGGCGAGGACGGACTTATACCGGGCGTGGTACGTGGCCTCGAGTCCCTTCTCCAGCAAGGCGACCAGCTCCTGGCCCTCGGCGCTGAGAGCGCCGCGGGCTTTGTCCATCGCCGGACGGGCGCCGCTGGCCTGTCGGAAAACGACGACGCCTGTGCCTGTGAGCGCCACGCCGGCCACCAGGCCGGCCAGCACGATGGCCAGCGGTCGTCGGACCGTCATGACACCCTCCCACACAGCACGGACACCACCGTGCCCGTCCCGGTGCGCGAGGGATCCGGGCCGTAACCAGCGTCGGTTCGCACGATGACGACGGCGACGATGTTGCCGGTCACCGTCGTTCCCGCCTGCGAGACGGTGCTGGTGACGATCACCGGCATGTAGCTCGGGACAGTCGCCGGCGGCGCACCGGTCCCCGCCGCGGGAGTCCCCGACCACGACGGGCCACATGCGGGTGCGGTCTGGTTCTCGTACCCCTTGAAGGATGATTGCGTCATGTTCTTGAAGCCGTTGGACTTCATCCACTGCGATCCCCAGAAGGTGACTGCGCCGGTCGCCTTCTCGGCGCCGATCACGAAGCTCCCGCCGCCGGCAAGGTTGGTGAAGCTGAGCGTGGTCGTGGTCGTCCTGGCCGCGCTGCCGCCCGCGCTGCGCAGGTTCACCGTGACGGTGTGGAGGCCGAGCTCGACGTAGTCATGGGCGCCGGCGACGGCAAAGGGGCCGCCCGTGGGGCCGCTGACCACTCCGGCTGTCTCTGCGGTGCCGTCACCCCAGTTGATCGTGGCGCTGAGGTCGGACAGACGCCCGAAGGGGTTGGCGTCGGTGAAGGTGGCGACCACGTTGCCGGGCGCCGCCGGCGACGGATTGGGCCAGATGAGCACCGCCTGGCCGCCGGCCGTGGTGTTGTTCGTCTTGCCGGTTCCGGCCAGGGCGGCGTCGCTGACGACGGCCGAGCTTCTGAAGGTGACCCGGTTGGTCGCCAGCTGGCCGGTCGCCACGGTGCGGAGGTCCACGTCGATCATGTAGGGCCCGTACTGCTGGTACGTGTGGGTCCCGGCAATGGTGTAGCGGCCTCCGCTGCCGGCGACCGTGCCGGCTGTGCGAGCCGAGCCGTCGCCCCAGTCGATGGTGACGGCGTAGTCGGCCGGGACGGCGATGGTGTCGTCGTCGGTGAAGGACGCGATCGTGCTGGTGAACGACGCGCCCTCGACCGGGCGGACGGTGATCGGCGTGACCACCGGCGGCGGGTCGGGCACCAGGGAGAACGGCGACAGCACCGGGGCGTTGAACCCGCCCAGCGACCACGTCCTGTCCAGCAGGTTGGTGCGGGTGGTGGCCAGCGGGAACTCTTTCCGGAACACGGGCCCGATGTCGATGGAGGTGCCGGGCCAGGCCGTGGCCGTGCCGAACCCGGTGTCGAAGGTGGCCGAGGGAGTCGTCAACTTGGCCGTGAGCACCTTGAACTCGCCCGACCCCTGGACGGCCTGGTCGATGCGGTTGGAGATGTCGTGGCGGGCGAGCGACAGCGACGGCGTGACCTGGAACGGACCGGTCTGGTCGGTGGGGACATCGATGCGGACCTTGTTGCCGGCCCGCAGCTTCACCGCCGGCCCGCTGCCGCTCGAGACCTGCGCGCCTGCCGGGGTCAACACCCGGTACGAGAGCGAGCGGGCGAACGAGAGCGTGACGTCGACCTCAGGAGTGAACTTCAGGTTCTCGCTCCGGCTCACGTCGGTGTTGAAGATCAGGTTCGCCGTGGTCCAGCCCACGTTGACGCCGGTGCCGCCGATGTCGTTCACCGCCAGGTTGAGGGGCGGGAAGAGGGGGAGGCCGGCGGCCCGCCCCATCCAGGTGACAGCGCTGACCGGAATGATCACGAAGCTGTCGTCACCCGAGGCCGAGAGGGTCCCGTCTGCGTTGGTGGTGGTGGTGACGTCGACGGTGGGCCGGGCCAGGTACCCGCTGTTGCCGGGGCAGCGGGTGGGCAGGTGGTAGGCGGTGAAGCCGAACAGGAGGTTCTCGGGAAGGGCGAAGCAGTAGGTGTCGTCGGGGTCCGCAGCGAGCTGGTTGTCGATGTCGGCGTTGGTGACGTGAAGGAGCTGGCGGCTGGTCTCATTCACGTCGATCAGCGCCTGGTCGGTAGTGAAGCAGGCGAAGATGCACGCCCGTACGTCCAGGCCGGCGTGGAAGCCGAACGTGCCGTTGATCGCCTCCCCGGTGAGATTGGGCTGGACCGCGTCGATCTTGCCGCCCGGCCGCGCCGCCACCGACGTGGCGATCTCGATGGTGTCGCCGGCCCCGAACGTCTCGTCGGCCGGCGTGGTGAAGTCCACCTTCACCGGATAGGTGACCCCGATGGTGCCGCCGTTGACACCCTCCAGGTCCACCGACATGCCGATCCGCCCGCGGCTGGATACCGTGCCCTTGGCGCCGAAGTCGCCGAGGTGGCCGAAGTCGGTCGTGTAGCTGCACAAGTTCCAGAAGTCCGGGAAGCACGGGGCCTCGTAGCTCCACTTCAGGTCCACCGACTCGATGTGCCCGCCGGTGGCGCTCGCGTCCCACGACTGGTCGAACAGGGGGATGGTCTGGGTGGACGGGGGCGCCGTCGACCCCGGGCCCCAGAGGCTCTGCCCGCTGGTGGAGAAGGTGGCCTCCAGCGACACCGTCTTGGTGGTCGGGGGGACCACGCCGGCGGCGGGCCCTGCGGCCAGCCAGCCCACCGACGCGAACACCATGATGGTGGACAGCGCGACGGCCGCCCCTGCGCTGCGCCGGCTTCTGGGCCTCATCGGGCACCTCCAGGTAGAGGGAATTCCGGGCCACGTTGCCCCGGGCACCCCAACGTGCGACCGGACGCAGCCCAACTCCCGGACAACTCTCGGCGCGACCGACCGTCGTGCGGAAGAGGCCTAGCGGTAGTCAGTCGGCCTCGTCTTCGCTCCGGGCGGGGCTGCGCTCACCCAGGTGGGGCGCGTGCCGACCAGAAGACAGGGCCAACTGCCGGACATAGGAGCCGAAGGGAGACGCGTCGATTGGCCCGGGCGCGGGAGGACAACGCCAAAGCCGTCGACAACTTCAACACCGCTCGGTCCGCGGCGTAGCGCCCCACGCGCCGACGAATCGAGAAGCGCCGCCGGCCCTCGACAGGCGTGGCCGGCCCTCGACCCGGGTGATGGGTGGCGGGCCGCCGATCGCCCTGCTGTCCCGTTGGGCGGGTGTTGGGAGCCCGTGGACATCGCGTTGCTACTCGTCCATCAGAGTGTCTCCATAGGGCAGTTCGCCTACTCGAACGAAGGGAATGATCATGCCGTACGGAGCGAAGAGTGCGATTGGGGGAAGTGGAATAATGGCGTCGACCGGATTTGCAATGGCCGGCTGGGTCATCTGCGCGGTGACGCTGATCTTCCTCGGCATCGCCCTGGTGCAGCTGGTTCGTCCCAGTCCCGCACTGCGTCCATAGCCTCGCGATGACCACCCGGACCCGTCCGTTCATCGTTGTCCTGATCGCCGCCCACAACGAGGAGCGCTCGATCGTGGAGACGTTGCAGGCGCAGACCGCCCAGCTGCGTGCGCCTGACCGCATCGTCGTGGCCGCGGACAACTGCGACGACCGAAGCGTCGAGCTGGCCCGTTCCGTGCCGGGCGTGACGGTGTACGAGACAGTGGACAACACGGCCAAGAAGCCGGGAGCGCTCAACCAGGCGTGGCGTCGGTTCTGTCAGGACGCCGACCTGATCGTGTGCCTCGACGCCGACACCATCGTCGAGCCCACCGCCGTCGGCGATTGGGAGGCCGAGTTCGTCGCCAACCCGATGCTCGGCGGCTGCTCGGCCAAGTTCACGATGCTGGTCCACGCGGGTCTTACGCGATTTCAGAGGACGCTGGTGCGCATCCAGCGGGCCGAGTTCTCGAAGTGGACCGACCTAGCCCTCAAGCGCGACCGTCGAACCAACGTGCTGGCGGGAACGGCCTGCTGCATGCGGAACGACACGCTGCGAGAGGTCACCGACTGGCGCAGCCGCACCCTCGGGCGGGCGTCCGCCGGGCCCTGGCTGGAAACGTCGGCCGTCGAGGACTTCGAGCTCACCTACCGGATGCGGGAGTGGGGCTGGGAGGCCAAGGTCAGCGCCTCGGTACGGGCCTACACCGACGCCATGACGGACCTGAAGAGCCTGTGGGCCCAGAGGATGAAGTGGCAGGTGGGCACGGTCAGCGATCTCCTCGACTTCGGCGTGAACCGCCTCACCCGGTTCGACTGGTGGCAGCAGATCCAGGGGCTGGTGGCGATGGTCGTCAGGCTGGCGTGGATCCTGCTCATGGGGGCCGCCCTCGCTCTGGGCCTGTTCCAGTTCCACCCGCTCTGGCTCATCCCGCCGCTGTTCTTCCTGGCCAACGACGTCCGCCAGTCGTTCAGGATCCCCCAATGCGAGGCGGCCGATGTGCTCGTTGCCGCCCTCCTCCTTCCCCAGGAGGCCTTCGCCTTCCTGAGGGCGGGATGGTTCGCCGCCTCCTGGGGCCAGGAGCTGAGCCGGCGGGGGTGGGGCGTGATGTTCGGACGACTCGGGATGGCCCGCCCCGGGGCTCGTGACCGCTGGAGCCTCCAGGCCCGGGCCGAGCGTGACCGGATGAGTGCTCCGGTCACGCCCGCCCGGCTGGCGGCCTAGTAGCGGGGGTCGGCGATGCCGGCGGCGAACGCCGCCTTGGCCGCCGCCGAGCTCTCGATCCGCCAGTCGGTCTCCTTTTTGAGGTTGAACCAGATGAACGCCTTGATCCGAGGCTGGCTGGCGATGGAGGCGAAGAACTGACGGATCCACGCCGCCTTGTCGCCGCCGACTTCGGTGCTGGCCATTTCGGCAATCACGATGGGCTTGGCCGAAATCTGCTGCAGGCTGGCCAGGGTCGGGCCGAACACCTGGTCGAACGTCTGCCAGGTGCTGCCCCAGGACTGCGTGGTTCCCCAGTTGTACCCGTCGACGCCGATCCAGTCGACGTAGGCGTCGCCCGGGTACAGCGACGCCAACGTCGGCGTGTTGCCCATGATGACGTTCGGGGTCCAGACCCAGGTCACGTTCTTGGCCCCGACCTGGGTGAAGATGTCGTGGACGTGGCGCCAGGCGGCCACGTACTGGCCAGAGGTGTTGCCGTTGACCCCTTCGGCCCAGGGGTACCAGTTGCCGTTCATCTCGTGGGCGAAGCGCAACCACAGGGGCTGACCGGAGGCCTTGATCTGGGTGGCCCACCGGGTGATGTAGGCGTCGAAGCTGCCGTTGACGATCTTGGCGAGCGAATAGGAGGGCTGGCTCGCCGAGCCGCTCGTCGGGTCCCAGGGCTCCCAGGTCACCATGGGCTGCGCCCCGCGTGCCCGAATGGCGCCGGCGGCCGCAGCATCGAAGTTGGCGTTGAAGGCAAAGCTGGCGTAGTAGCCGTACAGGCCGACCTTCTTGCCCGCGGACGCCTCGAAGGTGTCGAGCTGGGCCATGGTGTCGGTGACTGCCCCGAAGAGGACCGTCTTGGCCGCGCCGGTGGCCGGGGGGCTGGTGGTGGTCGTGGTCGCCGCGGCCACGGTAGTGGTCGTGGTCGGGGGGACAGTGGTGGTCGTCGGTGCGATCGTGGTCGTCGGGGGCGCAGTCGTGGTCGGGGTCGTGGTCGTGGTCGGGGCCTGGGTCGTCGACGTCTTCCATCCGCGGCCACCGTTCGCCTCAGCAGGGGTGGCGCCGATCGCACTGAGCGCGGAGATCACGGCGGCGACCACGGCGGTCAGCGCGACCAGCGATCCAGCTCGGAGCGGCGAGGTCCAGACGGGTCGGGAGCGGTTCATCCCCAAGTGATCGGGACGTGGGCCGCGGAGACTTGAGCGGAAATTGGGCGAGTGTTGGGATTCCACGTCGAGCCGGAGCGTACGGGAATCTCGGAACGGCCGACGGCCGAACCGCTGGAGGGGCCCCGGACCGCCCGGCCGTCGGCCGCCGCCTGCCTACCCGGTCAGGTCACGACGGCCGCTCGCGCCGCAGCCGGTGTCGGCGGGAGATCTACGGTTCGAAGGAGTAGCCCACGCCCCGGACCGTTCGGATCCAGCGGGGATGGGCGGGGTCGACCTCGATGACGTGGCGGATGCGGCGAACGTGCTCGGTGACCGTGCCTGAGTCCTGCCGGTCCGAGGAGGAGCCCCACACCTCGACGAGCATCTGGTCCCGGGTGAACACCTGCGAAGGCGACGACGCCAGGAGGACCAGCACGTCGAACTCCTTGGCCGTCGTCGGAGTCAGACGACCCCTCACCGTGAGCCTGCGGGTGGCGACGTCGACGCTCAGTCCCTCGAAGTCGAGCCTGGCCGGCCGCGAGGAGCCGCCTCGCCGGAGCACGGCCGTGACCCGTGCCACCAGCTCGGCCGGCGAGAAGGGCTTCACGATGTAGTCGTCGGCGCCGAGGCGAAGGCCCATCACCCGGTCTGCCTCGTTGCTGCGTGACGTCACCAGGATGACCGGGAGGTCGCCGTCGCGACGCAGCTGTTCCAGCAGGTCGAGCCCGTCTTGTCCAGGCATTACGACATCGAGCAGGACGAGATCGGGCCGGCGCCGACGGATGGCATCCTGCGCCGTCGCAGCGTCGCACGCCTCGTCGGCGTCGAACCCGTCCTGCGCCAGGTACCTCCTCACCAGCATCCGCACGATCTCGTCGTCGTCCACGACGAGGACGCGCGGCCCGGCGGGCTTCGGCCGGTGCGGTGGCGAGCCGAGCCGACGATGGGATGCATCGAAGGGCTCGACCGAATGCTGGCGTCCGGTCCCGACGGATCGGTCGGCGCCTCTGCCCACTCGGACGAGAGGGCGATGGCTATCGCGACCTTCTGGCACCACTGCACTCTGGGCCGGTCAAACCAACGGGCGGCCGACGCATCGCCAACTTTCGGCCAACAGGCCCAGGCGACCGCCGACTTGACGGTGCGTTGTAACCGGATCCCACCGACCCCTAGCCTGTGTGATTCGTTGAAACGGCATGACTGGTGAGCCCATATCCCGGACACCTGCCTAGGAATACTCTACAGAAAAAGGCCAACTTACGTAAGAAGATGCCCCTGAAGCAGATCCGCCAGAGGGTCGCAGTTTTGAGGTAGAGCCGGACAAAACATCTTCCCTAAAAGATCACCGTGGGATTGAAGGTAGGATGAAGGCCACGGGGGGGTGAACGTCTCGGCCACGAACTTGCAGTCCGACCAGGACAAGCCTCGACGTTTCGGCGACCGGTTCCGGGCCACCCGCGCCCTCAAGTCGGCGCCGACCGGCGAGACGCTGCGAGGGATCGACGGCGTCGACGGCCGCGAGGTCGTGATTCGGACGATGGTCAACGCCGACCCGGCCGCGGCCGGCCGGCTGGAGCAGGAGCTCGCCGATCTGGCCCGTCTCGACGGCACCGACCTGGTCCGTCCCATCGCCGGCGGCCGCCAGGGCGGTGTCCTCTATTCGGTGCTCCCCTACCTGCAGGGGGTGACCCTGGAGGCCTTCCTGTGCGACCGTGTCGAGCCGCTGAGCGTCATCGAGGCGCTGACCGTGGGGCGGGGGATGCTTCGGGCCCTCGTCGACGCCCATGAGCACGGTTTCCTCCACCTCGACGTCCGGCCCTCGAACATCGTGGTGCGACTGGTCTCCGGGCTGGGGCCGGAAGAGGTCGGTGGTGGCCTCCGGCAGGCGACGCTCGTCGACTTCGGCGTCCGCCAGCTGGGCCGGGTCGCCGGGTCGCCGCTCGAAACGGGTCTGCGGGCCGCCCGGTACGCGTCGCCGGAGGCCGCCGGCCTCCTGGTTCACGACGTCGACGAGCGCTCGGACCTGTACTCGGCGGGAGCGGTGCTCTTCGAGTGCCTCGCCGGACGGCCCCTCTTCGAAGGTGAGACGGTGGGCGAGGTCCTGCGCCAGCACGTGAGCGAGGTGGTGCCCGGCCTGCGAAGCCTGGGCCACCGGGTGCCCGCCGCCCTGGACCAGGTGGTGCAACGGCTGCTCTTGAAGGAGCCCGCCGACCGCTACGCATCCGCCCGGGCCGCGCTGGCCGACCTCGACCTGATCGCAGAAGCCCTGGAGGCCGGCGACCCCGACCCGCAGGTGGTGGTCGGGGCCCAGGACACCCGGCGAACGCTCACCCAGCCCTCCTTCGTCGGTCGAGAGGCCGAGCTGGCGGCCATCGAGGTCCGGCTCGATGAGGCCCGGCACGGCAGGGGCCGGCTCGTCCTGCTCGAGGGTGAGTCGGGCGGTGGCAAGACCAAGCTGCTCGAGGAGCTCGCCCAGCGCGGCGCCCAGCGTGGGATCTGGGTGCTGCGGGGCCAAGGCGTCGACCAGATGGCGCAGCGCCCGCTGCGGATGCTCGACGGCGTGGTGCAGGAGGTGGTGCGCCGTGCCGCCGGAGATCCGTACTTCGCCGAAGCGGTCGGCGACGCCCTCGGCGCTCATCTCGAGGCCCTCGTCGACGCGCTCCCCGTCCTCGCCGGCACTCTCGGGCCCGCCGAGGCTGGCTCCCTGGGCCCGGAGGCCTATGGCGAAGCCCGCTCCCTCCCCGCTCTCACCGCCTTCCTCGACGCCCTCGGCACCGCCGCCTCGCCGGCGATGGTGGTCCTCGACGACTGCCAGTGGGCCGACGAGCTCACGCTGAAGTTGATCAGCCACTGGTCGAATCACCGGCCATCGACCGACGATGCCCGTCGCGTGGTGCTAGTGGTCGCCTTTCGCTCCGAGGAGGCGCCTCCCGGGCACCCGTTGCGCCGCCTCGACGGCTCGACCCATTTGGTTCTGCCGGCCCTTGCCGGTCGGGACCTGCACCGGATCCTCGTGTCCATGGCCGGCCCGATCCCCGAGGAGGCGGTGACGGTCGTCGAGAAGCTCTCCGAGGGGAACCCCTTCATGGCCACCGCGGTGATGCGGGGGCTGGTCGAGACCGGCGCTCTCACCGAAGAACCGGTCGGGTGGACGGTTCAGCCCGAGGCCATGGCCCGGGTGCAGACCTCCCGCCATGCGGCCGCGTTCCTCTCCCGGCGGCTGGACCTGCTTCCCACACCCGCCCGGCGGCTGCTGTCCGTCGGGGCGCTGCTGGGCAAGGAGTTCGATACCAGCATGGCCGCGGCGCTCATCGGCCAGAGCGCGGAGGAGGCCGCCGACGCCATTGACGAGGCCCGGCGCCGGCACATCCTGTGGTCGTCCGACGGCCACTGCAGCTTCGTCCACGACAAGCTCCGCGAGGCCCTGCTCGACCAGCTCGATGAGGGTGATCGACGGGCGCTGCACCGCGACGCCGCTCTTGCCTTCGAGGCGGAGTCCCCCGACCGGGTCTTCGAGATGGCCTACCACTTCGACGCCGCCGGTGACTCCCACCGGGCGCTCCCCTACGCCCTGGCCGCCGCCGCCCGGGCTCGAGCCCAGCACGCCCCGGAGATCGCCGAACGCCAGTACCGAATCGCCGAGCGAGGCGTAGCCGGTGCCGGCGACGACACCCGCCGCCAGGTCGCGGAGGGCCTGGGCGACGTGCTCATGCTGCGAGGCCTCTACGAGGAGGCTGCCACCCAGCTCCAGGTGGCCGGACGGTTGGCCCCCGACGACGTCCACCGGGCGGAGATCGAGGGCAAGCTCGGCGAGCTGGCCTTCAAGCGGGGCGACGTGGCCACGGCCAGCGATGCCGTCGAGCGGGCCGTTCACCTCCTGGGCCGCCGCATGCCCCGACGGTCGATCGGCTTCCTGCTCGCCGCCCTCGGCGAGATCATCGTCCAACTCCTGCACACGCTGGCACCCCGGCTGTTCGTCGCCCGGCGCCGGCCCGAGCAGGCAGCAGCCGAGCTCCTCGCCGTGCGGCTGTACAGCCGCCTGGCCTACATCTACTGGTTCCAGCGGGGCCGAATCCCCTGCCTCTGGGCCCACCTGCGGGAGATGAACCTGGCCGAGCGGTACCCCCCGTCGGCCGAGCTGGCCCAGGCCTACTCCGAGCACGCCCCGGTCATGACCATGATCCCGTGGTTCGCCAGGGGCACAACCTACGGCGAGAAGTCACTGCAGATCCGCACCGACCTGGGCGACCTCTGGGGCCAGGGCCAGTCCCTCCACTTCATCGGAATCGTGGACTACGCCGCGTCCCGGTACCAGCAGTGCATCGACCACTGCCGCCGGGCCGCGGCCCTGCTGGACCGCACGGGCGACTGTTGGGAGGCCAACACCGCCAAGTGGCACATCGCCTTCTCCCTCTACCGGCTGGGTGACATGGCCGGGGCCGTCGAGGCCAGCCGCCTCGTCCGCCGGGCCGCCATCGAGATCGGCGACCATCAGGCCGCGGGCATCGCCCTGAGCGCCTGGGCCAAAGCGTCCTCGGGTGACGTGGCCGCGGACCTGATCCACGCAGACCTCGAGCGCCTCGGGGAGGACGTCCACACTGCCGCCGAGGTCCTGCAGGCCGAGGCCGTGCGCCTGATCGGCGCCGGTCGACCGGCCGACGCGGCATCCACGCTGGCGCGGGCGGCGAAGATGGTGAAGGCCAAGGGCCTGAAGCAGGAGTACGTCGCCCCCATCCAGCCCTGGCTGGCCACCGCCCTGCGGGGTCAGGCGGAGTCCTCCCCTGCCTGGTCACCCCAGCACCGCCACGCGCTCCGCCAGGCGGTGCGGGCGGCCCGCCGGGCCCGGCGCACGGCCCGCAGCTACTCCAACAACCTTCCCCACGCTCTCCGGGAGAGCGCCCTGCTGGATACCATGCGGGGCCGGCCCCGCCGGGCCCGGCGCCGCTTCGACGAGAGCCTGCGCGTCGCCGAGCGCCAGGGCGCCAGCCACGAGTCGGCGCAGACACTGCTGGCCCGAGGCGAAGTGGGCACCGACCTCGGTTGGACCGGTGCCGCCGACGACGTCGCCCAAGGCCGCCAGTTGCTGGTCGACCTGGCTCCTCCCTCGTCGTCCCGGCCCGTCGGTGGCGGCGACGAAGTCACCCTGTCCCTGCTCGACCGCTTCGACACCCTGCTCAGCGTCGGTCAGCAGATCGCGTCGGCCCTGACGCCCGTCGCCGTCTACGCCGCAGTCAGCGACGCCGCCCTCATCCTGCTGCGGGCCGAGGCCTGTGTGGTGCTCGGGCTCGGAGGGGCCGGCTCCGCCGCCACCACGAGACCGGCCACGACGGTGCTCGCCGGAAGCAGCGGTGAGCCATACAGCCCGGAGCTGGTGGCGCGCGCTCTCCTGGCCGGTCGGCCGGTCGTGCTCGAGACCGGCCCGGACGACATCGGCGCTCCGGTGCGCTCGGCGCTGTGCGCTCCGGTGTTCAACCGCGGCCGGGCCGTTGCCTGCGCCTACCTGACCCACGGCCAGGTCGGCGCCCTCTTCGGCGAGGAGGAGATCCGCCTGGCCGAGTTCGTCGCCACGCTGGCCGGCACCGCTCTGGAGAACGCCGAGGGCTTCGCTGAGGTGCAAGGGCTCAGCCGCTCGCTCGAGCGGCGGGTCGAGGAGCGCACCGCCGAGCTCGCCGACGCCAACCGCCAGCTGACCGAGAGCTCGGAGGCCGTCGAGCTGCTCAAGACCATCGCCGTGGCCACCAACGAGGCGTCTTCGGTGGAAGCGGCCCTGCAGGTGGCCCTCGACGAGGTGTGCCGCCACACCGGTTGGCCCGTCGGCCACGTGTGCCGGATGACCGACGACGTGTCGGGCGAGGAGCCGACCAGGGAGATCTGGCACCTGGACGATCCGGGCCGGTTCGCCGCCTTCCGACGGGTCACGGAGACCATGTCCCTTCCCATCGGGGCCGACCTCCCCGGTCGGGTCGAGGCCAGCGGCGCCCCGGCGTGGATCTCCGACGTCCTCGCCGACCCCGACTTCCCTCGAGCCCACGCCGGGGAGGACATCGAGGTGCGGGCCGGCTTCGCCGTGCCCCTGCTGGCCGGCCAGGACGTGGTGGGTGTGCTCGAGTTCTTCACCCCCGACCCGTTGGCGGTCGACCAGCGTCTGCTCGACCTGGTGGCCCAGGTCGGGACCGAGCTGGGGCGGGTGGCCGAGCGCAAGCGGGCCGAGGACGCCCTCCGTCACAGCGAGGAGCGCACCCGGTCCATCCTCGCCGCCGCCAACGATGCGTTCATCGCGATGAACGAGAACGGCCAGATCACCGACTGGAACCGGAGCGCCGAGGCCATCTTCGGCTGGGCCGGTGACGAGGTCATGGGACGGCTCCTGGCCGACACCATCGTGCCGGCGGGCTTCCGCCAGGCCCACCAGGACGGCGTGCGGCGGTTCCTCCAGACCGGCGAAGGCCCGGTCATGGGCAAACGCCTGGAGCTCACGGCCCTGCACCGCGACGGTCACGAGTTCCCGTCTGAGCTCTCCATCTGGCACATCGCCACGGGCACCAAGCATTGCTTCAACGCCTTCGTCCAGGACATCAGCGAGCGCAAGCGCACGGAAGAGGCCCTGGCCGAGGCGAGGGACCAGGCCATGGAGGCCTCGCGGATGAAGTCGCAGTTCCTGGCCACCATGAGCCACGAGATCCGCACGCCGATGAACGGCGTCATCGGACTGGCCGAGCTGCTGCTCGACACCGACCTCCGGCCCGATCAGCGGCCCTACGCCGAGGGCCTCCGCAGCGCGGGTGAGGCCCTGCTCACCGTCATCAACGACATCCTCGACTTCTCGAAGATCGAGGCCGGCAAGCTCGAGCTGGAGGACGTCGACTTCGATCCGCGTCACCTCGTCGAGGAAGTCGTCCAGCTCATGGCCCCGAACGCCCACGAAAAGGGCCTCGAGCTGGTGGGAGCCTGCTCGGACGACCTCCCGGCGGCCCTCCGGGGCGACCCGGGCCGCCTACGCCAGATCCTGGTCAACCTGACGTCGAACGCCATCAAGTTCACCGACCACGGCGAGGTCGTGGTGCGGGTCGTCCAGGTCGGCACCTCCATCGGTGACTGGTCCACCGTCCAGTTCGAGGTCACCGACTCCGGGATCGGCATCGATCCCGCCGACCAGGCTCACATCCTCGAGCCCTTCTCCCAAGCCGACGCCTCCACCACCCGCCGCTACGGCGGCACGGGACTGGGCCTTGCCATCTGCCGCCAGCTGGCCGGGGCGATGGGTGGTCGGATGACCATAGAGAGCCGGGCCGGCCACGGCAGCACCTTCCGGGTCGTCGTCCCCCTGGGCCGGGTGTGGCGCGTCGCCGCACCCTTCCTCGTATCGACTGTCCTCCACGGCGTCCGGGTGCTGGTGGTCGACGACAACGACACCAGCCGCTCCCTCCTCGAGTCGCAGCTGGGAGGCTGGGGCATGCGCGCCGAGGCGGCCACCGACGGCGCCTCCGCTCTCGGCCTGCTCATCTCGGCGGCCGCCGCCGATGACCCCTTCATGGCTGCGCTGGTCGACATGGCCATGCCGGGGATGGACGGTCTCGAGATGGCGCGCCGCAAGGTCGCCGTGGCCGAGCTGGCCTCCACCCGGACGCTGCTACTGCGGACCGGACGGATCGTCGACGCCGAGACTGCCGCTGAGCTGGGCATCGGCGCCTCGGTGGCCAAGCCGGTCGTGCCCGCGGACCTCCACGACGCTCTGGTGGAGCTCCTCGGCTCCGGCCCGCCTACAGGGTCCGCTCCCTCCGACGTCGCGGAACCGGTCGTCGCCCCGGGTGATCCGGCCGGTCCCGAGACGGCGCCGCGCCCGCACGGCCGCCGCCGTGTCCTCGTCGTAGAGGACAACCCCACCAACCAGATGGTGGCCATGGGCCTGCTGGCCCGGCTGGGGTTCGAGGCCGAGATCGTGGCCGACGGCCAGCAGGCGGTCGAGGCTGTCGGCCGGTCGGAGTACGCCACCGTCCTCATGGACTGCAACATGCCGGTGATGGACGGCTACGCGGCCACGGCAGCCATCCGCCACCAAGAGGCGGAGGGAGAACACGTTCCCATCGTGGCCATGACCGCCAGCGCGATGGCAGGAGACCGGGAGCGCTGCCTAGCCGCGGGCATGGACGACTTCGTGCCGAAACCGGTCAGGATTCACGAGCTGGAACGGGTGCTCTGCCGCGTGGAAGGGCGCGGCAGCCCCGACGCGGTGCCCGCCGACAATGCAGTCGACGGTGACCAACTCGCAAACCTGAGGGCCCTCGACCTCGACGGCGGGGTCTTCCTGGCCACGATCGTCGAGTCGTTCCTCGCCTCGTCGAAGGTCTCGCTCCAGGCGCTGGCCGCGGCGGCGGAGAGCGGCGACGCCGACGCACTGTCCCGCGAGGCGCACCGGTGCAAGGGCGAGGCGGCCGCCCTGGGGGCCACGGGAGCGGCCGCCCTGTGCCAGGAGCTCGAGCTGATGGCCCCGCCCATCAACCGGGCCGCGGCACGGGAGCTGTTGGGACGGCTCGAGCAGGAGATGGTGCGGGTGCGGAAGACGCTGCAGGCAGAGACCGGCGCGGCCCGGATGGCCTGAGCGCGGATCAGCAGTAGGCCCGTCGTATCGACGGTCAGTGGATGTGAACGGCCGTGCTGTGCATGGCGTCTGAATAGTGGTCGGCGAAGAGCTTGGCGACCAGCTCACCCCGGGTACTCACACCCACCTTCTCGAACACCGACTTGATGTAGAAGCGGACGGTGTGGGCGGACAGAAACAGCTCCGACGCTATGTCGGGCGTCGACAGGCCACGGGCAATGGCTCGCACGACGTCACGCTCTCGAGGGGACAGGCCGTACGCCTCGATGATGATCGGAGCCACATCGGTACTCTTGGCCGACTCGACGACGACCGTGACGGTGCCGTCGGCGGGGCCGCCCGTCAGGCAGGAGGCATGGAAGACCAACCAACGGCCGTTGCGGTCACGCAGCCGCAGGCGGGCCGGTCCGTCGTCGACTCCGGCCGCGACGGCACGGGCCCGAGCCAGTAGCGGCAGGAGCGGGATGGCCGATCGCAGGTCGTTCGGGGACCCGTCGGGCAGGAGCTCGCGCCAGGTCTCGGTGCCATCCGGCGCCGTCCCGTAGATCTCCTCGAGCCAACGGTTCGCCTCGGCGTTCGCGGAGACCAGGATGTTAGAGGCGTCGAAGATCATCAGCCCTGGAGAGGTCCAAAGCGGAGACGCCACGCTGCCGGTTGCCACGCGCGTACGGAACGCTGCCCCCACGATCCCCGACAACCCGGCGATGAGGGCGACCTCGTCCTGGCTGAAACGGCGGCGGCCCTTCTCCCGGTACAGCGCGGCGAGCGCCCAGGTGTTCTCGCCTGACCGGAAAGCCACTCGAAGCTCATCGTCGTATCCCTGCGGCGTGACGAAGTGCCGGTAGCGAGAGCTGAGCAGTGGCCGGTCGGCCGTCACCTCACGCAGCCCGGCGGCCGGTATGGGCTGGCGGGCGAGGTCGCGGTAGAGGGCTACGTCGGGCTCGTGGAACTCACCCTCCCAGAACGTCTGGCAATAGCCGTCGTCGAGCGCCTCGAACCGGGCCGGGGCGACGGCTAGGACGGTGGCCGGGTCGACCCCGAACCACATTGAGCCGTCGAAGGGGACCACCTTGTTGACCTCGTAACTCAGGGCGGCGAACAGCTCCTCGCCCGTCGTTGCCCGGGTACACGTCCGCTCCATCCGCTCGACGACCTGGGGGTCGACCGCACCAGTGCTCATGGTTGAAAACGTACTCCTGGCCCGGCGTTCTGGCACCCCCCAAATGAGGGGTATCGACCTTGTCGTTCTGCTCGAACGGGCGGTACCCGGATCACCGGTGGAGGCGCATCATCAGCTGCGAACCCGACGACAGAAGGAGCCGATCATGGAAGCGTTGGTCCCCACCACCACCCCGGTGCGCATCGCACCCGAGACGTTTCTCATTCCGAATCTCGCCCCTGCGGGGGAAGGAACCTTTGTGCAGGTCAACTCGCTGCTCATCCGGGGCGAGGAGCCGATCATCGTGGACACCGGGGCGCCCGTGCACCGTGAGCGCTGGCTCGAGCAGGTCTATTCTCTCGTGGAACCGGAAGACGTTCGCTGGATCTTCCTCTCCCACGACGACGGTGACCACACAGGGGGCCTGTACGACGCACTCGAGGCGTCCCCCGCGGCCACGCTGGTGACCAACTTCTTCTCCTGGGAGCGGCTGGCGCTGGAGCGGCCGGCGATCGCCCCGGACCGCATGATCTGGCGGGGCCCGAACGAAACCTTCGACGCCGGTGACCGTCGCCTGAGACTCGTCGTCCCGCCGATCTTCGACGGCCCGACCACCCGGGCCCTGTACGACGAGCGAACCGGGGTGCTGTGGGCCGTCGACTCCTTCGCCGCCCTGACGACGGGCGCCGTCCACGATGTCGGGGAGGTCCCCAAGGACCTCTACGAGGAGAGCTTCCAGCTGTTCAACAGCATGGTCTCGCCCTGGCACGAGTGGCTGGACCCCGTCGTCTACAACCGTCACGTGGACACCGTTGAGGCGCTGCGGCCGGCGGTGGTCGCCTCTGCGCACGGCCATGTGCTGCGGGGTGGCGACATTCACGACGCTTTCGATCGGGTGCGGACTCTGGCGGGTCAGCCGCGCATCGCACCCCCGGGCCAGTCGCTCCTCGACGAGTTGCTCGCCACCGTCATCGCTGCATAGGCGCACGATCCACAGCCGGAGGGGTCGTGGCGCCAACACCTTGTGGGCGGTGTGGCTCAACGGTCGCACCGTCCGGCTGTCGTGGAAGGTCAGCTTGGCGAACCAGGCGCTCTGGCTCGTCTTCGCCGTGGCCGAGCTTGGCCAGCTCCCTGGCCGCCGGCAGCCCGGCGGCGGCGTCTCGGTTGGCGAAGGCCTTCGCCAGCTTGGCGTCGATGAAGCGCTGCTGGTCCTTGGGCAGGTGGTCGGTGACGTTGCGGCGCTTGTGCAGGGTGCAACGCTGAACCAGCGCGGCCTCTCCGAAGACCTTGCGCACGCCGGCGGCGAGGGCCTTTGACCCGTCGAGGCGACGGCGGTTGTCTGCGGGATGGCGGCGGCCGGCTCGAAGACCAAATCGTCGGGAAACTCCATGGCCATCGCGCCTGCCCCGCCAATCGGCCGTGGCCTTCTGGGCTCGCGCGGAGCCGACGCACCGCCCCGGCCCCGGTAGATCAGCAATCCGGAGAACTGGTCCGGCACGGGTCGAGCGCCGCCTGCACCGCCGTGCTCCCACGGAACCGCTCCCATGCGCTCTCGTCGTCGAAGTCGAGGTCCAGGACCGTCCCCCAGGCGAATTGATGCCATCGCCACTCCACCACGTCGCAGAGTAGAGCGGCCTCGACCTGGCTGTCGCCGTAAGCCTCCCTCCACAGCCAGGCGGGAAACTCGCGTCCAACACCTCGATGGACATCTCGTAGGCCATCGAATGAATTCGACGCCTTGGAGAGAGTCCAGACGATCGAAAAGTTGCTCAACTGATCGTTGCTGGCTGTGAGCGTCCCTGCGCAACGGTGGCCCGCCAGGCCGGCGTACGAGGGTCCCGGTACCCAGGCAAGCTATGCGTCGTTCTGAGACACTCTTCCGTGTGAGGCACCTGCCCAGGGGCCATGCAGGACTCGGCAGAGCAGAAGGAGCGGGTGATGGAGTTCGTCGTCTTGATCCTGTGGTGGGCGATCCCGATCGCGATCCTCAGCTACTTGTTCCAAGTCGCTCAGACGATCGTTGGCGCCATGCGGTCGATGAACTCGCACCTGAAAAGGATTGCCGCGGCCGTTGAGGACCTGGCTGAGGCCGAACGACGGCGCACTTCATAGCCGAGAGCCGGCGATCAGGGCGACGGCGACCACACCCCTCGTGGGACGGCCCCGCACGGACTGACGTCCGCGTCACCGTCGTGGCTGAGCGGACGCACGGGCCGCGTGCCACCATCCGGCCGTGATCGAAGCAGGCAGCACCCTCGCAGTCATCGCTCAGACGAGCCTCGTCGATCGGTGGCGCGAGCTCGGGCCCGTGCTGTGGCTGGTCGCGGCGGGCGGGGCGCTGATCTGGGCCGCGCTGCTCGGCATCGCCGCCTTCGCCACCCGCTCCCGGAATGTCAGGCCGGGGCCGCCCACGCTCGACCTCGGAGGACCAGAGCCTCCTGCGGTCGTGAACCTGATCACCGACGACTGGCGCCTCGGGCACGAAGCGGTGCCGGCCACGCTGCTGGACCTCGCGGCGCGGAAGATGCTGGCCATCGACCAGGTCGGCGACCGGGCACTCGTCCGGGTACGGCCGGACTCACCGCGGGCCCGCGAGCTGGCTGCGGGTTTGGAGCCCTACGAGCGCCTGGTTCTGGACCATGTCGTGGCTCACGCCGTCGACGGGGTGGTCCCGGCCGACGCCCTGACGACGGGTCCCGAGGAGGAGTCGCGTGGCTGGTGGAGGAGCTTCCGTCGTGCCGTCGTGCGCGACGCCCGCCGGCGGGACCTGTCGAGGCCGCGGTGGTCCCCGGCCGTCCGGGTGGTCCTGACGGTCGCCGCCCTCGCCGTGGGCGTGCTGGTGGGGGTGGCGTCGACGACCCTGCCCTACGACCCGGAGGACGCCGACGACGACCCAATCGGGCGGGCGCTGGCCTTGAGCGTGCTGACCGCCGTCGTCCTCACGGCCGCGGCCGAGGCGGTAAACGGCGAACGGGACACTCCGGCCGGCCGCCGGGCCGCCAGTCGATGGCTCGGCCTGCGGGAGATGCTGGCCGAGGACCCGCTGTTCGCCGAGCACCCCCCCGCCGGCGTCGCCATCTGGGACCGATTGCTGGCCCACGGCGCGGCCATGGGAGTGGCCCACGGTGCGGTACGGGCCCTGCCCTTGGGTGCCGAGAGCGAACGGGAGGCGTGGAGCTCGGTCGGCGGCCATTGGCGGGTGGTGCGCATCCGCTACCCGCGGTTCTTCCCGCCCGGCTACGGCCGCCACCCGGGACTGATCGGGCTCATCGGGCTGTTCCTGCTGGGGTTCGCCGCGCTCGCCCTCCCCGCCGCCACCGCTGCGGCGGACGCCCTCCGAGATGTGGTCAGCGACGTGTCGACGGACCGCACGGTCCCGGCCGCATTCGGCGTCGGGGTTGGCATCGTCCTGGGCTTCGTCGTGGTCGCCGCGGCCCTGGCCGGGGGCGGCGGCGCATGGATGACCTTCGCAGGCTTCGCCGATCTCGTCTCCCCGAGGCGAACGGTCGAGGGGCGGGTCTTGCGTGTTCGGCGCCGAGGCGACGACGAGCACCCCCGCTGGTACGTCGCCGTGGACGACGGCACGGCGCCGCGCGTGAGTGCGTGGCGGACGGGTCCCACAGGGGTGGCCCAGGGGTCGACCGTCCGAGCGGAGGTGACCAGGTGGCTGGCCCACGTCCGGAATCTCGATGTCGTGGCCTCGGCGCCGGCCCGTCCCTCACTGGTCGGCGACGGCGGTGACGATGAAGAGGACGTCTCGCCCCTCGCTACCCTTCTCGGCACGACCGCGGAACGGCCCCAGCGGAGACAGCCGGTCCCGGCCCCCGCCGGACCGCCCCCTCCGCTCCCCGACGCAGGCGAGGTGTCGGCGGCGACTGGCCGTCCGCTGGAAGTCAATCCGTCGGCCATGCCCCATCCCCTCGCCCGTGACGGGCAATCCGCGGTTTTCACCGGCGCGGGCGGTGCCATGGTGCAGGTCGCCTGGGTGGATCCGACGCTGCTCCAGGCCCACCGGTCGATGCCCCGCTTCCTACGCCGCGAGCTGCGCGACGTGGGGGACGAGGCGTACCGGGCGGTGATCGGCGGCGGCGTGGTGGCCCGAAGCGGCGGCCACGTGCTGATGGTCATGGGACGCCTTCCGGGCTCCCGCGACACCGAGAGGGACCGGGCGCTCGAGACAATCGCCCGCGCTGCCTTGCGGCGGTCCGATCCGTAGTTGGGTGGGGCGCTCGGCACTCAGCTCTTGCACGACGCTGGGAGCATTGGCGGCTCGCAGAGGGCGACCACGAGGAACGGCCATCGAGGGTCGACCGTCCTCCCGGCCTCGCGCTCATGGGCTCGCCTGAACGTTCAGCGAGTTCTGCAGAGAAGAGAACGGCGAGAATCAGCCGGCAATGGCCGACTCGGTATCCATCGCGGAAACGCCATCGCCGAGACCGAGCACGCCTCCACGCCCACTCAGCCGGGGTTGGGAACGGGTTCCTCCCGCACGGCGCCGAATCGGCCGAGGAGAAGCACGAGAAGGAAACCGCCGACGCCCAGGGCGATCGGCGCCACCACATCGCCGCTCGGGACCGCCAGCTCGGTGGTGGAGGTGCCCCCGGGCCACGGCCACAGGATCCGGACGGACCCGAGCATGAGACCGATCATGGCCGCGACGACCGCGTCGTGGTGGTGATCGAGGAGCCAGGCCAGGAGCCGGGAAAAGAGCGCCAGCCCGACCACGCAGCCGGCGAGAAACAGCGCGAGCGGCAGCAGGTCCCGCTGGTTCACCGCTCCCAGCACGTCGCTGTACATCCCGAGCATCACCAGCAGGAACGACCCGGAGACGCCGGGCAGGATCATGGCGCAGATGGCGACCGCCCCTGACGCCGGAAAAGCCCAGAGTGGTGCCGTGGCCGCCTCTGCCGCCTCCGCCGTCGTGTCGGTGCGCAGCCCGAGGGCGACGAACACGACGACGGCCGTCACGACCACGATGAGAAGGTGGCTCCGGTCGGGGCGTCGCAGGAGCCCCCGGGCCACGACGACGCTTCCGCCGACCAACCCGAAGAACAGGCCTCCAAGCTTCACCGGCTCGTCCTCGAGCAGGTGCTCTACCACCGAGGCGAGGCTGAGGACGGCGACGCCGATGCCGATCAACAGCGGCACGAGGAGGGCCCAGTCGACCTCCCGAAGCCCGCGTATTCCGTCGCCCGCCCGCCCCCGCAGCAGCCATGCCCCGGAGCGAGCGGCATCTCGGATGGCGTCGATGAGGCGGGCGTAGATCCCCGACACGAGGGCGACGGTGCCTCCCGACACGCCGGGAACCACGTCGGCCGATCCCATCAGGAAGCCGATGCCGAGATGCTTCAGGTGTCCACCCACGGCCAACAGGATGGCCGCCAGAGCTGCCCCAGTTCGAACCGGGGCGGTTCACAGGCCTCGTCGGCGGATCACCGGTGGGAAACGGCACCTTCCACTCACCGCCGACGAACGAAGCCCACTACTAGCCTCGATTGTTCGCGCGGCTCCCTGACCGACCGGTCGTAGCTCCGCGAAAAGCCCTCCTGGCCTGGGAAATGCGTGTTCTCACGCAACACAAACGCCACAGGTGGAGGGCTCCTCGAAGGTGCACATCCTCGAAGCAGTGACCATCGTGTCCGAGACCAGCTACACCGACCTGCCGCCGGTCGCCCGGTAACGGCTCGGCATCAACGAGGTCCAGAAGAATGTCCTTGTGCGTCTCCACCTCCGACCACTCGACCGGACTCTCACCGACGCCGAAGCAAATGCCCTGCGTGATGACGTCTACGAGGCGATCCACGAAGGATCCACCGGGCAGTGGGCCGCAAGATGACGCATTCGGGCTTCACCATGCGCCCCCTCGGGCACCGGGCCGGCGTTGAGCGATACCTCGCGCCCCTCCATGGCGCCGCTAGATCTGGGTCAAAGCAGATGACTCCTTCAACCGAGCAGATTGACGATGCCGTGCGGCCACAAGGAGTGAGAGAAATTGTCAAGAGTTGTGGATGAGGTTTCCTGATCAGGCGGCGACGGACCCGGTCTTGGCGGTGTTGTTGGTCTCGGTCTGAGCCTCCTTCCGCTCTCGAAGCTTGCCGTCGATGAAGGTGG
>Ga0247719_1000106_pt1 | contig 58649 bp, 51 predicted proteins | sample 41E_DmetaG_FD_189046 | JGI IMG/M metagenome (GOLD analysis project Ga0247719, IMG submission 189046) | Soil microbial communities from hillslope of Landscape Evolution Observatory, University of Arizona, Oracle, AZ, United States - 4-1-E_D | ecosystem: Engineered > Artificial ecosystem >...
GGACGGGGGAGGACGGAGCTCGTCGGGTTCCACCGTCCGCGGTGACGGCAGCGGGCTCGGCCGTGCCGCGTCGGCGGGCTTCCGCCGGAAATGGATCCTGCTGGACCGCGGGAGCCAGAGCAGCCCCACGACCGCGCCGGCCACGGTGATCGGCACGATCAGGGCTTCGGCAACCGGTGCCTCGGCCCGAGCCAGCAGCAGCAGCAGCACGTCACCGACCATCGCCCCGGTCAGCAGGCTCCGGCTGTCGACATCGCCGGCGCGGACGCCGCCGACACTGCGGAAGACCACGATGCCTCCGACGCAGAGCCCTGCGCCGATAAACCCGAACGCCGCCCCGACCGCCGCCGCCGGCACCAAGCTCACGCCGATCATCCCGAGGGCGACGGCCATGACCGAGCTGATCGACCGGGCGGCGCTGACGGGCCTCGGTTCCGACTGGCCGGCGGGCGTCGCCAACGCACCGGTCGCCGGCGTCAGCGCCAGGATGGCGGCGATGGCCAGAGCCAGGACCATTACCCAGTTCTCCGTGTCGGCCCGGTGGTCCTGCAGCACGTAGCTGACTCCGATCGCACCGCAAAGGACGCCAGCGATGAGGCGTGCGCCGAGATCGCCGCGGTAGAGCCGGTAGCCCAGGGCGAGCAGCACGACGCCGAGCAGCGCGAGCTCGAGAAGGAAGACGACGAAGAACGGTCCCAGCGACCTGAGAGGGTTGGCTTCGAACGTGAGCTCGACGACGTCTGGAATCAGCGGGACCGTCTGATAGAGCATCAGGCCGCCGGCGACGGCCAGCAGCCCGATGACGGCGCGCGGCTGGGGGGCGATGCGGCGCCGAGGCCGGCCGGCGTCCGGAGGGCTCACCGCGTCCCTCCCGCCCGACCGTCGGACCGCGGTCGACGTACGGCGTCGGCTGGGTCGCCGGTCCGGCGCACTCGCCACGCTGCCCTTCGTTCTGGCCACCCGGGGCGGAAAATTAGCGTGAAATGGCGCCATGGAACGGGCACCGGTGTGTCGTCACGCTCCGGACTCGGGCTACCGCCGGAGCACGTGGCGAGCGATGCCGTAGCCCGAGATGGCGGCCCAGACCCCCTCGAGCAGGAGGAAGCCCGTATCGCCGTCGACCGCGGCGACGACGGCGAGTATGCCGGCACCGGCGAAGTTCATGCCGAGGTAGCCGAGGGAGGCGGTCCCCACCCGTCCCGTCTGGGCCAATGCGAAGGCGGACAGGATGAGCGCTGCCCCCAGGACCTCGAAGAGCGTCTCCAGTGGCTCGGCGTCTCCCGTATCGACGGCGCGCGGGAACGACGGCGGTCGTGCGTCGTTCCTGTGGCCGACCTACTTCTTGAAGGTCTTGATGATCTTCCCGTTGGCGTCCGACGTGTACACGACGATCTTCCGCTTGCCCTTCTCGTAATAGGGAACCTCGGTCACCTGGTACCCGCCGGAGCCGCCGTAGGACTGCCACGGCGTCGAAGCGGCGTTGCCGCCTTGCTGGGGTGCGGGCTGCTGCTGCTGAGGAGCCTGTTTGGGTGCGCGCTTACGACCGAATGCCATGGCCAGGATTGTTGTCGTCGGCGCGATAGTCCGTCAAGGGTGCGACGGGATTACGCGGGCGCCTTGAAGGAGTCCTTGAACGCCTGGAAGGTCGGTTGCATGCGGTTCCAGTCCGCCTCGCGAGTCTGGAAGTACAGGGCGAAGCCGTAGCGGGGAGTGATGAAGCCGAGGTCGACGACATGCAGCTGGGCGCCGCCGGAGGTGTAGGTGAACTCCCAGATGGCGGCCCGGTAGCCGCTGTAGGTGGTCGGCTCGATCCGGATGCGCTGGTAGTTCGCGTTCTCGGCCGCGAAGCTCTGTTCGAGCTCGAACCACGCGCCCTCCGGCGACGGGCCCGGTGGCGAGACGTGATCGACGCGCAGGTAGGCGCCGGTCTCCGGATCGCGGAAGTCGGTGAGGGTGCCGTCGGTGCGGATGGTCCACCCCCGCGGGTAGGAGATGGTGAAACCGGTCTGGGGGTCGGTGTAGTTCACCCGGTCGCCGGTGGCCGGCGCCGCCGGCCGAGTCGCCGAGGTCGCCGAGGTCCCCGAGGTCGCCGAGGTGGCGGTGCTCCCGGAGGCGGCGGTCGTCGCCGGGCGGTCGGCCGCCGTCGTGGTCGGCGAGGCCGTGTCGGCCGGCTCAGGGTCGTCGCTGCCCCGCGAGCTCAGGCCGTAGGCGATGAGGGCGACGAGGAGCAGGCCTACGACGCCGGCGACGGCCCATCCCGCGTTGGCACCCTCACGCGGGGGAGGAGGCGCCACGTTGACCGGCTGTCGCGTGACCGGGGGCGGCGTCGGGGGCGCCGGCGCCTGGACGGCGGGCTCCACCACGGCGATCGGCTCCTCCACGGCGACGGGCTCTTCGATGACCATGGTGTCGTCGGGTCGGGCCGCCGCCGCGGCCGCCGCCGCGGGCGCCACCACCTTCGCCAACCGCTCGCTCACCTGGCGACCCGACAGCCGGGCCTGGGGGTCCTTGACCAGCAGGCCGTCGAGCACGGGCCCCAGCGCCGCGGCCCTCGAGTGCGGCCGAGGCGGGTCCTGGACGATGGACGTCAGGGTGGGCAGGGGCGCACCCTTGTCGAAGGGAGGCCGGCCCTCGACCGCGAAGTACAGCGTCGCGCCCAGCGACCAGAGGTCCGAAGCGGGGGTCGTGCCCTTGTTCGTCGCCTGCTCGGGCGCCATGTACGCCGGCGAGCCGGTGATGGCGCCCGAGCTGGTGACCGTGGGATCGTCCAGGATGGCGGCCACCCCGAAGTCGCCCAGGCGGACCCGGCCCGACTCGGAGACCATGACGTTCCCTGGCTTGACGTCCCGGTGGACGATCCCGCGCTCGTGGGCGGCGTTGAGCACGGCGACGACCTCGAGCCCGATACGGGCCGCCTCCTCGGGCTTCAGCGGCCCCCGCTCGCGGACGAGGTCGGACAGGTTGGGCGCATCGACCATCTCCATCACGATGACGGGGTTCCCATCGTCGTCGATGACGTCGAAGACGGTCACCGCGTTGGGGTGGTCCAGCCGGGCGGCCGCCCGGGCCTCCTTCAGCACCTTGTCGCGGAGCGCGGCGCGTTCCTCGTCGTTGACGATCGCCGGGATGTGGATCTCCTTGACCGCCACGTGGCGCTGGAGCAGGGTGTCACAGGCCCGCCACACGATGCCGAACCCGCCCCGTCCGACGCTCTCGAGCAGTTCGTAGCGGTCGGCGACGACCTGGTGGGCGAGTCGGTTCTGGGGCACTGCCCTCAGGGATACCCCGGGAGCGGCGCCGCCATGCCCTTAGGCGACGTGGGACCGGCGCTTGCCGAACTTGGGCTTGGCCTCCTCAGCGGACGGCTCGAGCAGCACGTCTTCCCCGATGACCCAGCCGTCGCCGGCGTCCTCCTGGGTGAGATGGTCGATGAGCGCCTGGCCGGCGAACTCGGTCAGGTTGCAGTGCCAGTACGGGCGGGGGTCGTCACGACCGGCCGTCGACCGCAGCGCGGCCCAGAGCACGTGGCCGACGAAGTCGGTGGGCACCAGGCTGCCGTGGTCCCAGGCCGCATGGCCGTCGAACACCAGCGGGACGGACCAGCTGGTGAGCCGGAGCGGGTCGCGGAAGCTGATGCCGCCCTTGTCGTTCGGCCGGAACGGCACTCCGAGTCGACGGGTGAGGTTCTCGGCCAGGTCCTCGCGCTGCACGGTCTTGGTGGGCATGGTGTACATATCGACCGGCCCCGCCGATCGCATTAGGGAATCATCGTCGCCGCGCGTTGTTGAGAGTTGAACAAGACGACCTCCGGGAGTGCGAGACATGCCTGCTGTCACCGTCGACGACATCATGACCCTGCCCAAGCTGGCGCCGGACCCGCCCCCGAGCGCGGTGCGCCCCGTGCGCGGGGTGACCACCGCCCCCACCGGCTACGAGGGCGACGGCTTCCCCGTCCACCGCGCCTTCGCCGGCGTCCCCATGGCCGACCTCGACCCCTTCATCCACATGGACCAGATGGGCGAGGTCGACTATGCGCCCGGGGAGCCCAAAGGGACGTCGTGGCACCCCCACCGGGGGTTCGAGACCGTCACCTACATGATCGACGGCGTCATGGAGCACCAGGACTCCAACGGCGGTGGCGGCGTCATCACCAACGGTGACACCCAGTGGATGACCGCCGGCGGCGGCATCCTCCACATCGAGCGCCCGCCCGAGGCGCTGGTGATGAGCGGCGGCCTGTTCCACGGGCTGCAGCTGTGGGTCAACCTCCCGGCCAGGCACAAGATGATCCAGCCCCGCTACCAGGACATTCGCGGCTCCTCGGTCGCCCTGGTCACCTCACCCGACGGCGGCGCCCTGGTGCGCCTCATCGCCGGTGACCTCGCCGGGCACCGCGGTCCGGGCTCGACCTACACGCCCATCACGATCGTCCACGCCACCATCGAGGCCGGGGCCCAGGTCGACCTGCCGTGGCGGCCCGACTACAACGGCCTGGTCTACGTGCTCGGCGGCGCCGGCACCGTGGGGGCCGAGCACCGGCCCGTCCGTTCGGGCCAGCTGGCCGTGCTGGGCGCGGGTGACACCATCCGGGTCGCCGGCGACCGTCGTCAGGACAGCAACACACCGGCCCTCGACGTCTACGTGATGGGCGGCCGCCCCATCCGTGAGCCCGTGGCCCACTACGGCCCGTTCGTCATGAACACCAAGGCCGAGCTGATCAAGGCCTTCGAGGACTTTCAGGCCGGCCGGCTGGGCTCCATCCCGGTGGCGTAGGCCCGCAGCCGGTCGAGGCCATCGACCGCGGTCAGCCCGATGGCGTCCAGGCCGGCGGCCCTGAGCGCCTTGGCGCCGTCGCCGGTGGGCAGGTGCGAGGTGAGCAGGAGCACCGGCCCGGGGATGACCGACGCACGGCCGATGGCCTGCCACACCTCGTCGGTGCGGGCCAGGCCGGCCTTGGTGACGGTCAGGGCGCCGCACACGTCGACCGACCACCGCCGACCGTCCTGCCCGTCGACGACCAGGTCGACGGTGAGGCCGAGCCTGGCGACGCGTTGGTTGCGGGCGACGACGGTGAAGCCGGCGGCCAGCAGAAGGTCCTCGGCCACGCCCGCGGCCGCCCTGGCCGGCGGCTCCGCCTCCGTCGGCGGGCCGGCCTCCGCCGCCACCCGCCGGCGGGCCAGCTCGACGTAGGCGGCGTCGGTGTCGTAGCCGCAGTAGCGCCGGCCGGTCCGCACCGCGGCGACGGCGGTGGAGCCGGCGCCCAGGAAGGGGTCGAGCACCAAGTCGCCCCGGTAGGTGTAGAGCTCGATCAGGCGCTGGGGAAGCTCGACCGGGAAGGGCGCCGGGTGCCCGACCCGCCGGGCGCTCTCCGGGGGCATGCGCCACACGTCGAGCGTGGCCTCCATGAACTCGTCGGTCGACACGGTGCTGTCGCCCCGGCGGGCCCGGTCGAACCGGCCCTTGCTGGCCACGATCACCCGCTCGCTGACGTCACGCAGCACCGGGTTGGTGGCCTTGCGGAACGACCCCCAGGCGCACGAGCCCGACGCCCCCTCGGCCTTGACCCACACGATCTCGCCGCGCAGCAGCAGGCCGAGGTCGTCCTGGAGGATGCCGACCACGTCCGACGCCAGGCTGCGGTAGGGCCGCCGACCGAGGTTGGCGACGTTGACCGCCATGCGCCCGCCCGGCTCCAGCAGCCGTTTGCACTCGGCGAAGACGTCGCGCAGCATGCTCAGGTACTCGAGGTAGGTCGCCGGCACGTGGCCCTCGCCGAGCGCGGCCTCGTACTCCTTGCCGGCGAAATAGGGCGGCGAGGTCACCACGAGGGCCACGCTGGCCGGCTTCAGCTCGGCCATGGTCCGGGCGTCACCGCAGACGAGCGGCGGATCGGGCGTGAAGTCGGCCACCTCGGTGTCGGTGGAGATCTCGGGCGGCCGGAAGCGGGCGTAGAACCCCGTGGCGTCGTGGCCCTCCCGCTTGCCCACTCCGAAGCGTGACGTCGACGTTCCCATCGCCGAAAGTTAGATCGGCAGCACGCCCGCTTCAGCGATGCGCTCCTGCAGCTCGGCCGCAGGACCCTCGGCGGTGACCCGGCCCCGTTCCAGCACGTACCCCCGGTCGGCAGTGGCGAGGGCCAGCGGGAGATGCTGCTCCACCATCAACACGCCGGCGCCTTCGTCGGCGATCGTGCGCACCGTCGCCAACAGGCTCTCGACGACCTGTGGTGCGAGGCCCAGACTGAGCTCGTCGACCAGCAGCAGCCTCGGTTTCGCGCCCAGCGCCATGGCCAGCGCCAGCATGCGCTGTTCGCCGCCGGAGAGCACGGAGGCCTGCCGCCCGAGCAGCGGCTTCAGCGCCGGTAGGCGGTCGAGGACGTCGGCGCCGGCGCCGACGAGGCGCAGGTGCTCGGCGACGGTCAGGCCGGCGAAGGGCGCCTGGCCCTGGCGCACGCAGGCCAGGCCCAGTCGGGCCAGGCGGTGGGGCGTGCCCGTGCCCGACCCGAGGACGGTCACTCCTCCGGCCATGCGGGGGAGCACGCCGGCGAGGGCGAGCATGGCCGTGGTCTTGCCCGCGCCGTTGAGGCCGAGCAGCGCGACCACCTCGCCGGCGACCACCGTCACGTCGACGTCGTGGACCACGGCCACGCCGGCGTAGCCGGCCCGCAGGCCTCGGGCCTCGAGCAGGGCAGGCCCCTCGACCGCTCGCCGGGTCAGCGTCGACCCGCCCCGCCCCCGGCCGAGGTAGGCGGCCACCACCTTGGCGTCGGCACGGACGTCGGCGGGCGGGCCCTCGGCGATCACCCGGCCGGCGTCGAGCACGGTCACCCGGTCGCACACGTCGAGGACGAGGCGCATGTCGTGGTCGACCAGCAACACCGCCGTGCCCCCGGCGGCCAGCTCCCGGAGCCGGCGTCCAAGGGCTTCGCGGCCCGCGTCGTCGAGGCCGGCGGCGGGCTCGTCGAGGAGGAGCACAGGGGGATTGCCGCGAGCCACCGCCCGGTCGAGGGCGAGCTGCGAGCGCTGGGCATGGGTGAGCCGGGACGGAAGGCGGTCGTCGTCGGAGGAGCCCCCGGCGACCTGGAGGTTCTCGGCCACCGACAGGTCCTCGAACAGCTCCTGGGCCTGGAACGTGCGGGCCAGGCCCATGCGGGCCCGCCGGTGCGGGGCGAGGTGCTCGACGGGAGTCCCGCTCAGGACGATGCGCCCGCCGGCGACGGGGACGAACCCCGAGATGGCGTCCAGTGCGGTGGTCTTGCCTGCGCCGTTCGGGCCGATGAGGCCGGTGATGGTGCCGGCGGCCAGGTCGAGGTCGAGACCGGAGACGGCCTCGGCCCGGCCGAAGCGCACCCGCAGACCGCGCACTTCCAGGGTCACCGCCGGCGCCATCCGGTGATGCCGCCGGGCAGGACCACGGTGACGGCCATCAGCCCGAGGCCGCTGACGAGGAGCTGGTAGCGGCCGAGGTCCAGAAGGGTGAACGCCACCCCGTTGGGTACCAGCAGCCCCCCGACCGCCGCCCCGGCGATCCCGGCGACGCCACCCAGATAGGCCACGGCCAGGTAGGACAGCGACACGAACACGCCGAAGGAGCCGAACGAGAGCTGGCCCTGCTGGTACCCGAGCAGGGCGCCGGCGACGCCGGCCAGGAAGGCCGACAGGGCGAACGCGCCGATGCGCGTCGCGGCGACGTTCACACCGACGGCCGCCGCGGCCCGCTCGTTGGCGCGCACGGCGAGCAGCCGGCGGCCCGCGCCGGCGGTGCGCAGGCCGGCCAGGGCGACGGCGGTGCCCACCAGCACGGCCAACACGAGGAGGCCGAAGCCGGCACCGGCCGGTTCCAGCCCCGCCGGCGCGGGCACGGACGACCCGGTGAAGCCCCCGGTGAGCGTGGGGCGCTTGAACACCGCCTCCTCCACCACCACTGCGGCGCCCAAGGTGACCACGGCCCCACTCACACCCCGTGCCCGCACCACCGGGAGGCCCACGGCCACGCCGGCGACGGCGGCCACCAAGGCCGCGGCCAGTGGAGCGAGGGGGAACGGCACCCCGACGTCGGTGGCCAGGCGGCTGAGCGAGAAACCCGCTACGCCCGCGAACGCCATCTGGGCCAGGGAGATCTGACCGGACCAACCGGTGAGGACGACGATCGACAGGCACACCAGCACCCCGATCATGCTGGTCACCACGGCCATCCGGTCCTGGCCGGTGAAGCCGACCACCGCGGCGGCGGTCACGGCGGACGCGGCCACGGCGCAGACGCCGACCCGGCGAGGCCGACCAGCCCGCGGCAGCCGGCGGGCGGAACCCTCGCCCCGGGCCAGGCGCGCGCCGGCGCCGAGGGCCAGGGCAAGCACGATCACGGCGAACGGCACCGCCTCTCGCACGCCGGAACGGGGGATCCACCCCCAGTTGTCCTGGGCCAGCAGCAGCAGGGACTGGGTGATCCCGAGGGCCAGCGCGGCGCCCACCGTCGCCCCGAAGGACACCAACCGGCCGACGAGGGCGGCGGCGAGGGCGGGGACCACGAGGAGGGTGGTCGTCACCGGGTCCAGCCCGGTGAGGGGGGCCACGAGGATCCCGGCCGCGCCGGCGAGCACGCTGGCGACCGCCCAGTTGATCGAGGCCAGGCGGTCGGGTGACCAGCCGACGAGGGCCACGCCGGTGACGTCGTCGGATGCTGCCCGGCTGGCCAGCCCGAAACGGGTGAAGCGGTAGACGGCCCACAGCACGACGCCGACGGCCACCACGATGGCGGTCAGCAGCAGCCGGTCGCGGGGCACGTCGTTGCCCAAAACCCGGACCGGCTCCGCGGGCAGGATCACCGGCACCGGACGTCCGCTGAAGCCGAAGCGCAGCACGATGAGGGCCTGCAGCGTGGCCATCAGGCCCACCGACGCCACCAAACCGGCCAGGGGCGGCGCGCCCCGCAGCGGCCGGAACACCAGGAGGTAGGCCACCAGGCCGAGGCCGGCGGCGACGGCCAGGCTCAAGACGAAGGCCAGCGCCAACGGCACGTCGTCGGAGACGTGCACCCGGCCGATGGGCAGGACCAGGTCGCCCGCCGCCCGTAGCTCCACGAACACGTACGCCACGTAGGCGGCCACCGCCCCGTGGGCCACATGGACCACGCCGGAGCTCCGGTGCACCAGCACGAGCCCGAGGCCCAGCCCGGCGTAGACGGCGCCGGGGCCCAACCCGAGGAGGACGAACACCATCGTGCGGTCGATCGGCCGAACGGTACCGCCCCGTCCAGCCCGAACCGGGGGAGTCGGGCAGAATGGCGGTGTGAAGCGCCTCGCCCTCTTGGTGGTGGCGGCCCTGGTGGCGGCGGCGTGCAGCGGCGGCGGGGACGACAAGACCGACAACGCCATCGTCCTGGGCATGATCAACCAGGAGGACGCGCCCGTCGGCTCCTTCCCCGAGGCTCGGGAAGCGGCCCAGGCGGCCGTCGACCACGTGAACGACGACCTCGGTGGGGTGAACGGCCGCCGGCTGCGGCTGGAGGTGTGCCGTACCAACGGCTCGCCGGAATCCTCGGCGGCATGCGCCAACTCCCTGCTCCAGAAGCGGCCGGTGGCCGTGCTCGGCGGGGTGGACCTGGCGGCCGCCGCATCGCTCCCGGTGTTCGAGAGGGCGGGCATCCCCTACGTCGGCGGCGCGCCGGCGCTCGGGGAGGAGCTGACCTCGCCGACGGCCTGGATGCTGGCCGGCGGGGTGGTCGGCGACCTGCTCGGCGTGGCCGACTACGCCCTGTCGACGCTCAAGGTCAAGAAGGTGGGCGCCCTCTACGTGGACCTCCCCGGCGTCCTCACCACGGTGATCGCCGCCTCGGAGATCGTGCTCCGGTCCAAGGGGGTCACCGACGTGAAGCTGGTCGCCGCTGGTGCCGACACTGCGGACTTCGCCGGTCCCCTCAAGGCGGTCACGGCAGGCAACCCCGATGCGGTGGTCGTGCTCTTCCCCGCCCAGTCGTGCGCCCGCATCATGTCGGCCGCGCGGTCGCTGAGGGTGAGGGCGCGCATGTTCTACACCAGCGCGTGCGCGTCACAGGCCGTGGTCGACGCTGCCGGCCCGGCGGCGGAGGACGCGTACTTCGCCAGCGGCTACCTGCCCTTCGACGATCCGTCGCCCGAGGTGGCGACGTGGAAGGCCGAGACCCGGGTGTCCAAGCCGAGCGCCCTGTCGCAGGCCGGCTTCGCCGTCGTCATGGACGTCTACGGACTGCTCGAGGAGGGTGCCGACACGCCGGCGGCGCTGACCGCCAAGCTCCGCTCCGCGGTGGACCGCCCCGGCTTCATGGCCCACTCCTACACCTGCGACCGCAAGCAGGTGCCGGTCCTCTCGGCCGTGTGCAACCCTTACGTCCGGCTGCTCCAGTACAAGTCGGGGAGGTTCACCGACCTGACCGGCAACTGGGTCAGCGGGGCACATCTGGTGAAGCTGTTCGGCTAGCGGTCGGCTTCCAAACGGCGGACGCGAGCTTCGAGGTCGGCCACTTGCTGGGTGAGGACGGCGACCTCGGCCTCCAGGCCGATGGCACCGGCGATGCGCCGTTGGATCCGTGGCGACTTGGCCGCCCGCTCGACGACCGCTTCCAGCGGCACCAGACGCTGGAGGCCGTGGGGGCCTTCGACCAGCCGGGACGGCACCTGCCCGGACCGGTACCACGAGCGCAGTGCCGAGTTCGACACGCGTGCCCGGCGTTCGGCCTCGCCGAGGGTCACCCAGGTGGCCTCCGGCTCGTTGGCCCACGCCTCGAGGGCCCGGTCCCAGTCCAGTTCGTCGGCCACGGCTGGACCATATCACAAATAGGGGTGAAAGTAGGGTATTGACAGGGGCGCGACACTGCGACCCATGTTCGAACGTTTCACGGATCGAGCTCGGCGGGTGGTGGTGCTGGCCCAGGAGGAAGCCCGGCTCCTGAACCACAACTACATCGGCACCGAGCACATCCTGCTGGGGCTCATCCACGAGCACGAGGGGGTGGCGGCCAAGACGCTGGAGCAGCTCGGTATCTCTTTGGAAGCGGTGCGGGCCAAGGTCGAGGCCATCATCGGCGAGGGCGGGGGGGCGCCGACCGGGCACATCCCGTTCACGCCCCGGGCCAAGAAGGTGCTGGAGCTGTCGCTGCGGGAAGCGCTGCAGCTGGGGCACAACTACATCGGTACCGAGCACGTCCTCCTGGGTCTCATCCGCGAGGGCGAGGGCGTGGGCGCCCAGGTACTGGTGAACCTGGGCGCCGACTTGTCGGCCGTGCGCCAGGAGGTGATCCAGCAGCTCTCCGGCTACAAGATGGCGACGCCAGGAACGGGGTTCGGACCTTCGGGGCGAATGACCCGCGACACGCCGGCGGCGGCCAGGGCCGCGGTGGAGGCCCGCCGGCTGGCCGGCAGCAGCCCGGTCGGCTCACACCACTACCTGCTCGGCCTGCTCCAGCAGCACGACAGCATTGCCGCCAAGGCGCTGGAGCAGCTGGGTGTGACTGCGGAGACGCTGCAACAACGCCTGGCCGACATCGAGCCGGCGGGAACGTCGGACGAGACGCCCGAGGAGGCCGGTGCCCGACGGATCGGCATGCGGGTGGAGGGAAAGCTCGTGATGCTGGAGATCGACGACCCCGCGCTGGCCGAGGCGCTGGAGAAAGCCATGGTCGGGCGCAAGGTACGCGTCATCAAGGGCACCGACCCCGAGGCCGAGGCCGCGGGCTTCACCAACCTCTGGTCGGCGGTCTCGAGAAGCATCGAAGACCTCACCCGCCGGCTGGCCAAGGCGGCCGGGACGACCCGCATGGCCACACCGAACCCTGCGGCCTATTGGCGCCCGCCGGCGCTGGACCCCATGAGCTCGGCGGCCCGGTACTGGATGGTCAACATGGCCGACGGGCTGCGCGGCTACCTCGAGGTCGGCCCGGGCACCGACCGTGAGAGCGTGCGGGCCTGGCTGGTGGACCATCTGCGGGGATGGCGGCCGGCGCTCGGCGAGTCGCTCGGAACCAGCGCCGCCCTCTGGCTCGCCATCGACGCCGACGGAGACACCTTCGTCGTCAGAGACTACGGATTCGGTTCGGGCCCGCCGGCCTCCACGGCCGTGCCGCCGCACGTCCTCGTCGAGGCCGCCATCACCGACCTGTCGACCACCGCCTGACCGTCGGCCGGCACCACCGTCGGCAGGGCGCCGGTATGGACCAACTCGTCGATGACGGACATTGACGACCTGCCGCACAGGTCGGGATGGCATTCGGCCGCCGTGAAACGGGCGTCTGGTGCGGCGATGATGTCCGGGTGACCACTCCGACCGAGCTCGAACATCGCGCCCCTGACCGCAGCCGTCGACCGATCGCCGTCGTCGCCATCCTCGCCCTTGTCGCCGTGGCCGCGGTGGCCGTCGCCTACCTCGCCTTCTTCAACGACGATGCCCCGGATCGCCTGACCCTCAGCGACCAGCCGGCCACCAACGCGCCGGCCGCCACCGTCGGCGGGGCTCCCGCCACCACCACCGCCGCCGCCGGCGGGACCGACCTCACCGGAACCTGGCGGGTGGCCGCCGGCTCCACCGCCGGCTACCGGGTCCGGGAGAAGCTGGCCGCCCTCCCCGCCCAGAGCGACGCCGTCGGGCGAAGCGAGGCCGTCACCGGGTCGGTCCGAGTCGATCGGGCCGGCGCCGGCCTGACCGCCACCGACGCCAGGTTCGAGGTCGACCTCACGAAGTTGACGAGCGACGAGGCCCGCCGCGACAACCGCCTCCGCACCGACGGGCTGCAGACCAACCAGTTCCCCACGGCCACGTTCGTCTCGTCCCGTCCGATCATCCTGCCGCCGGAGACGGTGACCGGCCAGGCCGTCAAAGCCGATGCCGAGGGTGACCTCACCATCCACGGCGTGACCAAGCGGGTCACCATCCCCCTCGACGTGCGGGTCGCAGGCGGCAAGGGTGAGCTCGTCGGATCCCTCCGCTTCCCCATGAGCGACTTCAACATCAACCCGCCGAACATCGCCAACTTCGTCACCGTCGACCCCGACGCCACCCTCGAGTTCAAGCTGATTCTCGAGAAGGCGTAACCGCCCCGAGTTGGGGCATTCTTGGCGGGAATGACCCCCAGCCCCGAGGAGCTCGGTGCGCACGAGCCCCACGCCCGCCGGTGGCTCGACGCGTTCCGGCGGGCGGCGGAGGCGACGGAGGAGGCGATGACGCTGGGAGCAGCGGGCCCGGCCGTCCTCGACGCCGTCTGCACCGCCGAAGGGTGGCCGGTCGGGCGGCTGCTCACAGTGGCCGGTGGCCGGGTCGGCGCGACCGACGTCTGGCGGCTGGTCGACCCCGTCCGCTACCGCTCCCTGACGACCGCGGCCGGCGGCGCCCCGCTGGCCGAGCGGGCGGCGGCCATTGGGGAGCCGGTGTGGACCGGCGACCTGGCCGAGGTCGGCCCGGTGAGCGCCGAAGCGCTGCGAACGGGGCTCCGGGCTGCGGCGGCGGTGCCCGTGCACGAGGCGGCGACGGTGGTCGCCGTGGCCGAGTTCTTCGCCGAGTGGCCGGAGCGGCCGGCGCCCGGGGTGCTGGCCATGGCGTCGGCCGCGGTGGGCCAGCTGGCTCGCGTGGTCGAGCGGGCTCGTGCCCGGGCGGCCACCGAGGAAGCCGTGGTCATGGCCCAGGTGGCCCACGACGCGTTCGTTGCCGTCGACGAGCACGGCGTGATCGTCGACTGGAACCCCGAAGCCGAGGTGGTCTTCGGCTGGTCTCGTCAAGAGGCCGTGGGCCGGGCCTTGGCCGACCTCGCCGTACCGCCCCGCCACCGCCCGATCTACGAGCGGCACCTGCGTGCCCTGGTGAGCGACCTCGACAGCGCCGGGGGCCCCTTGGTCCCTCGGCGGGAGCTGGTGGCCGTGCACCGCTCAGGCGCCGAGTTCCCCGTACAGGTCACCGTCTGGACCGGCGGGCGCGGCGGGTCGCGGAGCATCCGGGGGTTCGTGCGCGACCTCAGCGAGCGGAAGCGCTTCGCGGGCCAGCTGGCCAGCCAGGCCCTGCACGACCGGCTGACGGGGCTGCCCAACCGTGTGCTCCTGCGCGACCGGCTCGAGCACGCCCTGGCCCGCGCCGCGCGCCGGGGGGCGTCCGTGGCCCTTCTGATCGCCGACGTCGACCGGTTCAAGGCCGTCAACGAGAGCATGGGCCACGACGGTGGCGACCGGCTGCTCGTGGCCGTGGCCGAGCGCCTCACCGAGCTGCTGCGCCCCGGCGACACGGTCGCCCGCATGGGCGGCGACGAGTTCGCCCTGCTCTGCGAGGACATCGGCGGCTACCAGGAGGCCGCGGGCATCGCGTCGCGGGTGGTGGGCGCCTTCGACAACCCCTTCCACGTCCAGGGGACGGACCTCTCCTTGACGGTCAGCGTCGGCGTGGCGGTTGGCTCGCTGGCCGGGCCCGCGCCCGAGCTGCTCCTTCGCGACGCCGACGTCGCCATGTACCGGGCCAAGGACTCCGGACGGGACCGCTACGAGGTCTTCGACGAGACCATGCTGGCCGACGCCAGCGAGCGGCTGTCGGTCGAGAACGACCTGCGGCGGGGGATCGTCGACGGCCAGCTCCGGCTCTACTACCAGCCCATCGTCCACATCGACACCGGGGCCATCGCCGGGTTCGAGGCGCTCGTCCGCTGGGAGCACCCGGTGCGGGGCCTGCTCGGGCCGGTCGAGTTCATCCCGACGGCGGAGCAGACCGGCCTCATCGTGCCTCTCGGCCGGCACGTGCTGGCCGAAGCCTGCCTGCAGGCGGCCTCGTGGGCCGGGATGTACGCCACCGGCGAGCAGCTGCGGATGAGCGTGAACGTGTCGGCCAAGCAACTGGCCCAGCCGGGGTGGTCCGACGAGGTGGCCCAGGCGCTGGCGGAGTCCGGCCTCGCTCCCCGCCAGCTGGTGCTGGAGATCACCGAGAGCGTCCTCATGGAGGACACCGAAAACACCGCCGTGCGCCTCGAGGAGCTGCGTCAGCTGGGGGTGCGCATCGCCATCGACGACTTCGGCACCGGCTACTCCTCCCTCGGGTACCTGCGCCGGCTGCCGGTCGACATCCTCAAGATCGACAAGTCCTTCATCGACGGGGTGGCCGAGGGCCCGCACGAGTCGGCCCTGGCCCGCGCCGTGGTGAAGCTGGCCTCCACCTTGCGCCTCGAGGCGGTGGCCGAGGGCATCAGCAGCCGCAAGCAGCTCCTCCAGCTCCGGCGCCTGCGCTGTCCCTACGGGCAGGGGTTCTACTTCTGCCGCCCCCAGCCCTCCGAGGCCATCCCCGGCCTGCTCGACCGCGGGGTCCTCGAGGGGGCCGACGAACGTTAGAGGTGCTCCGCCGCCGCCTTCTGCACGCCCGCGGTGATGACGTCCCAGTCGGCGCCCGGCTTGCGGGTCACGGTGACGAAGGTGTTCACCCCGAACAGCGACTGCACCCCTTCCGCCTGGAACACGGCCTCGGCGAAGGGGTTGCCGGCCGCCGCCTCGGCGTTGGCCATGTTGAGCGTGGCCGGCAGCTTCACGTCGAGGTCGTACTTCATGGCGTTCGGGTTGGGGGTGGGCGAGGGAGTGGCAGTGGCCATGAACGGGCATGCTAGGCGGTAGATGCCTGAGTCGGACCTGACGGCGCGTTTCCGGGCGGCCGTCCAGCGGCCCGCCGACGAGGTGGCCCTCGACGAGGCCGCCCTGCTCATCGCGGCCCACGCCCGCCCCGGTCTCGACGTGGCTTCGGAGCTGAAGCTGCTCGACCGGCTGGCCGCCGGGATCCCCGATCGGACCTTGGACGAGTGGCGCCGCCACCTGTTCGTCGAGCTGGGTTTCTCCGGCGACGTGGCCGGCTACTACGACCCGTCCAACTCCTTCCTCGACCAGGTTGTCCGCCGGCGCCGGGGCCTGCCCATCACCCTGTCCGTGCTCGGCATGGAGGTCGGCCGGCGGGTCGGCCTGCAGCTGGAGGGCGTCGGCCTCCCCGGGCACTTCCTGCTCCGTCACGGCCCCGACGCCTACGTCGACCCCTTCGACGGTGGCCGCATCCTCGACCGCATGGGCTGTATGGAGCGCTTCCGCGCCGTCAACGGCACCAGCGCCCGGTTCCTCGGGTCGTACCTCGAGCCGGTCGGGCCCCACGCCATCCTGGCCCGCATGCTGAACAACCTGAAGTCCATCTACGCCGGCCGGGGCGAGGTCGCCGCACTGTCGTGGGTGTTCGACCTGCGCGCCGCCCTGCCGGAGGCCTCACCCCTCGAGGCACGGGAGTGGGCCCAGGTGCTCGGCGCCACCGGACGCTTCGTGGAGGCGGCCGAGCGGCTCGAGATCCTCGCCGGCGCCCTGCCCGACGACGAGGAGTCGCTGCTGTCGGAGGCGTTGGCCCTTCGGGCCCGTCTCAACTGAGCCTGCGGCAAGCGACCGTCAAGCGTCCTGCCGGCGCGATCGCATCGGGATCACCGTCGCCCAGTGCGACCGGCTGGCCACGCCGGCCGCCGTCGGCGCCGCTCCGGAGGGCGTAGCCGACAGCTCGGCGGTGGACGTAGCGTGTACACAGCCATGATGCGTTACCGGGTGCTGGGCCCGCTCGAGGTCGTCGGCGAGTCGGGGGAGCGGGTGGACGTCGGCGGGCGCCAGCCGCGCGTCCTGTTGGCCATGCTCCTCGTCGCCGGCGGGCGAGGGTCACCGTCGACGCCTTGGTCGACGCCATCTGGGGCGAGGACCCGCCGGCGTCGGCCACCGGCACGGTGCAGAGCTATGTCTCCCGCCTGCGCCGGCGGCTGGGTCCCGAGCAGCTCAGCTGGGACGACGCCGGCTACCAGCTCGACGTGGCCCCCGACCAGGTCGACGCCCGCCGGTTCGAGGCGCTGGCCGAGGACGGCCGGTCGCTCCTCGCCGCCGGCCGCGCCGAGGACGCCCGCGCCGTCCTCCAGGAGGCGGAGGCCCTCTGGCAGGGCCCTGCCTACGCCGACTTCGCCGATCACGAGTTCGCCATCGGATCCGCTGCCCGCCTCGAGCAGCGCCGGCTGAGCGCCATCGAGGACCGCCTGGCCGCCGACCTCGCCCTCGGCCGCCACGCGGCGGTCATCGGCGAGCTGGCCGAGCTGGTCACCGCCCACCCACTTCGGGAAGGTCTCCAGGTGCAGCTGGCCCTCGCTCTGTACCGGTCGGGGCGCCAGGCCGAGGCCCTGCGGGCCCTGGCCGAGGCCGGGCGCACCCTGCGCGAGGAGCTGGGCATAGACCCCAGCCGCCAGCTCCGGGATCTGGAGGCGGCGATCCTGGCCCAGCACCCGTCCCTGGAGGCGCCTCCAGCGCCAGCGGCGCCCGCGCACGCGCCGGCCGCTCGCCAGCCGGCCGAGCGCCGCCCAGGCCCCGCATTGGTCGGCCGTAACCACGAGGTGGCCGCCCTCGTCGCCGCCTTCGACGAGTCCGCCGTCGACGCCCGGTTCGTGGTCATCGAGGGCGAGCCCGGCATCGGCAAGACCCGCCTGGCCGACGAGCTCCGTGCCCTGGCCGAATCCAGAGGGGCCATGGCGGTCTGGGGGCGCAGCGACGAAGGCGGCGCCGCCCCGGCACTGTGGCCGTGGCTGCCGCCGCTGCGCGCCCTTGTGGCCGAGGCTCAGAACGTGCCGCCGGTGGTGTCCCAGCTGGTGTCGGGCGAGACGCCGGTGCCGGCCGGCCAGGAACGGGCCGCCCAGTTCGAGCGGTTCGAGGCGGTCGCCGGCCTGCTCGACGACGTGGCGACCACGCGCCAGATCGTCGTCCTCCTCGACGATCTCCAGTGGGCGGACCACACCTCCCTCGAGCTGTTGAGCTTCCTCGCCGGTCGCCTGCGCCGGGGGGTTCTGGTCGTCGGGACGATGCGCCAGCTGGAGGTGGGCCGCAACGACGCCGTCACCGACGCCCTCGCCGCCATCGCCCGCCGATCCGGCAGCCGCCGCCTCCAGTTGCGGGGGCTCACGCCGGCGGCCACCGCCGAGGTCTTGGAGTCGGCGACGGACAATGTGGTCGCCGACTCGGTGGCGGCCACGATCCACGCCCGGGCCGAGGGGAACCCGTTCTACGCCATCGAACTGTCCCGGCTGGTCGACGAGGAGGGCGGCATCACCGGCGAGGTGCCGGCCACGGTGGGCGACGTCGTCCGCCGGCGGCTGGCCCGCCTGCCGCCGGCCACGGTCGACCTGCTCGGGGTGTCCGCGGTCGTGGGCCGCGACGTCGAGATGGTCCTTCTGGCCCGAGCGGCCGGCCGTACGTTCGACCAGGTCCTCGACGACCTGGAGCCGGCGGTCGTCCACCGGCTCCTGCTGGAGGTCCCGGAGCGGCCGGCGGTGCTGCGCTTCAGCCACGCCCTGATCCGGGAGGTGGTCCTCGAAGACATGACGTCGCTCCGCCGGGCCCGCCTCCACCTCAAGGTGGCCGACGCCATCGAGAGCTGTGGGGCCGGCGTGGACGAGGCCGAGATCCTGGCCGAGCACCTGTGGCGGGCGGCGCCCGTGGGTGTCGGCCACCGGGCAGCCGAGGCCCTGGAGCGGGCGGCCGAGGTGGCGCTACGCCGGGTCTCGTACGCGGCGGCCGAGGACTCGCTGCTCAAGGCCGTCCAGCTTCGCCGGTCGACCGGCACCGCCCCGGAGGACCAGGAGGCCGAGCTCACTGCCATCTGTCGCGTCCTGGAGGTGGCCAAGGCCCGCCGCTACTTCCAAGGAGCGTCCGACCTCGACCTCGTCGGGCGGGCCAAGGACCTGGCCGACCGATGCGGTCGACGCGACATCGCGATCAACATGCTGTGGTTCGAGTACTCGGCGCTGGCCACCTCGTGTCGAGGTGAGGAGGCCGCCCGCCTGGCGGCCGCGCTGCGCCGACTCACCGACGACGACCCTCGACCCGAGGTGCGGGTCACCGGCCACCAGGTCTACGGCGTGCTCTGCTGGGGGGCGGGCCGCATCGCCGAGGCGTGCAAGCACCTCGACATCGCCCTCGGCCTCACGGAGAGCGACCGGCCTCCCGCCGACGCCTTCGCCATGGAGCGCCGGCTGGTCACCAACACGTTCTGGATCTTCAATCACGCCGCCGCCGGCGATCTCAGCGCGGCTGAGGCGTTCGCCCACCTCGACGCGCTGATCGACGCCATGCCGGACCGCTTCGCGGTGGCTTCCATCTGCGGCTTCGCCGCGACCACGGCGGTCACCCTCGCCCGCTGGGACGACGCCGAGCGCTACGCGGGCATCGGCATCGAGGCCGACGTCGGCGGCAACTTCGTCTTCTGGGTGGGCCAGTTCCTCATGCAGCGCGGCATCGTGCAGGCATGGCGGGGTCAGGTCGACGAGGGCATCGCCGGCTTCGCCGAGGGCAAGGCCCGCTACACCGCAGTCGGTGGTCGCTCGGCGCTGGCCACCTTCGAGGCCAGCCTGGCCATCCACGTCGCCGCCGCCGGCCGGGTAGACGACGCCACCCACCTCGTTCGCTCGGCCCGCGACGAGCTCGAGGCCTACAGCGAGCGCTGGAACGAGCCGATCGTGGGCCTCGCCGAGGCCTGTGTCGCCGCCGCCGCCGGCGACACCGAGGATGCCGAGAAGCTCCTCGCCCGCGCCGCCGATGTGGCCACCGGCCAGGGCGCCCACGCCCTGGCCGAACGGGCCCGGACAGCGGCCCTCGAACTGGCTGCAGGGATGCGTCGCATACCCACGTAGCTGGCAGCCACAACGGCCGGCCGCGGGCGCCCTTCCGTTGGCAAGCGGTCGCCTCGTCAGCGAGCCCGGCCTGCCGGCGGGTCGTCGCGGAGCACCCAGAAGAGCAGCGCCGGGCCGTTCATGAGGTTGCGCCAACCGGACACGGCGAGGGTGGTGGCCAGGACGGCGTCGCCGGCCCGCATCACCGGCGTGTCGGCGCCGATGGTGATCTGGACCAGCCCCGAGGCGACCAGCACCATCTCCGCCCCCTTGTGCAAGAAGTCCGGCGCCCCCGACTCACCCGGGCCGAGGCGCACCAGGTAGGCCCGCAGCCCGGCCTTGGGGTCGTCGAGCAGGGCGACCTTGGCGTCGGCCGCGGTACGGGGGTGGCGGGCCAGGACGTAGCCGCCGGTCGGCGCGGAGGCCAGCAGGTCGTCGAGCCCCATGCCCAGCCGCTCGGACAGCAGGAGCAGGGTGTCCAGCGACAGGCCTCGCCGGCCGGTCTCGGCCTGGGAGACGGCGCTCGGCGTCACGCCGGCCAACCGGGCCAGGTCGCTCTGGTTCAGGTTGCGCTCGCGCCGCACCCGCTCGAGACCCCGGCCGAGGCGGCCGAGGGCCCGCTCCTCCTCCAGGCGGACGGTGCCGTCGGTCACATGGACGCGCAGCAGGCGTCCTTGCACCGACGCTGGGCGGCCCTCGGCCTTCACCACCCGGAGGTGTCCGTCGCCGATCTCCAGCACGCACTGGGTCACGTTGGTCACCTGCTCGATGAACGAGCGGCCGAGCTCGGTCCGCGGCGCCCGCCAGTAGGCGATGGCGCCGAGATCGAACAGCCGGGGGCAGACCCGGCTGAAGAAGGCCACGGCCTTCGTCGGCCCCCAGCGGCGGGCAAAGGGGAGCAGGCCGTCGACGACCACGTAGCCGGGCGGCTTGCTGCGGGCTCCCTCGATGACGGCCGTCTCCAGGACGGCGGCGTCGCCGTAGGGCCCCCGCGGCCGGGCGTCGAGCACGGTCACGCCTGGACCCAGCCGGGCCTGCAGCCGGGCGGGGTCACCGGCCGCCGACACGTAGAAGCACCCGTCGCCGCGGGAGACGGCTTCGGCGAGCATGGCGTCCTCGAGGTGGCGGACCGTCTCGGCGTCGTCGAGCACCCACACCACGTTGTCGCCCAGGATGAGCCCACCCATGAGGGTGTCGAGGTCGGCGACGCCGCTCGGCACCCTTTCACCGTATTCCTGCGTCGATAGCATCGCTAACAACTCTAGCCACTGTCGAAAGCGGAATGCGAAGGTCGGTCCATGTGCTTCAAGAACCTGCCCATCGAGTTCGACGCCGCGGGCAAGGCCCGCCTCCGGGAAGGCGTGGCCGACCCCTATTCCATCCAGACCGCCGAGCCCAAGGGCTACGTCCGGCGCAAGGAGGGGCCGGGCGCCCAGCTGGTCGCCCCGCCTCGGCTGCGGGACTGGAACATCGACCCCATGACCAGGGTCGCCGGCGCCCTGGCCGTGCACACCGTGCTCGACCTGGAGAACCGCCGGGCCGTCGACGCCCACGCCCGGGCCATGCTCTTCCGCGGGTACGAGGTCATCCTCGAAGGGCGCGACCCACGCGACGCGATCGACATCACGTCACGGGCGTGCGGCGTGTGCGGCGGCACCCACGCCACGTGTTCGGCCCTGACGATCGAGCAGGCCTTCGGCGTGTGCCCACCGCCCCTCGGTATCGAGGTCCGCAACCTGGGAGAGGTCGGGGAGATGTTCTACGACCGCCCCCTGCACCTCGGCCTGCTGGCCGGCCCCGACTACTCCACCGCCCTGGTGTCGGTGACCAACCCCGAGCTGGTGACCAAGGCCGAGAAGACACTGGCCCCGCACGGCGACATTCACGGCTACACCACCATCAAGGACATCATGGACGCCTTGAACCCCCTCACCGGGAAGATCTACCTCGAGGCCCTCGAGTGGACTCGGGTCGGGCGCATCATGTGCATGCTCATGTTCGGCAAGTTCCCGCACCCGTCGACGATCGTCCCCGGCGGCATGTCGACGACGGTGACGACCTCGACCTTCAACGAGTACTACGCCCAGCTCGGGAAGATCCTCGACTGGTCGAAGGTCATCTGCCGGATCTGGGACGACCTGGCCGACTTCTTCCTCGAGGCCAACCCTGCGTACGAGCAGGTCGGGGCCCGTCCGACCAGCCTCGTCCAGACCGGCATCTGGGACAACTCCGAGGTGTACGACGCCACCTACGCCAACTGCAACACCTGGGGCGAGAAGCGCTGGGCCAGCCCGGCGGTGATCATCGAGGGCAAGCTCGTCACCACCAAGCTGACCGACATCAACATCGGGATGGAGGAGTTCGTCGAGCACGCCTTCTATGACGACTGGACCAAGGTCGGTCCGCCGCGCTACCGCACCGACCCCCTCGGGAACCCGCTGTCGCCGTACCACGCCTGGAACAAGACGACGCTTCCGAAGCCGACCGGGACCAGCTTCAAGGACAAGTACACCTGGTGCACGTCGCCCCGGTGGGACCGCCAGGTCGTGGAGACCGGCGCCTACGGGCAGCTGTGGGGCACGGCGCTCCGCGGTGACTACATCGACAACCCGTTCCTCAACCCGACGGGCGACGGGCTGCAGATGCTCATCCCCCGCCACGCCCTCCCGGAGACGGAGCTGTTCTGGCCCCTTCCCCGCACGCTCAACGCCCTGGAGCGCAACCGGGCCCGGGCCTATTCGCTCGCCTTCACGGCCACCATCGGCATGAACTGCCTGCTCAAGGCCTTCGAGTACTGGCGCCAGGGCGAGACCCGCGTCCACACGCCGTTCAAGATCCCCCGCGACGAGCGCATGGCGGTGGGGTTCTGGGAGGCCGGTCGGGGGTACCTCGTCCACCACATCACCATGGACAAGGGCAAGATCGTCAACTACCAGATCAACACGCCCTCGACCCTCAACGCCTCGCCCACCGACCCCTTCGGCGGGCTGGGCCCCTACGAGCAGGCCGTCGTCGACACCCCCATCCTGGAGTCGGTCCCCGACGACCAGGTCAAGGGCATCGACGTGCTGCGCGCCATCCGCAGCTTCGACCCCTGCATGCCGTGCACGACCCACATGGACACCGGCAGGGGCATCATCACCAGGGAGCTCAACTCCTGCGGGTGCACGCTCGAATGACGCCGCCACCCCGCTCAGCCGGCCGCTCGGGCCCCCGGTGCCGGGCCTTCGTGGGCAGCTTCGGCAAGCCCGGCATGCGCGACCTCGACTTCGGCCGCCAAGTCGTCGACTGCCTCCAGCAGCTCGACCTGCCGGCGGGCGTGGTGGTGGAGGTCCTCCCCTGCTCCGCCGCCCTCATGCTCAACCGCCTCCAGGAGCTCCGACCGTCCAAGGTCGTGCTCCTGGGGGCGGTAGGTCGGGGTGACGACGCCGGTGCCGTGCGCCGGTACCGGCTGGCCGACATGGCGGGCACCGACCTCGACCACACGCTGGCCTTCGCCCGATCGTGGGGTGGGCTGCCGGCGGACACCATCGTGATCGAGGTCGAGCCCGACGAGATCGAGCTGGGCGTGGGCTTCAGCGACGCCCTGGCCGGCTCCTTCGACCCGGTGCTCGACATGGTCTGGGAGGAGCTGGACGAGCTGCCCGAGGAGGCGGCGCCCGCTCGGGCCGAGCCCGACGGGTGGACGGAGGACGGTGGGACGATGGCCGGCCTGGTCAGCTACGCCCGCGACCACGAGCGCGCCCGGCGCTCCCGGTCGTCCCCGGCGCCGGTCGAGGGCCTGGCCGTCGCCGGACGGGTGCGGCCATGGGGAGTCTTCACCGACAGCGGCGGCGACTGGTTCGACGCCATCGCCCTCGGCGACGACCGGCTCGGCATCGTGGTGGGCGACGTGCCCGGCCGCGGCGTCGAGATGGCGGTGGCCATGAGCGAGCTGCGGGCTGCGGTGCAGGCCTACGCGGTGGTCGAGGGCGACTCCCCGGCCCGCGTGATCGGCCACCTCGACCGTCTCGCCGCGGCCAAAGGCATCGGCCGGCACGCCCGCCTGATCTACGCCGTCCTGGACCCCGCCGGAAACGTCCGGTTCGTCAACGCCGGTGGGTGCCCGCCCCTGCTCCTGGAGCCGGTCGACGGCGGGCGCTTCGTCGACGAGGCCATGTCCGTGCCCATCGGCGAGGCCGACGGCGAAGACCGACCCGAGGCGGTCCTGGACCTCGGCCTGCGTTCCACCCTGCTCCTCTACACCGGCGGGCTGGTCGAGAGCCGGAGGGTGCCGAGGGCGATCGGGATGGAGCGGCTCCGGCAGGTGGCCGCTGACGCCCCGTTCGCCCTCGACGCTCTCTGCGATCGCGTCCTGTCCGCCTGTACGGAGTCCCTTCGTCGGGACGACGACATCTGCCTCCTGGCGGTGCGCGCCTAGCTCTACCCTTCAGGGCCATGGAGCGATCCGCCCTCCAGGGCCTGGCCGCCTTCCGGTGGGGGGCCTGGCTGTGGATGGCGACGGTCCTCGTGGTGTCCCGTCGGGATCTCGAGCGGCCGTTGCTGGCCGTCGGGCTGATCGGCGTGGCCCTCGGGGTGACCGTCGCCGGCACCGTCCTCCTCCGGTCCAGGCCCGGCGCGCTGTGCCGGCCGCGGTTCGTGCTGACCGAGCTGGCGGTGGGCGTCCTCCTCGTCCTGGGTGACGGCGTGGCCTACGGCGAAGGGCACGCGTTCTCCACGTCGCAGTCGCTCGGCTCCGTCTGGCCCCTCGCCGGGATCCTGGGCATCGGCGTGGCGCTGGGGCCGCTGGCCGCCGCCGGCGCCGGCGTGCTCGTCGGCGTGGCCGGGGTGGGTGCGGTGCTGGCCAACGGGGCGTCGATCGACACCGGCGGCCGAGCGCTTTCGGTCATCAACACCGTCGTCTTCTACGCCCTCGGCGGGGCGGCGGCCGGCTACCTCGCCCACCTCCTGCGGGACGCCGAGGCCGAGATATCCGCGGCCCGCGCCCGGGAGGAGGTGGCCCGCACCTTGCACGACGGCGTGCTGCAGACCCTGGCCGTGGTCGAGCGCCGGGCCACCGACCCCGCTCTGGGCCGCCTGGCCCGGGAGCAGGAGCGGGAGCTGCGGGACTGGCTTTTCGGCTCGGTGGCCCACGCCGAGGTCGTGGCCGACGTGGGCACCGCCCTCCGGGCCGCGGCGGCGCGCTTCGAAGACGCTTTCGGCGGCCGGGCGCAGGTGCTGATCGCCGACGACCTGCCGCCGCTGACGCCGGCCGCCGTCGCCGCCCTCGCCGGCGCCGCGGGCGAAGCCCTGGTCAACGCGGGCAAGCACGGGCGGGCGTCGAAGGCCCAGGTCTACGTGGAGCCCGACGAGGCCGGCGGCGTCTTCTGCTCGGTGAAGGACGACGGCGTGGGGTTCGACCCGGCGACGACACAGGAGGGTGTCGGCCTTTCCCGCTCGATCCGCGGCAGAGTGGCCGAGGTGGGCGGGCGCGTGGAGGTCGTCAGCGCCCCGGGGGACGGAACGGAGGTGCTGCTGTGGCTCCCCTCGTGAAGGTGGTGGTGGCCGACGACCACCCGATCTGGCGCGACGGCGTGCGGGCCGACCTGGGCGAGGGGTTCTGGGTCGTCGGCGAGGCGGCGAACGCCGACGACGCCATCGCCGCCATCCGGGCCCACAAGCCCGATGTGGCCGTGTGCGACCTGCAGATGCCCGGCGGCGGGGGGATCAAGGTGGCCCGCACCTGTGGCGGGGAGACCCGCATCGTCATCCTCACCGTGAGCGAGCAGGAGCGGGACCTCCTCGACGCCGTGGCCGCTGGGGCCGTCGGCTACCTGGTCAAGTCGACGCCGGGTCCCGAGCTGCGGGCCGCCCTGTGGAAGGCGGCCCACGGTGAGCCGGTGTTCTCACCGGCCCTGGCCGCCCTCGTGCTCGGGGAGTTCCGCAAGTTGGCCAAGGCCTCCTCGGGGGTGTCGCCGCTGTCGGAGCGGGAACGTGAGGTCCTGCAGCTCGTCGCCCGTGGCCACTCCTACAAGGAGATCGGAGGCCGGCTGTTCATCGCCGAGAAGACCGTCGAGAACCACGTGCGAAACATCCTGGGCAAGCTCCACCTCAGCCGGCGCCAGGAGCTGATCCGCTACGCCCTGGAGCACGGGATCGACTAGTGCGCCCCTGCGCTAGTGGGACGGTTCCCTATGCTCTGTCGCCGATGGTGCGACGGCCCTTGCTCCTCGTCGCCGGCCTCGTCGTCGTGGCCGGCTGCACCCGGCCCTCGGCGGCGGCCTACACGACCCAGATCATCCCGACGACGCAGACGACGATTCCCGCCACGGTCACCTCCACGTCGGTGCTGAAGGTGCCCCTTCCGCCTCCCGAGCAGATCGTCATCACCGGCGCGGGGTTCGACCTCCACGCCGCCGGCCGAGTTCCGTCGGTGGCCTTCGACGCCGCGTGGGCCGGTGTGCTCGCCACCTTGAACCGGTACCTGGAGGCCGGCGTCCTCACCCCGCTCCGCTCGGGTGGGCCAGCCGGCGACCTCACCCCCCTCTTCACCGGGCCTGCGGCGGAGCGGGTGATGGCGGCGACGCCGGACCGCGGCGCCTTCATCGACGAAGGCCTCCCTCAGCTCAGCGACATCCGAAAGGACTCCGCGGTGGCCGCTCTCACCGCCCTGGCCGGGACCGACGGGGTGATGAGCGTGGTCACTGCCCGGCTCGACCTCCGTCTCGTCGGCCACGTCAACGGAGCGCCGGTGACCGTCGCCCGGACCGGCGAGCTCGTCCTCATGCCCGAGGGTGGCTCCTGGCGGATCGATGCCTACGACGTGAAGGTCGTGCGCTCCGTGGCCGAGGAGACGACGACGACCCGGGCCCGCTCGTGAGGCGTCTGGTCTTCGCGGTCACGCTCCTCGCGGTGGGGGTGGGCTGCGCCTTGCCGTCGGCGGCCTACAGGAGCGACGCCAGCATGCATGTGGTCAAGGTCGACGAAGGCCGCTTCCTGCCCACACCGGACAAGCCGGTGTTCGTACTGGTCATGGGCCACGATGCCCGCCCCGGCCAGACGGGGCCGGGGCGCGGCGACGCTCTGCACGTGGTCGGGATCAACCCCGGTGCCCGGGCGGTCACCATCCTCAACATCCCGCGGGACACGTGGGCCAACATCCCCGGCCGGGGCATGGACAAGATCAACGCCGGCCACTACTACGGCGGTCCCGCCCTCCAGGCCCGGGTGGTGTCCGCCCTCGTCGGTGTCGACATCTCCATCGTGCTCACGACCAGCTTCGAGGGCCTGGCCGACATGGTCGACGAGTTGGGCGGCATCAACGTCGACGTCCCTTTCCCCATGAACGACCGAGTCTCCGGCGCCGTCTTCCCGGCCGGGACGGTACGCATGGACGGCGGCGCGGCGCTGGCCTTCGCTCGCAACCGCAACCTGGCCGGTGGTGACTTCACCCGCACCCACGACCATGGCATCCTCATGCTGGCCGGGTTGTCCAAGCTCCGTGACTCGGCGCCGACTGCGACCAACACCCTCAAGTGGATGTCGGTCCTCGCCCGTCACACCCGCTTCGACGGGATCGGGATAGGCGACCTCTACCGCCTCGGCCGGCTGGTGCTCACCATCGACCCGGAGGAAGTGCGCAACGTCACCATGCCGGGCACCACCGGCTCCGTCGGCGGCCAGTCAGTGGTCTTCGCCGGTGCTTCGACGCCGGGGCTCTTCGCCGACTTCCGCGATGACGCCATCCTCCAGCGGAACTGAGGGCGACCAGAGCAGCCGCCGCACCGGCTTGCCCCCGGCGGTGCGGGGAATGGCGCCGGCGATCACGACCTGGCGGGGCAGCTTGGCCGCCGAGAGCCGGTCGCGGGCGAAGGCCCGTAGCTCGGCCAGCGCCGGCGGCGCCATGGGGTTTCTCGGCACGACGTGGGCCACCACCCGCTCGCCCCAGTCGGGGTCGGGGGCGCCCGCCACGCACACGTCGGCCACGTCGGGGTGTGTGGCCAGCACGCCCTCCACCTCGCTGGGGCTGACGTTGACCCCTCCGGTGATGATCAGGTCCCCCAGGCGGTCGATCACCCGCAGCCGCCCGTCACTGTCGATGGTGCCGGCGTCGCCGGTGCGCAGCCAGCGGCCGGCGGTGAAGGCGGCGGCCGTCTCCTCGGGGGCGGCGCGGTAGCCGCGCATCAGCATCGGCGCCCGCACCAGGATCTCGTCCCGCTCGCCCAGGGACAGCTCTACACCGGCGAGCGGGTACCCGTCGTGGACGACGCCGCCCCAGGTCTCGGTCAGCCCGTAGGTGGCCACGATGTTCGGCCCCTGTTCACGTACGGGCCCTCCCCCAAGAAGGATCCGCCGGAAGCCGCTGAGATCGGCGCCGGCCGCTCGCAGGCGGCGCAACGTCGTGGGCACCAGCGACACCAAGGTGACGCCGGCGGTGAAACCCGTCGCCGCCGCGAATCCGGGCTCGACCGTGACCGGCGTTCCCATCACCCACGCCCGGCCCAGCACGGCCAGACCGGCCACGTAGTGGAGCGGCAGGCACGCCAGCCACCGGTCGCCGGGCCCCACCTCCAGCGCCTCCCAGATCGCCGCCGCCGACGCGGCCAGGCCGTCCCACGTCAGCTCCACGCCCTTCGGAGGGCCCGACGTCCCCGACGTCACCACCACCGCGGCCACCTCGGGGTCGGCGCCGGCCTCTGGCTGCATCCGGTTGAGAATCCGCTCCACCTCGAGGTCCGGGGCGAGCGGATCGAGGACGAGCACGGCATCGCCGGCGTCCCATGCCGCCCGGATACTGTCGGCGGCCTCGACCGGGGGCCGGTGCACCACGGCCACCCTCCCCGTGCCCCTTCTGGACATGCCGCCGGCGCCTAGCCCTTCTTCTTGGGAAGCTTCTTCATCGCCCGGTGGACGATGCGGCTCTGCTGGCTGTCAGCCGTCTTGGCCCACGGCTCCTTGGCCGACTCCTCGAGCTCGGCCTGCAGCTTCGTGTAACTGGCCACCCTTTCCGGGTCGAGCCGCCCGTCGGCCACCGCCTCGGTCACCGCGCAGCCGGGCTCTCCGGCGTGACGGCAGTTCCGGAAGCGGCACGCCTCGGCGATCTCCTCGATGTCGGGAAAGGCCAGGGCCACACCCCCCTCGGCCCCCGTCAACCCCACCGACCGCAGCCCCGGCGTGTCGATCAGCACGCCTCCGCCCGGCACCACCAGCAGGTGCCGCGACGACGTGGTGTGCCGGCCCTTGTGGTCGCCCTCGCGCACGCCACCGATGGCCTGCGCCTCCTCGGACAGCAACCGGTTGACGAGCGTCGACTTGCCGGCGCCCGACGGCCCGAGCAGCACGGCGGTGCGGTTCGGCCGCAGATGAGCCAGCACGTCGTCGATGCCGCGGCCATCTGACGCGCTCGTCAGCACGACGTCGGTCCCCACGGCCCGGGCGGCGACGGTCTTGGCCAGGACCTCAGGATCGGGAGCGGCGTCGGCCTTGGTGAGCACCACCACCGGCCGGGCGCCGCTGTCCCACGCCAGCACCAGCTCGCGCTCGATGCGGTTCAGGTTCAGGGGCCGGTCGAGGGAAGCCACGACGAACACCACGTCGATGTCCGCGGCCAGGAGCTGGCCTTCGCGCTCCAACGACGACCACCGAGGCAGGATGACGTCGACCGCCGGCCGGGGGCCCGTCCGCAGCGCCACCCAGTCACCGGTGGTGGGTAGGACGTCGGCCGCGGCGCGCAGCTGGCCGGAAGCGGTGCGGACGGTGCAGCGGTCGCGGTCGACGCGCCCCACCCGCGCCGGTTGATGGTGGGCCGAGGCGACAGAGGCGTACAGAGCGGCGACTCGCTCGTTCCACCCGAGGGGGACGAGCGCGTCGAAGGCGGGATCAGAGGACACCGGAGAGCTCCTGGTCAGAGGGTGTACCGGGACGCGAAGGCCAGGCGGCGTGAGCCGCACTCAAGCGAAGTTGGCCTCCATGGCGACCTTCCGCGTCGACACCGCCCTCCGGTGTGCTCACGTCCAGGGTAGCGTGCAGTCCGTAGGAGTGATCGCTCCAGGAGTAACAACACCTATGAACTGGGAAGCGCGTGGCGAGTGGCAGGACATTCGCTACGAAGTCGGCGAAGGCATCGCCAAGATCACCATCGACCGGCCCGAGGTCCGCAACGCCTTCCGGCCCCAGACCGTCCTGGAGCTCTCGCAGGCCTTCGAGCGGGCCCGCGACGACCCCGAGGTCGGCGTCGTCATCCTCACCGGCGAGGGCCCACTGGCCTTCTGCTCGGGCGGCGACCAGAAGGTGAGGGGCGACGACGGCTACAAGGACGACAAGGGCGTCGGCCGCCTCAACGTGCTCGACCTCCAGATCCAGATCCGCCGGCTGCCGAAGCCGGTGGTGGCCATGGTGGCCGGCTACGCCGTCGGCGGCGGTCACGTGCTCCACCTGGTCTGCGACCTCACCATCGCCGCCGACAACGCCCGCTTCGGCCAGACCGGCCCCCGGGTCGGCTCCTTCGACGGCGGGTACGGCGCCGGCCTCCTCGCCCGCACCGTCGGTCAGAAGAAGGCCAAGGAGATCTGGTTCCTCTGCCGCCAGTACGACGCCCAGCAGGCCCTGGACATGGGCCTGGTCAACGCCGTCGTCCCCCTGGACCAGCTCGAGGAGGAGACGGTGTCGTGGTGCCGGGAGATGCTCCAGCACAGCCCGCTGGCCATGCGCCTGCTCAAGGCCGGCTTCGCCGCCGACACGGACGGGCTGGCCGGTGTGCAGCAGCTGGCCGGCGACGCCACCCTGCTCTACTACCTGTCGGAGGAAGCCCAGGAGGGGCGCGACGCCTACGTGGAGAAGCGCAAGCCGGACTTCTCCCGCTTTCCGAAGCGCCCGTAACGATGACATCGGCCGCCCACTGGTTCCAAGGCGCCCGGCCCCGCACCCTGGGCGCCGCCGTGTCGCCCGTTCTCGTCGGCACCGCGGTGGCGGCGAGGTACGGCGAGGTCATCTGGTGGCGGGCCCTCTTCTGCCTCCTGCTCGCCATCGCCCTCCAGGTCGGCGTGAACTACGCCAACGACTACTCCGACGGCGTGCGAGGCGTCGATACCCAGCGCCGGGGACCGGTGCGGCTGACCGCCGGCGGGTTGGCCGCGCCGGCCGCGGTCAAGCGGGCGGCCATGCTGTCGTTCGCCGCCGGCGGCGCTCTGGGGATCGTCCTCGCCGTGGTCGTGGACTGGCGGCTCGTCCTCGTCGGCGCCGTGTCCATCCTCGCCGCCGGCCTGTACTCGGGGGGGCCGAGGCCCTACGCCTCCTCGGGCCTCGGCGAGGTCATGGTGCTCGTCTTCTTCGGTTTCGTGGCCACCTCCGGCTCGGCGTACGTGCACCTCGAGCGGGTGCCGTGGCTGGCCGCCGCCGCCGCCCTCCCCGTCGGGCTGCTGGCCTGCGCCATCCTGCTGGTGAACAACCTCCGCGACGTCGACTCCGACCGTGACGTGGGCAAGCGCACGCTCGCCGTTCGGGTGGGCAAGGCCCGCGCTCGGGCCCTGTACCGGGCGAGCGTCGTGCTGTCGGCGCTGACGGTGGGCGCCCTCGCCCCTGTGGCTCCCGCCGCCCTCATCGCCCTGGCCGCCCTTCCCCTCGCCGTTGCACCGCTGCGGATCGTGTCGTCGAAGACCGACGCTCCCTCGCTGGTGCAAGCGTTGGTCGGGACCGCCCGCCTCCAGCTCGTGTTCTCCGCGCTGCTCGCCGCGGGGCTGGCGGTGTGACGACGATCACCGAGCATGGCGTCCGCCTGCCCGGTTGGTCGCGCGACGCCGTCCTGCTGCAAGGGCCGGCGGGCTGGGGGGAGTGGTCGCCGTTGCCGGGCTACCCGTCGGACCCGGCGGTCTGCCGGCGAGCCGCCGAGGAAGCGGCCACCGCCGAGTGGCCCACGCCGGTCCGCACCCACGTGCGGGTGAACGCCCTGGTTCCCGCGGTTCCGCCCCAGCGGGCGGCAGAGTTGGCCGCCGGCCAGCGCGACGTCAAGGTCAAGGTCGGTGACCCCGGCGACCTCGACCGGGTGGCTGCCGTGCGGGGGGCCATCGGCCCGGGCGCCCGGTTGCGCATCGACGCCAACGGAGCGTGGGACGTCGACACGGCCGTGGAACGCATCGCCCAGATGACGGCCTACGACCTGGAGCTGGTCGAGCAGCCGGTGGCGTCCATCGCCGACCTGGCGACCGTGCGGCGCAAGGTCGACGTCCCCGTGGCCGCCGACGAGTGCGTACGCGATCTCGACGACGCCCGCCGGGTCGACGCCGACGCCCTCGTCGTGAAAGTGCAGCCACTGGGCGGCTTCACGGCCACGCTGCGCATCATCGAGGCGGCCGGCATCCCCGTCATCGTGTCGTCGATGTTCGAGACGTCGGTCGGCATCGCCGTCGGCCTGGCCCTCGCCGCCGCCCTCGAAGAGCTGCCCTACGCCTGCGGCCTAGGCGCCTTCGGGGCCGACGTCGTCGGCGACCCCCTGGTGCCCGTCGACGGAGCACTGGCCGTGCGCCGGCCCGCGCCCGATCCCACTCTTTTGGCCCGTTACGCGGTCGACGTCGACGGGTGACGGGCGAGGAAGGCGGCCAGGAGGCGGTGGAAGCTCACCGGACGCTCGAGGTGGGCGGCGTGGCCGGCTCCGGCGACGGCGGCGACCTCGGCGTTGACGCCGATGGCATCGGCCATGTCCCGGGCCAGCCGTGCGTACTTGACGTCCTCTCGGCCGGTGACGGCGAGCACCGGCATGTCGAGCTTCGCCAGGCGGTCCCACAGCGGCTCCTGCACGCCGGTGCCCAGCCGGCGCAGGGCGGTGGCCAGGCCGGCTGCGGTGTTCGCCCTCCGGGCGTCGAGGTCCGCCGGGTCGGGTCGCAAGGTGGCGAACATGGCCTGGGCCAACCACCTCTCGAGGAACGCCTCCGTTCCGGCACGCTCGATCTCGGCGGCCAACGCGTCGTCGGCGGCCTTTCGTGCCGAGCGCTCGCCGGCGTCGGCCAGGCCGGGCGAGGCGCCCACCAGCACGAGCGAGCGCACGAGCTCGGGGCGGTCGACGGCGAGGCGCAGGCACAGGCGCCCCCCCATGGAGTAGCCGACGTAGGTCGCCGTGCCGGCCGCTTCCCCGATGGCCGCCGCCGTCTCGGCGAAGGACAGGTCCACGGCGCCGGAACCGCCGTGGCCGGGAAGGTCCACCCGGACGACCTCGAGCGTCTCCGACAGCGGGCCGACGAGGCGGTCCCAGCTCTTCAGGGTCTGGGTGAACCCGTGCACGAGCGCGATGCGGAGCGGCCCCCGCCAGTCCGACGCCCGGTGCAGGGCCGCGCTCACCGGAGCATCTTCACATGACCACGGGCGACCTGAACGCCGCGCTGGCCCGCACGCTCGTCGACGAGTGGGCCAGGGCCGGCGTGCGGACCGCGGCGGTCAGCCCCGGCTCGCGCTCCACGCCACTGGCCCTGGCGCTCGCCGGCGACGAGCGGATCGAGGTGCATGTGTTCCTCGACGAGCGGTCGGGCTCGTTCTTCGCCCTCGGCGCAGCCAAGGCGACGGGGCGACCTTCTGTCGTCGCGTGCACGTCGGGGACGGCGGCGGCCGAGTTCCACCCGGCCGTGCTCGAAGCGTTCCACGCCCGTGTGCCGCTGATCGTGTGCACGGCCGACCGCCCGCCGGAGCTGCGCGACACCGGAGCGGGCCAGGCCGTCGACCAGCTCAAGCTCTACGGCGACAGCCTGCGCTGGTTCGCCGAGGTCGGCGCGCCTTCGCCGGCCGACGCCGAGGGCCCGTACTGGCGGTCAGTCGGGGCGCGCGCGGTGGCTGCGGCCAACGGCCCGCCGGCGGGCCCCGTGCACCTGAACCTGGCCTTCCGCGAGCCTCTCGTGCCCACCGGCGCCCAGGTGGACCTGCCCGTGGGCCGGGAGGACGGCGCGCCGTGGGTGGTGTCGAACGCCCGCCTCCCGCGACCGGACACGGCCGACGTCGACCGCCTGGCGTTCCTCGTCGCCGCCGAGACGAGAGGCGTCGTGCTCGTGGGGTGGGGCGCCGGCGTCGACCCTGAGGCCGTGGAGCGGTTCTCGGCCGCGGCCCGGTGGCCGGTCCTGGCCGACCCGGTCTCCGGCGCCCGCCAGGGCCCTCACGCGGTGTCGATGTACGACGCCATCCTGCGGTCACCCGGGCCGGCCCGGTCATTGCGCCCCGACGTGGCCATCCGCCTGGGCGCCCCGCTCACCGGCCGGCCGGGCTCGTCATGGCTCGACGCGTCGGTGCGCCAGATCCTCGTCGACCCCGACGGGGCCTGGCTCGACCCCCACCGGGCGTCGGCGGAGCGCATCGTCGCCGACCCCACCGCGCTCCTCGCCGCGGTCACCGCCCGCGGCCCGGCCCGCACGCAGTCGTTCTGGATGTCGTCGTGGCTGTCGGCTGAGAAGGCGGCCCGGCGCAGCCTGGACGCCCTGTTCGACTCCTGGACCGAGCCGTTCGAGGGCCGGGTGGCGCGTGACCTCGTCGCCGGCCTGCCCGAAGGCGCGACGCTGGTGGTCGGCTCCTCCATGCCGGTCCGCGACGTCGAGTCGTTCGCCGCCCCTCGACGCGGGGTGCGCTTCCTGTCCAACCGCGGGGTGAACGGCATCGACGGGTTCGTGTCCACCGTGTTGGGCGCGGCCGTCGCCGGCGGTGCCGTCGTCGCCCTGTGCGGCGACCTCACGTTCCTCCACGACTCCGGTGGTCTGCTCGGCGCTGGGCGCCGGGGGATCGACGCCACGTTCGTCGTCCTCGACAACGACGGTGGGGGCATCTTCAACTTCCTGCCCCAGGCCGGGGGCAGCCACTTCGAGACCCTCTTCGCGACACCGCACGGCATCGACCTCGGCGCCCTCGGCGCGGTGCACGGCGTCGTCACCGAACGGGTCACCCAGGCCGACGATCTCATGCCGGCGGTCGGCCGGGCGATCGCCGCCGGCGGTGTGCGCCTGGTGCTCGTCCCCACCGACAGGGCCGACAACGTCACCCGGCACCGCCAGGCATTCGAGGCGGTGTCGATCCCGTGAGTCAGGCGCGCCGGATGAGCAGCACGCCGTCCCGAACCGTCGCCATCACGCACGTGACCCGGGGGTCGTTGACCACCATGTCGTTGAACGCCCGGATGGCCACGGTGTCGTCGGACTGGTCGGCAGGGTCGAGGACCCGCCCGCTCCACAGCACGTTGTCGGCGACGATGAACCCCCGGTCGCCGAGCAGGGGCAGGACCGCCTCGTAGTACCTCGGGTAGTTCACCTTGTCGGCGTCGATGAACACGAGGTCGAACGGGCCCTGAAGGCCGGCGATGGATTCGAGCGCCGGCCCCTCGAGGACTCGGATCTGCGTCGCCCAGGGGCTGGCGTCGAAGTGCCGTCGCGCCATTGCCGCCCGCTCGGGATCGAGCTCGCAGGTGGTGATCGACCCGTCGGGCGGCAGGCCGGCGGCCATCGACAGGGCGGAGTAGCCGGTGAAGCAGCCGATCTCGAGGATCCGGCGGGCCCCCGACAGCCAGACCAGCGTCTCGAGGAACCGGCCCTCGAGGAGGCCCACCATCATCCCGTGGCCCTCTTGAGTAGCGCGGGTCGCGGCGGCCACGTCGGCGAGCAGCGGGTCTTCCGGCGAGGTGTGCGCCGCGGCGTACTCCTCGATCTCGGCGGAGACGACGCCCACTAGCGCGACGCCTCCAGGCACTCGACGCCCTGGGGCCCGACCGTCGCCGAGTGCGACGTGCCGGCGTCGACTTCCAGGCGGTCCCCAGGGCCCAGGTCGAAGTCGCCCTCGTCGGTGTGGAAGGTGATCCCCCCCGACACGCAGTACAGGACCTTGTCGTAGTCGTGGGCGTGCCGGCCATAGCGGTCGTCAGGGCCGTTGCCCCACCCATGAGGCGACAGGGCCTCGTCGTGGAAGCGGGCTTCGATGGCCGCCCGATCGGGACGGGGGCCCGCCCACGTGGTTCGCCTGACGGTCACCGTCCGAGACTACGGCGCGCCGGTACCCTCGATCGCATGAGGGGGGCGCTGGTCCGGTCGCACCTGCTGGCCGGCGGGTTCGGACGATGACCACGCCTCGTCCCAGAGACAGCCAGCGGGCCCGCCTGTACCGGGCGGAGGGCGGCGTCGACGCCGGCCGGCGGCTGCCGACGGTCGGGCGGATGCAGTCCTGGGTCGACGCCCTCTGCGCCACTGACTGGTTCGTGGCCCGCTGGGGTTCGAGGGGGTTCGAGGTCCGACCCGGCTTCGGGCACCGCCGGGCGACGGCCGACCACGCCAGCGGCGTCCTCCAGATGCCGAAGTGGGCCCGCAGCGAGCTGGTCCTGCTCCACGAGATCGCCCATTGCCTGACGCCGGTCACCTTCGCCAGCCACGGGCCCGAGTACGCCGGCGTCCTGCTGACCTTGGTCCGCCGGGGCATGGGCCCCGGGACCGCGCAGCTGCTCGAGGATGCGTTCGCCGCCGAGCGGGTGCGCTGGACGCTGGCCGCCGTGCCCGACGTCAGGGCCCGGAGGCTTTCCCGGAGTCAGTCCTCCGTGAGCGCGGACCGCATGGCCGCCAGCTTGGCTTCGGTCTCCTCCCACTCCGCATCGGCGTCGGAGCCGTCCACGATGCCGGCGCCGGCCACGAGGCGGGCCCGCGAGCCGTCGAGGGTGGCGCTACGGAGGGCGACGGCCCAGTCACCGTCGCCCCGGGCGTCGACCCAGCCCACCGGGCCGGCGTAGAGCCCCCGGGCGAAGCCCTCCAGCTCGGCGATGGTGGCCAACGCCGCGGCCTCGGGCACACCGGCCACCGCCGGGGTCGGGTGGAGGCCGGCGGCGACGTCGAGCGCCGAGACAGACGGGTCGTGCAGGCGGCAGCGGACGGTGGTGGCCAGGTGGGCGACGGTGGAAAGGCGCACGACCTCCGGCCCGCTCGTGTCGGGGTGCCCGTCGCCGAGGCGACCCAGCTTGGCCCGGACGTCTTCGACGACCAGCCGGTGCTCGGCCTGCTCCTTCGCTGACCCGGCCATGGCCGCCACCAGCCGGTGGTCGTCGCCGGCCGAGCCGCCCTGGGCGACGGTGCCCGCCATGGGGCGGGACACCACGTCGAGACCTCGGCGCCGGGCGAGGAGCTCGGGGCTGGCGCCGACGTAGTTGCCGGCGGCGTAGGCGAAGCACGCCGGCTGCTCGCGGCGGAGCTTGGCCAGGACCGACGCCACCTGCAGCGGCCGGCCGAGGTCGGCGGTCACCTCCCGGGCCAGCACCACCTTGGCCAGACGCCCGTCGCCGATGCGGCCCAGCGCCTCCTCGACCGCCACGCCCCAAGCCCCGCGGTCGCTGCGACCCGGCGCCGGCAGACGCGTGGCCGGCCAGCCCTCGGCCTCGTCGTCGGCCGGGCCGACCTCGGTCACCCACGACAGCCCGCCGGCGGTACGGCCGGTGATCCGGGCGGGGACGATGAGGTCGCCGGCTCCGTCGAAGCCGAGTGCGCCGACGGCCAGGGGGCCCGTGCCCGGCTCGCCGACCGGGTCGTCGCCGGCGATGTCGGCCAGCACCTCGGCCACCTCGCTCACCGACACTCGGGCCGCCACCCCCGAGGTGGCCAACCCGAAGCCGTCGGCGAACCAGGCGAACCCTCCAGGGCCGAGGGCGGCGAGCGGGTCCGCGTCGGCGTCGAGCACCCAGGTGCGGCTGCGGAGGCCCGTTGCCGTGCGGGTCATCGCCTGGTCCCGGTGAGGAGCTGGGCGATGCCCGTCGAGAGAGCTTTGCGGTCGGCGTTGCCGAAGCCGGACTCGGCCAGCATGGCCACCATCCTGCGAGGCGGCGGCAGGTAGGCGGCGGACTTGGGGAGATACTGGTAGGCGTCGCGGTCGGAGAGAAGGCCGCCGACCAGGGGCACCACCTTGCCGAAGTACTGGCTGTGGCCCCACCGCAGCACGGTGTTCTCGGGCTCGGCCACCTCCAGGAGGGCGACGCGCCCGCCGGGGCGGAGCACCCGGGCGGTCTCACGGAGGAAGGGCTTGAGGGACGCGAAGTTGCGCAGGGCGAAGCCGCACACCACGCCGTCGACGGAGTTGGAGCGGAACGGCAGCACGAGGGCGTCGCCGCGGACGAGCGGCGCCGTCGTCCGCTGGGAGGCGAGCATGCCCGCGGACCGGTCCACGCCGATGGGCCGGTAGCCGCGTCTGGCCAGCTCCCGGCAGAGGTCCCCGGTGCCGCAGGCCAGGTCGAGCACCTTGGACCCGGGCGAGAGCTGCAGCGACTTGACCGCCCTGCGCCGCCAGCCGACGTCCATGCCGAAGGTGAGCAGGCGGTTCAACAGGTCGTAGCGGGGCGCGATGGCGTCGAACATGTCGTCGACGGCTTTGACCTTCTCCGCCCCCTGCGGCAGCTCGCTCATGCCGACCACGCGTGGTCCGCCGACGCGGCCTCGAGCTCGCTGCGGTCGCCCACCGACTCGAGGTGCTCCTGGGCGACCTGGAGCAGGATGCGCTGGAAGTGGTGGGCCACCAGGCCGGCGACGGCGGGCATCAGCGTGCGGAACGCCTCGACCAGGCGCTCGGCCTTTTCCTCCTCGGGCAGGTCGGACGCCCGGAGCGGCTTGCGCACCCAGGTGTCGAACAGCTCGACGGCCTCCGTCGCCACCTCCCGGGTGACGGCGTGGTGGTGGCGGGCCAAGGCGAACAGCTCCGGCAGGGGCAGGCCCGCCTCGAGGAGGCGCATGCCGCCGGTGAGCATGGCCACGTCGGCGGGGGTGAACCGCGGCGTGCCGTCGACGACGCGGGGGATGAGCAGCCCCTCACGCCGTAGCGAGTCCAGCATGGCCTGGGGCACGCCGAGCCGGTTGGCCAGCTCCTCGATGCCGAACAGCTCCTCGGGCGGCCCGCCGGCGTCGGCGGCGCCGGCGACCGCGGCGGCCAGCGGCTCGTCGGCCGGGTCGAGCTCGCCGGCCAGGAACCGGCGGATGACGGCGAGGGTGAAGCCGCGGCCCTGCAGCTCCTTGATCCGGGCGATGCGGGCCAGATGCTCGTCGTCGTAGAAGGCCAAGCGCCCGTCACGGCCCGGCGGCGGGAGCAGGCGCTGCTTCTGGTAATACCGGATGGTGTCGACGGAAACGTCTGCGGCCAGCGCCAGCTCCTCGACCCGCATCCTCATAGTGATCATTCTAGGAGCAATCACTCCCAGAGTCATGTCGGCGTGGTCGCCGAGAGCCAGACGTCAGGCCGGTGCGGCCCGCCTGCCCGCCACATGGGCCGCGACCTGGCGCTTCAGCCGGGCGAGGATGGCGGCCATGCCCCGGAGGCGCTGGGAGGAGATGGCCTCGGCCAGGCCCATCTTCATGTAGAAGTCGTTGGGCGTGGCCAGCACCTCCTCGGCCTTGGCTCCCTCGAGGCCGCTGTGCAGGATGCCGGCGAAGCCCCGTGTGGTCGGCGCCTGATCGGGCACGTCGAAGTGGAGGTGCACCCTCTCGTCGTCGTCGACGGAGGTGATGAGGAAGAACGGGGTGGCGCACTCGGGCACCTGCTCCATGAGCTCCCGGTGCCCGGCCAGCTCTTCGGGGAGCGGTGGCACCTTCTTCGAGTACTCGAGCAACGCCTGCAGGCGGAGCTCCTTGGGTGCGCCGCCGAAAAGGTCGACGATGCGCTGGAGGGCCGGCGGCGGCGCAGCCGTGGTTTCGCTCATGCCGCCATGTTCCCACGGACGCCAATTCTTGACCGTCGAAGTCGGGATTGCCCACTAGGCTGGGGCCGCAGAGACATCGACGCGACATCCAAGGAGGATGCCCATGCCCTCGGTCCCCCCCGACAACTCCCCGGAGCTGGCCCAGTACTCCAAGCCCGAGCTGCTCGTGACGACCGGATGGCTGGCCGAGCATCTGAACGACCCCGGCCTGGTGGTCGTGGAGTCCGACGAGGACGTCCTGCTCTACGACACCGGTCACATCCCCGGCGCCATCAAGATCGACTGGCACCTCGACCTGAACGATCAGGTCACTCGGGACTACGTCGACGGACAGGGGTTCGCCGACCTGTGCTCGCGCAGCGGGATCAGCCGTGACTCGACCGTGGTCTTCTACGGCGACAACTTCAACTGGTGGGCGGCGTACGCCCTCTGGGTGTTCAAGCTGTTCGGCCACCCCGACGTACGCCTGCTCAACGGTGGCCGGATGAAGTGGCTCGAGGAGGGCCGGGAGCTGACGACCGACGTGCCCAAGCCCGAGCCCACCGAGTACCCGGTGGTGGAGCGCGAGGACGCCCCCATCCGCGCCTTCCGTGACGATGTGCTGCAGCACATCGACCAGGGCGGCAAGCTCGTCGACGTGCGCTCGCCCGGCGAGTACTCCGGCGAGCTGCTGCACATGCCCGACTACCCACAGGAAGGCGCCCTCCGTGGCGGTCACATCCCGGGGGCGGCCAGCAAGCCGTGGAAGATGGCGGCCAACGACGACGGCACGTTCAAGGACGCCGACGTCCTCCGCAAGATCTACGCCGAGGAACTGGGCATCACGCCGGACGACGACGTGGTCGTCTACTGCCGTATCGGCGAGCGTTCGAGCCACACCTGGTTCGTGCTCCAGAACCTCCTGGGGTACCCGAAGGTCCGCAACTACGACGGGTCGTGGACCGAGTGGGGCAACCTCGTCAAGGCGCCGATCGAGAAGTAGCGCCTACTGCTCGAACAGCGCGGCGACCTTGCCCGGGGCCTTCCTCGGCCCGGGGGAGGACGCCGGCCGCCCGTTGGTAAAGGAACGTCTCCGGCACACGCTCGAGTTCACCATGTCCGGTTCTAGCCGACTTCGGCGCGACGACCCGTCGACGTATCCGGCAAGCCGCTGCGGCGGTCGAGGGGCATCGGCGCGAGGTGGGATCGGCAAGGAAGAGGGCAGGGCTGGTTCATCCGGTATTCACCGCCGGGCAACGCCGCCCACATGCGGCTCGGCTTGGCTTGCCACGTGGCCGCAACAAGGATCATTGCCCCGGAGCGTGCGTCGCTCGCCGCGACGTCGACCGCACCTGAGAGCGCCAGGTGAGCTCGCCTGCGGGCACAGTCCGCACGCCCCGCGGTCCGGTCCCCGTGCCGGCGTCCCCGACGACTCGAAGGGGCCGGTGGATCGACGCGTGGGACCCCGAGGACTGCGCGTTCTGGGAGATCGAGGGAAGCCGGATCGCCCGCAAGAACCTCATCCTCTCGATGCTGGCCGAGCATCTGGGCTTCGGCATCTGGGTGATCTGGACGATCGTCGTCATCAATCTCGGCAACATCGGGATCGACCTGTCGGTGCCCGAGCAGTTCTGGCTGACCGCCGTGCCCAACCTCGTCGGTGCGTTCCTGCGGATCCCGTACACCTTCGCCGTCCCCCGGTTCGGGGGCCGGGCCTGGACCACCGTCAGCGTGGCCCTGCTGTTCATCCCCACCACACTGTTGGCCGTGGTCGTGCCGAGCGGGTGGCTGGCCGGCCAGTCGCACGGCACCCAGCTGTGGGTGCTGCTGGCCTGCGCGGCGACCGCCGGGTTCGGCGGAGGGAATTTCTCCTCCTCGATGGCCAACATCTCGTTCTTCTATCCCGAGAGGCGCAAAGGCTTCGTCCTCGGGCTGAACGCGGCGGGCGGGAACCTCGGCGTGGCCTCCGCGCAGTTGTTCGTCCCGCTGGTGCTCATCATCGGGGTCCCGACTGCGTCGGTGAAGCTGGCAGAGCACCCGGTACAGATCTCCTACGCCGGGCTGATGTGGTTCCCGCTGCTCGTCGTCGCCCTCGCCGGAGCCTGGTTCTGCATGGACTCGCTGACGCAGGCGAAGGCCGATACGGGCTCCTACGTCGCCGCCCTGCGCTACAGGCAGACCTGGATCATGTCGTTGCTCTACATCGGCACGTTCGGATCCTTCATCGGTTTCTCGTTCGCCCTGCCGCTCGTGATCCGCAACACCTTTCCCGAGTTCCTCATCGATCACCCCTTTATCGCCACCTACCTGGCCGGGCTCAGCTTCGTCGGGGCGCTCATCGGCTCGCTGTCCCGGCCCGTAGGCGGGTGGTTGTCGGACCGAGTGGGAGGAGCGCTGGTCACCTTCGGTGTCTTCGTCGGCATGGCCGCCTGCACGGCGGTCGCCATCCTCGGGGTGCGGGACCGCAGCTTCGGCACCTTTTTCGCCTCCTACATGGGCGTCTTCTTGCTCGCAGGGATGGGCAACGGGTCGACGTACAAGATGATCCCGACGATCTTCGCCGGCATCGGGCGCCGCACCGCGGAGGAGGCGGGCCTGGATCCGGGCACCGTCGCCGTCGAGTTCAAGCGCCGGGCCGCAGCGGTCATCGGCATTGCCGGCGCCATCGGCGCCTTCGGCGGGTTCCTGGTCCAGGTCGTACTCCGCCAGGCCAACCTGGAAGTGGCCGCCCTGGTCAAGGCGGCAACGACACCGGCAGCAAAAGTGGCGGTGGCGGCCGCTCATTCCGACTGGTCCGTGCCCGCGCTGTGGGTGTTCCTCGGCTCCTACGTGGTCCTGGCGGCGGTCACCTGGTTGGTGTACCTACGCCGGCCGACGAGTGGAGGACACGCGCTGCCGTGGTGACACCCGACGGAGTGGTTGCGGCCACGACGAGCAACACCCCCCTCGATCGCTACCTCGCCGAGCAGGGGGAGCTGACCGCCGTCGAGCGCTTCACGCAGGCCGCGGAGGGCGGCGCAGTGCGGGAGAAGACTGGCACGTGGCGGGACCGTATTCCCCTCACCCGCCCGGTGGTCGGCCAGCAGTACGCCTTCCACGTCGATCTCGACACCTGCACCGGCTGCAAGGCGTGTGTCACGGCCTGCCACAACCTCAACGGCCTGGACGACGGCGAGTCGTTTCGCACCGTAGGCCTCCTCACCGGCGGGACAGCCGCCGGCGGAGAGCCGCGGAGTACGCCCGCGCAACCCTTCCAGCAGACGGTGACCACCGCCTGTCACCACTGCCTCGACCCGGCGTGCCTCACCGGCTGCCCGACAAACGCCTACGACAAGGACGTGTCGACCGGGATCGTGGCTCACATCGAGGGGCGGTGCCTGGGCTGCGGCTATTGCACGTGGACGTGCCCGTACGAGGTCCCCCGGTTCAACGCGGCGCGGGGCGTGGTCCGCAAGTGCGACATGTGCAGGGATCGGCTGGTAGCGGGCCAGGAGCCGGCGTGCGTGTCCGCCTGCCCCAATGGCGCCATCACCATCGCCGTCGTCGACACCGCGACGTTGCGCCACGAGACGGACCGCCCGGGTCAGACGCTGGTCCCCACCGCCCCTCCGTCAGACATCACCCGGCCCACCACGACCTACCACAGCGACTGGGGCCTGCCCGAGGGCCTCCGCGCTGTCGGTGGGACCATCGACGACGGCGGACGGTCGCACGGGCCGCTCGTGGCGATGCTCGTGCTCACCCAGGCCGCGGCCGGCGCGTTCGCCGTCGACCTCGTCGCCGGGCACCGGGCGGCCACGCCTGTCATCGCCCTGGCCCTCGCCCTGGTCGGTCTGGTCGTCAGCCTGCTCCACCTGGGCCACCCGGAGAGGGCGTGGCGGGCCATGGCCGGGCTCCGCCACTCGTGGCTCAGCCGGGAGGTGGCGACCCTCGGCGCCTTCAGCGGCCTCGCCCTCGTCTCCGTGGTGACCGGGTCGCGCGTGGTGGAAGTAGCGGCCGCGGTGGCCGGCCTGACCGGCGTGGTGTGCTCGGCGATGCTGTACGTCGTGACCCGCAGGCCGTCGTGGCGGGCGGCCCTGACCGGTCCGCGCTTCGCGGTCAGCACCCTCGTCTCCGGCGCCGCAGTGGCGATGGCCGCCGGGGCCGGGCGCCCGGTCGGCGTCGTTCTCGCCGTCGCCTTGGCCGCCAAGCTGACCGGCGAGATGGCCTACGTCTGGCGGCCGATGACCGAGTCGGCGCCGGCCAGCGGGGCACCCCTGGGGCTGTCGACCCGCGCGTGGATCCGACTGGCCCTCGGCGTGGCGGCAGTCGTCGTCGCCGGCGCCGGACCGACTGGGTTGGTCGCCGCCGGGGTGCTCGTCGCCGTGCTCGCGGGGGAGCTGCTCGAGCGGTCGCAGTTCTTCACCGACGCGAGCTGGACGGGGATGCCCGGCCCCAAGCGCTGATGGGACGGTCGTCGACGACCACCGCGACCTCGATGGTCTGCGGCTTCTGCTCCGTCGGCTGCTCGCTCGACGTGAACGTCGTCGACGGGGTGGGCGTCTCCCTGACGCCCACGCGTGACTACCCGGTGAACCTGGGCATGGCCTGCCCCAAGGGCTGGGAGGGGTTGACCCCGCTGAGGGCGCCCGACCGCGCCACCACCCCCCTCCTGCGGGCCCGCCGCGACCTTCCGCAACAGCCGGTCGGCTGGCCGAGGGCGCTCGACGCCATGGTGACCCGCTTCAAGGCGGTGCAGGCCGAGCACGGCCCGGACTCGGTGGCGTTCCTGTCGACGGGCCAGATGGCCTCCGAGGAGATGGCCCTGCTCGGGGCGGTGGCCAAGTTCGGCATGGGGATCGTCCACGGCGACGGGAACACCAGGCAGTGCATGGCCACCGCGGTGGTCGCCTACAAGCAGGCACTCGGCTTCGACGCCCCGCCCTACACCTACGCCGACTTGGAGGAGTCCGACGTCATCGTGCTGTGGGGCGCCAACCCCTGCATCGCGCACCCCATCCTGTGGGAGCGCATCCTGCGCAACCCCCACGATCCCGAGGTCGTGGTCGTCGACCCGCGGGTCACCGAGACGGCCGCGGCGGCCACGCAGCACTATCCGCTGGCCCCCAAGTCCGACCTGACCCTGCTCTACGGGCTGGCGCACCTGCTCATCGCCTGGGGGGCGGTCGACAAGGGCTTCGTCGAGGCGTCCACCGAAGGCTTCGAAGGGTTCGCCGCCCACGTCGACGGGTTCACCCCCCAGCGGGTCAGCGCCGCCACCGGCCTGCCCGTCGACGCCCTGGAGCTGTTCGCCGACACCATCGCCGCGGGTCGGCGGGTGTCTTTCTGGTGGACCATGGGCGTGAACCAGAGCCACGAAGGGGTCCGGGTGGCCCAGGCGATCATCAATCTGGCCCTCCTGACCGGCAGCTTCGGCCGCCCCGGCACCGGGGCAAACTCCATCACCGGCCAGTGCAACGCCATGGGGTCGCGGCTGTGGAGCAATACGACGAGTCTCTTCGGTGGCCGCGACTTCGCCGACCCCGCCGACCGGGCCGAGGTCGGCCGCCTGGTCGGGATCGACCCCGCCCTCGTCCCCGACCGGGGGAGCTGGGCTTACGACCAGATCGTCGACGGCATCCGCACGGGGCGGGTCAAGGCCATGTGGGTGGTGGCCACCAACTCGGCGCACTCGTGGGTCCACCAGACCGAGCTGGCCGAGCTGCTGGGCCGACTCGACGTCCTCGTGGTCCAGGACCTGTACGCGACGACGGAGACGGCCCGGCTGGCCGACATCGTGCTGCCCGCCGCCGGGTGGGGGGAGAAGGAGGGGACGTTCATCAACTCCGAGCGCCGGTACGGGCGCATTCGGCGCGTGTCGCGGGCGCCGGGCCAGGCCCTCGCCGACTTCTCCATCTTCAAGCTGGTGGCCGACGCCTGGGGCTGCGGCGAGCTCTTCGAGGAGTGGTCGTCGCCCGAGGCGACCTTCCGCATCCTCCAGCGCCTGTCCGCCGGTCGCCCGTGCGACATCACCGGCATCGACGGGTACGCCGACCTCGAGGCGTCGGGCGGCATCCAGTGGCCGTGCGTGCCGGCTTCGGAGACCTGCTCGTCCGGCACCGGGCGGGTCGCAGCTGAACGTCGGCTGTTCGAGGACGGTCGGTTCCTCCACCCGAACGGGCGGGCCCGGTTCGTGTGGGGCGATCCCACACCGGTCGGCGAGCCGACCAGTGCGGCGTTCCCGTTCGTCCTGCTCACCGGGCGGGGCAGTTCCAGCCAGTGGCACACCCAGACCCGCACCTCGAAGTCGGCGATCCTGCGCACGCTGTACCCCGAGCAGCCCTACGTCGAGATGGCCCCGACCGACGCCGCCGCCCTCCACGTGGCGACCGACGACTGGGTCGTCGTCGCCTCGGCGCGGGGGGAGATGCAGGCCCGGGCCTACGTCACCCCGACGATCGCGCCCGGGCAGGTTTTCGTGCCCATGCACTACGTCGGGACCAACCGCTTGACCGACCCCAGCTTCGACCCGCACTCCCGCCAACCCTCGTACAAGTGGGCAGCAGTCGCGATCCGGGTGTTGGGATCGCCACCGGCGAACCTGGGGGTTGCTGACGGCCGGGGCGCCGGCCGGCGAGCGCCCCTCTAGTTGTCGCCGCCGGCGGTGCTGGGGTGGACGACGACCTTGCCGTCGCGGGAGTCGCCGCGCTCGATGCGCAGGGCGAGCTGGCCGTTGCCGAAGGTGGCCGCCGCCGGACCGCCGAAGCCCGGGGGCACCGTCACCATGCGCTCGTACGGGCCGTAGTGCCACTCGTGGGCCAGGTAGTCCTTCTCCGCCGGCGTGCGCTGGGCGGCGTTGACGTGGACCCGGGTGTCCTCGATGTCGATGGTGATGTCGTCGGCCATCACGCCGGGGAGCGGGAGGACGAGGACGACCGCACCCTCGGTCTCGTACATGTTCACCGGCACCCGCTTCGGGTCGTAGTCGGTCAGACCGGTGGGCGGCGTGTCGGGGTCCGGCCACTCCCCGCCGCCCTCACGGTTCCCGGGGCCCGAGGGCTGCTGCGACCTCTGCTCCACGCCGTCGTCGGTCTCCACCGGCTCGGCGCGTGCCGCCTTGGGTACGGTCGATTCGCTCATGGCCAGCATCTACCCGGCGCGGTGCCGCGCTAGTCGCAGGCGGCTGCGCCAGCGCCGCCGTTCAGGCCGTCAGCAGATCTCGGGCGCTGCCCGCGGATGAGGAGCGCCGCAGCTTGGAGATGGCCTTGAGCTCCACTTGGCGGACCCCCTCCCGGGTCAGTCCGAAGTGCTCGCCGACCTCTTCGAGCGTGCGCGGGCTGCCCCGGTCGAGGCCGTAGCGCAGGCACAGGACCTCCTGCTCACGGGGCTCGAGCACGGAGAGCAGCTGGGCCACGTGGGTCGGCAGCATCGCCGCGAACACCGCCTGGTCGGGCGGCGGGGTGGTGAGGTCCTCGACCAGCTCGCCCATCTCGGTCTCGCCGTCGACGAGGTGCTCCGACAGCGACGCCGGCTCGCCCAGGTACGGGAGCAGCTCCTCGATCTTCTTGGCCGGGATCCTGACCGCGGCGGCCAGCTCGGCCGACTTGGGCGGGCGACCGTTGCGGACCTCGAGGGCGGAGGCGGCCATGCGGATGGCCAGGAGCTGGTCGCCGGCGTGCACCGGGAGGCGGATGCTGCGGCTGGTGTTGGCGATGCCCCGGGCGATGGTCTGGCGGATCCACCACGTGGCGTAGGTGGAGAACTTGAACCCCCGGCGGGGGTCGAAGCGGTCGACGGCCTGGATGAGGCCGAAATTGCCCTCCTGGATGAGATCGAGGAGGGGAAGGCCCGACGCCTGGTACTTCTTGGCGATGGAGACGACCAGGCGGAGGTTGGAGCGGACGAACCTGCGGTGGGCTTCGGCGCCGGCGCGCACCGCCTCTTCGAGCTCGTCCTGGGCGTCCATGGTCAGCGCATCGCCGCGCGACAGCTGCTGCGCCGCCTTCAATCCCGCTTGGGTGAGCGTTCCCAGCCGCACTTCATCGTCCCTGGTCAGCAGGGGGTATTTGCCGATGTCGTTCAGGTAGAGCTGGAGGAGGTCCTCCTCCTCGCTCCGCCCGCGAGCCTTGACCAAAAACGCCTCCCAGGTACTGCGCCCCCCAACTTACCAGAGGCACCGATGATCCGTCCTGGCGGCGCCACCCGGTCGGATCACTCGTCGAAGGTGAGTATCAGCTGGACTTCCGGCCCGTCCCTGGCCACCCGGGCATCGGAGGTCAGATGGCGGATGAGGAACAGACCCCGGCCGCACTCGGCGGCGAGGTCCGCCAGCTCGGGGGATCGTGGCACCTCGAAGCCGTGACCGCGGTCGGTGATCTGCACGATCAGCGTCGACTTGTCGAAGCACACGGTGGCTCCCGTCACCCCGCCGCCGTGGTGGTGGGCGTTGACCATGGCCTCGTGCACGGCGAGAACGACGCCGTCGATGTCACCGGCCCAGCCGACGTCGGTGAGGAGGTCGGCCAGCTCCCGGCGGGCGGTACCCGGCTGCGGTGAGAGGTCGACGGGGCGGGAGAGGGCAGACACCGGCATAGCTATTGGCAGTTCTTCCCAAAGGGCCGCGAGAACCAACGCACTATGCGCGATAGACCGCCTCCAGCTCTTCGGGGACGGCCACCTCGAGCTGGCTGTACGTGCACGACGCCGGGTCGCGCTCGGGGCGCCAGCGCACGAACGACGTGGCGTGGCGGAAGCGGTCGCCCTGCAGGTGGTCGAAGGCCACCTCGGCCACGAGCTCGGGACGCAGCGGCTCCCACGACATGTTCCGGCCGGCGTTCCAGCGGCTTTGACCCCCGGGCATGCGCCCCCCTTTGGCCGCCGCTGCCGCCTCGGCCTCGGCCCACGCCGCCCACGGGTGCCCGTCGAGCGCCTCGGCCCGGTAGGGCTCCAGCTCGACGGCCAACTCCTTGCGCCGGGCCACGCTGAACGACGACGCCACGCCTACATGGTGCAGCGTGCCGTCGTCGTCGTAGAGCCCCAGAAGCAGCGATCCGACGCCGGCCCCGTCCTTGTGCACGCGGAACCCGGCCACCACGCAGTCGGCGGTGCGGGCGTGCTTGACCTTCCACATCACCCGCTCGTCCTCCCGGTAGGGCAGCGACACCGGCTTGGCCACCACCCCGTCGAGGCCGGCGCCCTCGAAGCGGTTGAACCAGTCCGTGGCCAGGACCGGGTCTGCGGTCGCCGGCGTCAGGTGGACAGGGGGCCGGGCGGCGGCGAGGGCGTGCTCGAGGATCCGCCGCCGCTCGCCGAACGGGCGCCGCCGGAGGTCGGCGTCGTCGAGGGCCAGGATGTCGAAGGCGACGAAGGCGGCCGGCGTGGTCGCGGCCAGCATCTTGATCCGCGACTCCGCGGGGTGGATGCGCTGGAGCAGGGCCTCGAAGTCGAGGCCGTCGGCCCCGCCGATGACGATCTCCCCGTCGAGCACGCAACGTGTCGGGACGTTGGCGACGAGGGCCGGCGGCAGCTCGGGGAAGTACCGGGTGAGGGGTTTCTCGTTGCGGCTGCCCAGCTCCACCTCGTCGCCGTCACGGAAGACGATGCAGCGGAAGCCGTCCCACTTGGGCTCGTAGAGCATGCCGTCGGCCGTCGGCATCTCGCGGGCCAGCTTGGCCAGCATGGGCTTGACGGGAGGCATCACCGGCAGGTGCATGGGGTCATGATCGCGCCCGGTAGCGTCCCCGGAGCGATGCCCGCTCCTCGCGCCACCTACCGCGTCCAGCTCCACGCCGGGTTCACCTTCGACGACGCCGCGGCGATCGTCGACTACCTGGCCGACCTCGGCGTCAGCCACCTGTACTGCTCGCCGTTCCTCCAGGCCGCGCCGGGCAGTACGCACGGCTACGACGTGGTCGACCACCACCGGCTCAACTCCGAGCTGGGCGGGGAGGAGGCCTACGAGCGGCTGTGCCGCGCCCTGGAGGCCCGGGACATGAGCCAGCTGGTCGACATCGTCCCCAACCACATGGCCATCAGCGGGCGGGAGAACGCATTGTGGTGGGACGTGCTCGAGAACGGCCGGGCCAGCCGCTACGCCGGCTACTTCGACGTGGACTGGGAGCCGCCCGAGGAGCGCCTGCGGCTTCGGGTCCTCATGCCCATCCTCGGCGACCATGTCGGCCGCTGCATCGACCGGGGGGAGATCACCCTGTTCCGGGACGGGGGTTCTTTCGAGTTCCGGTACTTCTACCACGCGGCGCCGGTGTCACCGAAGACGCTCGACGAGCTTTTGGGCGGGGTGGCGGCGAGCGTGAGGTCCGACCACCTGGCCAGCATCGCCACCGCTCTGGGCCGCCTGCCACCGTCGGTGGCCACCGACCGCCAGAGCGTGGAGGAGCGGCACCGGGACAAGGAGGTCCTGCGGGCTCGTCTGGCCGAGATGTTCGAGGAGCAGCCCGCGGTCGCCGCCGCGGTGGACGAGGCGGTCGCCGCCCTGAATGCCGACGGCGACGCCATCGACGCCTTGCTGGAGCGCCAGAACTACCGCCTGGCCTACTGGAAGGTCGCCGGCCAGGAGCTCGACTACCGGCGGTTCTTCGACATCACCACCCTGATCGCCCTGCGGGCCGAGAACCTGTTCGTCTTCGGCGACACCCACGTCAAGATGATCGACCTCGTCCTCGACGGCAAGGTGGCCGGCCTGCGAGTCGACCACGTCGACGGGCTACGGGAGCCGGCGGCGTACCTCCAGCTCGTCCGCCACGGCGCCGGAGCCGACGCCTACCTGGTGGTCGAGAAGATCCTGGAGGCCGACGAGATCTTGCCCGAGGACTGGGCGGTGGACGGCACGACCGGCTACGACTTCACCGCCGGCGTCGGCGGCCTGTTCGTGGACCCTGCCGGCGAGGGCCCGCTGAACGAGGTCTACGCCACGATGGTCGACCGGGAGGTGCCGTACCTCTCCCTGGTCCACGCCAACAAGCACCTGGTCATGCGGGAGGTGCTGGCCGCCGACGTCAACCGGCTCACCAACCTGCTCGTCGGCGTCTGTGAGCGCCACCGCCGCCATCGCGACTACACCCGCCAGGATCTCTCCCGCGCCATCCGGGAGGTGTTGGCCTGTCTCGACGTGTACCGGACCTACGCTCGTCCGGCCGGCGAGGAGCCGTCGGCCCAGGACGTGGCCCGGGTCGAGGCGGCCGTGGCCCGAGCCCGGGAGCACCGGCCGGAGATCGAGGACGAGCTGTTCACCTTCCTGGGCGAGCTGTTCCTGATGCGCCATCCCGGCACCGAGGAGGACGACTTCGTCCTGCGCTTCCAGCAGCTCAGCGGGGCCGTCATGGCCAAGGGCGTGGAGGACACGACCTTCTACCAGTACAACCGGCTGGTCTCGCTCAACGAGGTGGGTGGCAACCCCGGCCGGTTCGGCACGTCGGTCGAGACCTTCCATGCCCACAACGCACGCATCGCCCGGGACTGGCCGGGGACGCTGCTGGCGACGTCGACCCACGACACCAAGCGCAGCGAGGACGTACGCGCCCGCATCAGCCTCCTGTCGGAAATCCCCGGTGACTGGGCCGCGGCCGTCTCACGCTGGGCCGAGATGAACGAGGGCCACAAGGTCGACGGGATGCCCGATGCCAACGCCGAGTACCTGCTCTACCAGGTCCTCGTGGGGGCGCATCCGCTCGATGTCGACCGGGCCGTCGCCTTCATGGAGAAGGCGTCGCGGGAGGCCAAGGAACACACCTCCTGGGTCAGCCCCGATCCCGAGTACGACAAGGCCCTGGCCGGGTTCGTGCGGGTCGCGCTCGCCGACGCCACCTTCGCCGCCGACCTCGAGGCGTTCGCCGCCCCCCTGGTCGCCGCCGGCCGACAGACGTCTCTCGCCCAGACCCTGCTCAAGCTGACCTCCCCGGGCGTGCCGGACATCTACCAGGGCACCGAGCTGTGGGACCTCAGCCTGGTGGACCCCGACAACCGCCGGCCGGTCGACTACGACGCCCGCCGGCGGCTGCTCGAGAAGGTGCGCTCGGCCTCCCCCGCCGAGGTCCTGGGCTCGATCGATGACGGGGCGCCCAAGCTGTGGCTGACCATGCGGGCCCTCGGCGTCCGCCGGCGGATGGCGGACTGCTTCGTCGGGGCGTCCTACGAGCCGCTCGTCGCCGCCGGCCGCCGCGCCGCCAACGTGGTGGCCTACGTGCGGGGCGAGCAGGTGGCCGTAATCGTGCCCCGGCTGGTCATGGGGCTCCAAGGTGGCTGGGGCGACACCACCGTCGAGCTGCCTCCCGGCCACTGGGTCGACGAGCTGGGGGGTTCCACCGTCGGCGAGGGCGCGGTGTCCCTGTCTGCGTTGCTTTCCGGTTTCCCGGTGGCGCTTTTGGTGAGGAACTGACGATGACCTCCTTCCGGGTGTGGGCGCCGCGCGCCCGTCGCGTCGACCTCGTGCTCCGCGGCGACGAGCGTCGCCCCCTCGACGGCCCCGACGAGCTGGGCTGGTTCACAGGCGATGCGGATGCCACCCCCGGCGACGACTACGCCTACTCCCTCGACGGCGGCGCCCCGCGGCCCGACCCGAGGTCCCCCTGGCAGCCCGAGGGCGTGCACGGGCCGTCCCGGCTGGTGGACCACGGCCGGTTCGCATGGACCGACGAAGGCTGGACCGGGGGTGTGCCGCTCGGGGAGGCGGTCGTGTACGAGCTGCACGTCGACACCTTCTCGGCCGAGGAGACCTACGACGGCGTGATCCCGCACCTCGACCACCTGGTGGGTCTGGGTGTGACCCACGTCGAGCTGCTGCCGGTGGTCGAGTACCCGGGCCGGTGGGGCTGGGGCTACGACGGGGTCGACCTCTACGCCCCGAACTCCGGTGACGGCGGCCCTGAGGGGCTCAAGCGCCTGGTCGACGCCTGCCACGCCAAGGGCCTGGCCGTCATCTTCGACGTCGTCTACAACCACCTCGGCCCTTCCGGGAACTACCTGGGCGCCTACGGGCCGTACTTCACCGACCGCTACGGCACGCCGTGGGGCGAGGCGGTCAATCTCGACGGCCCCGACAGCGACCCCGTGCGGGAGTTCGTCCTGGACAACGCGCTGATGTGGCTGCGGGACTACCACGCCGACGGTCTCCGGCTCGACGCCGTGCACGCCATCGTCGACACCTCGGCCACCCACATCCTCGAGGAGCTCGCCGGCCGGGTCGACGAGCTCGAAGCCGAGCTCGGCCGGCCCAAGTTCCTGATCGCGGAGAGCGACCTCAACGACCCACGCGTGGTGGCCGACTGGTCCGTGGGCGGGTACGGGATGGACGCGCAGTGGAGCGACGACTTCCACCACTCCCTGCACGCCGTCCTCACCGGCGAGAGGGCCGGCTACTACGCCGACTTCGGCTCGGTCGCCCAGCTGGCCAAGGCGCTGCGCCAGGCGTTCGTCTACGACGGGAACTACTCGCCCCACCGCCGGCGCCGCCACGGCCGCGGGCCCTCGGGCATCCCCCTGACCCGCTTCCTCGGCTACCTGCAGAACCACGACCAGGTCGGCAACCGGGCGCAGGGCGAGCGCAGCTCCATGCTGCTGAGCGACGGCCTGCTGAAGGTCGCCGCCGCCCTGGTGCTGCTCGGGCCGTCGGTGCCCATGCTCTTCCAGGGCGAGGAGTGGGGCGCCTCCACCCCGTTCCTGTACTTCACCGACCACGACGACCCCGAGCTGGGGAAGGCCGTCACCGAGGGACGCCGGCGCGAGTTCGCGTCCTTCGGCTGGGACCCCGAGGAGGTTCCCGACCCCCAGGACCCGGAGACGTTCCGCCGGTCGAAGCTCGATTGGGACGAAGTGTCCCGCCAGCCGCACGCCGACCTGCTCGACTGGCACCGACAGCTGATCGAACTGCGGCGCACGATGCCGGCGCCGGCCGCCGAGGTGTCGGTCGACTTCGACGAGGACCGCCGGTGGCTGGTCCTCACCCGCGGGCCGCTCACGGTGGCGGCCAACATGGGGGCGACGCCGGCGACGGTGCCGGTCCCAGGCGGTTCGGTGGTGCTCTCCTCCGTCGACGGCGTGGCCGTGGAAGACGACCGGGCGCAGCTCCCGCCGGAGAGCGCGATCGTGCTCAAGGGCCCCTGACGACAGTGAACCGGCGGGGCGCCGTCCGCCGGGACGGCGCCCCTCGAGGCGTCAGCGGACTCGGGCGTCGTCCTTCGTGTCGACCGTCGCCGCCGCCGGCGTCCCCCGGCGGGCGGCGAAGCTGAGGACGAGGAGCACCACGCCGACCACGGGCAGGCCGAGCATCGCTCCGGTTGGTGCGCCCGTGGCCCCGGGGGCCGAAGACGGGACGCAACGTACTTTCACGACGAAATACCAGCGCTAGGGCCCGTTCGGCGAGATTTCTCCGTGCGAGGCCGTCCACGTCAGCAGGCGTTCGGCGGGCCAGGCGTTGACGATCGACTCCGTCGGGACTTCGCACTCCGCGGCCCGGAGGCAACCGTAGGGCTGCCATTCGAGCTGGCCGGGGGCGTGGGCGTCGGTGTCGATGGAAACCTTGCACCCCGCAGCGACGACCTTGCGGAGCAGCGCCTTGGGAGGGTCGAGGCGCTCCGGGCGGCAGTTGATCTCCACCGCGGTGTCGGAGGCCGCGGCCGCGGCGAAGACCGCGTCGGCGTCGAAGGTCGACGGCGGACGGCCCTTGGCGGTGACGAGCCGGCCGGTGCAGTGGCCGAGGATGTCGACGTGGGGGTTGTGCACCGCGGTGATCATCCGGGCGGTCATGGCCTCGGACTCCATGCGCAGCTTCGAGTGGACGCTCGCCACCACCACGTCGAGGCGCCCCAGCAGCTCGTCGGTCTGGTCGAGGGAGCCGTCGTCGAGGATGTCGACCTCGATGCCGGTCAGGATCCGGAAGGGGGCGAGCGACTCGTTGATCTCGGCAACGAGGTCGAGCTGGCTACGGAGGCGCTCGGCGGTCAGCCCGTTGGCGACCTTGAGGCGGGGGGAGTGGTCGGTGAGGACGATGTAGTCGTGGCCCAGTTCGCGAGCGCCCCGGGCCATCTCCTCGATGGGGCTACCGCCGTCGGACCAGTCCGAGTGGGTGTGGCAGTCACCCCGGAGCGCGGCCCGAATCTCCGCGCTGCGACCGGTGAGGGCCGCGGCCGTCTCGGCGGCCGCCCCCCCGGCCTCCTCCTCCAGCTTGGCCAGGTAGGACGGCACCCGGCCGGCGATGGCCTCCGTGGCCACCGCCTCGGTGGTCCGGCCGACGCCCGGCAGGTCGCGAAGCCGGCCCTTGGCCGCTCGATCGGCCACGTCGGCGGGCTCGAGCTTGGCCAGGACGGCGGCCGCGCCGCGGAAGGCCCGGACGCGATACGTAGGGGCGCCCGACCGCTCGAGCAGGTACGCGATTCGCTGCAGGGCGTGGACGGGATCCAGAGGGCGCGAGCGTAGCGGTGGGCGGCGCGGAAATTCGGAGGGCGGTGAGCCCTGCCCTGGAGGGACACCGCCGGGGTGGGAAAGTAGCGGCGTGACCCACGTCGTCGTGCTGGCGGACACCCACATACGGCGCACGGGTGGCCGGCGGCTGCCGGACGCCGCCTACGCGCACCTGGAGCGGGCCGACGTCATCCTCCACGCCGGCGACATCCTCGTCGGCGAGGTCCTCGACGAGCTCGGCGGGTTCGCACCGGTCCACGCCGTGCTGGGGAACAACGACGCCGAGCTGGTCGGCGTCCTCCCCGAGACCCGGTCGCTGGAGATCGACGGCGTGCGCATCGCCCTGGTGCACGACAGCGGCCCGGCACAGGGGCGCGCCGGACGTCTGCGGCGCCGCTTCCCCGAAGCGGACGTCGTCGTTTTCGGGCACAGCCACATCCCGTGGGACCATGCCGGCGTGGACGGCCAGCTCCTGTTCAATCCCGGCTCGCCGACCGAGCGCCGGTCGCAGCCGAATCACACGCTGGGCACGCTGGATCTCGACGACGGCGCCATCGTCTCCCGCATCCACACCATCGGATGAAGGGACTCCAGCTGGCCCTCGCCGGCGCGGTCACCGCACTCCTGATCGTGGCCGGCGGCGTGGTTGCCGTGCGCACGTCTCCGGAGCCGCAGACGTTGGCGTTCATCGGTGGCGGTGGGCGGGTCGGCCCCGTCGTCACGGCGGCGGTGCTCGGCTCGCGGGCCGTGCCGCTGTCCGACCCCACGTCGCTCGATGCGACGCTGGCCGCCGCCGGCTACCGGCTCCCCCCGGGCGCCGGCGTCTACGCGGCCAAGATCACCAAGGAGGCCGGCGGGCTGGCCTACGAGGACTTCGAGGCGGGGGTGGGCGCTCTGGGCTCGGAGTTCTGGCCCGCGTCGTCGATCAAGGTGCTGGCTGCCATCGCCGCCCTGGAGTACGTCGGTCAACAGGGGTTCACCGGGGCGGCGACGGTCAACGTCGGCAACAGCGCCCCCCGCACCATCAGGTCGATCTACGACGAAGCCATCCGCGTCAGCGACAACGCCGCGTACGACCTGCTGGTGAAGATCGCGGGCGTCGACTACCTCAACCGCGAGTTCCTCACCGCGGGCCGAGGCTTCCCGCGGACCGTCATCCAGCGCTCGTACACACTGGGAGGCGACGTGCGGGTCAACCCGACGGTCACCGTCACCGAAGGTGACCGTCGAATGGTCATCCCGGCTCGCACCGGTCGGATCGACACTTCCTGTCCTCAGGGCCAGTGCTCGAACCTGTTCGAGATGAGCGAGTCGGTGCGCCGGCTGGTCCTCCACAACGAGATACCCGAAGTCGAGCGGTTCAAGATCGCCCCCGCCGACGTGGTCGGGCTCAACGCCGCCTTGTTGGCGGCAGAGGGCTGGTTCGAGCCGGCGGTCGCCCGGGTGCTGGGGATCGGCGCCCGCGTCTACGGCAAGCCCGGGCAGGTCCCGGGCCGCGACTGCCTCGACGTCGTCCTCATCCACGGCCGGGACGGCCAGCGCATCCTGCTGTCCGCCACCGTGCCCGAGCGGTCGGGGGGCTGCCCCGCCCTCGTCACCCTGGCCCAGAACGTCCTGCGGGCCCTGACCGGCTAACCGGTGCCGCCGGTGAGGTCGGCGTAGAGGTTCTCGCTCTCCGCCGTGGGCTCGAGGTCGATCTCGACCAGGCGGGCCTGCAGGCGGCGGTAGGTGGCCGCGGCGTCGTCGGGGCGGCCCAGCCTGGACTGCAGGCGCATGATGCGCCTGTAGATCTGCTCGGCGTAGGGGTCGACCTCCACCGCCCGCTGGAGGGCCTGCCACGAGCCGCGGGCGTCGCCGGATGCCCAGCGGATGTCGCCCAGCCACACCTGCACGTCGAGCACCCGCTGGCGGAGGTCCTCGCGGGGCGTTTCCGCCCACGCCCAGTCGGCGCCGGCCAGCAGGTCGCCGGTGTAGGTCTGGGCCACGCGGTCGTAGGCCGCGGCGCGTACGAAGTCGTCCGCGGCGGCAGCGCCCTCGCTCAGCGCCTGCTCGAGGCGCCACAGGTCGACGTCGAACAGCGGCTCGACCCGGTAGCGGTCACCCTCGCGCTCGATGACCTTGAGCTTCTTCTCGCCCGTGGCATCGCGTAGCCGGCTGCGAAGGTTGCCCAGGGCGGTCCAGAACCACTCCGAACCCCGGCCCGGATCGGCCTCGGGCCACAGCGCCTCCACCGCGGCGTCGAGGGTGGTGCCCGCGGGATGGAGCAGGTAGAAGGCGAGCAGCTCGCGGGCCTTGGCCCGCAGGCCGGCGCGGATCTCGGTGCCGCCCACGTCGATGCGGTAGGTGCCGAGGAGCTGGACGTGGACGCTGGGCGCATCGGCCATGACCGCCTCGAACGGCTCCGCCTCCTCCACCACGGCACCGACGACCTCGTCGTCGGTGCGGGCGCTGGCCAGCACGGCCAGCAGCTCGCTGGCCGCCTCCCGCCCAAGGGTGTAGAGCCGGGCACCGGCCAGCCGGCCGCCGAGCAGCGCCTCGTCGCTCACCTCCGCCGCCCGGTCGTCGGCCTCGAGCCGGATGGTCAGCACGTCGTCCACGGCGGCGTCCACGAGCACCACCAGCACCCGCGTGCCCTCGGCCTTCGCCGCCAGGGCCCGCAGCGCGGCCACGTCATCAGGCGACGGCTCGCGGGCGACCACCAGCACCGTCGACGGAGGGGTGGGACTGCGGTCCTCGGCCAAGTGCTCCAGGCATTCCCTCGAGTCTCGGGGCTGTGTCAGCCCGGGCACGGCCTGGCCGGGGGGGAGCAGGTCGCCGATCACGACGGCCTGGCCGTCGCCAGCGGTCTGGGCGAGGAACGACGTGGTCAGGAACCGGGCCACGTCGGCCGCCGCGGGGCCGAGGAGGGCCACCACGCCGATGTCGGCCAGGTCGACGGTGACCTCCTCGGCGTCACGGAACCCGACGGCCATGGTCGTCGGGCTGGTGGCCGCCGGGCCCTTCCCGTTCGTGCCCTGTCCGGGCGGTCGGATGGCGGCGAGGTCGGCGCGGGCCCGGGCGTAGCGGTCGATCCGGCGGGTGACGTGGGTGGCGAAGGGGTCTCGACGGTGCAGTCCCGGAGACGGGGTGTTGGCCCGCCGACGCCGCCGGCGCCGCAGCCCGGCCCGCCGCAGGGCCTCGCTCACCCCGAGGGCGAGCGACGGCCCGACGCAGAGGCCGGGCAGCGTGCAGGCCAGCGGATTCTCGCCCACGCCCCCGTCCGCGGCGGCCACGGGCGCCGGTCGGGCGGCCGGCGGGGCGCCGAACGCGGCGGCGGCCACCTCGCCGGTGGGCTCGTCGGCCAGGGCACTGTCGCCGCCGGGGTCCACGACCGCCTCGGCCGCCAGGCCCGGCTCGGCGCCGAACATGTTGGCCTGGGGGGCGGTCTGGGACTTCACCGGGGTGACCGGGGCAGCCGGCGCGGGCGGGGTGTAGCCGGTCAGCGCCTCGCGCACCGCGGCCTCGACGAGCCGGGGCAGCTGCTCGTTGAGCCCGTCACGCACGGCGCGCAGTTGCGCCGCCTCCTCCCGGAGCCCAGCGGTGATGGCCTCGACCTCCCGCAGCGCGGCTCGCAGTTCCGGCTGCACCGCCTCGGCGACGACCTGGGGCAGGCGCTCGCCCATCTCGCGCTCGATCTCCCGGAGCCGGGCCGACTCCCGCCGCAGCTCGGCGCCGTCCTCTTGGAGCCCCCCGGCGTCGCGGCGCATGCGCGACGCCTCGGTACGCAGCTGGGTCGCCGTGTCTTCCAGCTCGGCCAGCGCGGTGTTCATGTCGCCGCCCCGGTTGGCGACCAGGTCGGCCACCACGGCCTGCTGGTGGGCCAGGCCGCTGGCCACGGCATGGAGTTGGGACTTGACCCCGTCGAACTCGGCCCGCATCCAGTGCAGGACCCGGGTGCCGTTCTCCCGGGACATCGTCCCGGCGGCCTGACCCGGCGCGGCGA
>Ga0247719_1000107_pt1 | contig 58609 bp, 48 predicted proteins | sample 41E_DmetaG_FD_189046 | JGI IMG/M metagenome (GOLD analysis project Ga0247719, IMG submission 189046) | Soil microbial communities from hillslope of Landscape Evolution Observatory, University of Arizona, Oracle, AZ, United States - 4-1-E_D | ecosystem: Engineered > Artificial ecosystem >...
GGCCACATTGTTCATCGTCGCCGGGTCAGCCATCCGTCGCCGGCGTCGAAGCCCGACGATCGGCGGGAGCCCGACGCCGGCGACGGATGGCTGACCCGGCGACGATGAACAATGTGGCCAGCGTCACCAACCGTCCGAACGTGGCAGCCGCCGGACGGTTGAACTCGAGCGTCACGACATGGGCGCCGGCGTCGACGGGCACGCCGAGGAAGGCGCCGTCGGCCTCCACCAGCGGTGCCTTCTTCCCGTCGACCTTGGCCTCCCAGCCCGGGAACCAGGCCTCGGCCACCACCACCAGGGCGGGCGCGGCCCCGTCGACCTCGATTCGCCAGCGGCCGGGCTCGGGCTTACCCGGCTTGACGACGGTGGCCGTGGGGGGGTCGGCGGCCACGGTCTCGTAGATCGGGACGGAGGCGACCGCCCGGTCGCGGCGCAGCTCGCCGGCGACCAGCAGATTCCCCGGCAGGCCCACCGAGTGCCCGGCCAGCAGACGGGGGACTCGCTCGGGGCGGCAGTCATCGCAGTTGAGCACGAAGGCGTAGTCCTTGCCGGCCGAGTCGGCGATGGGGTCGAACGTGAAGGAGGTGAAGCCGTACTCGTCGACGCCCACCGCCTTGCCTCGCGCCAGTTCCGTCCCCAGCGACCGGCCGCTCTGCGCCACCTCGTACAGGACGAGCTCGGCCTTGTCGGGAGGTCGGTCGAGGTACGCCGAGACGCCCTGGAGCCGGTTGGTGGTGGCGTGGAACGTCCCGCCGATGCCCGGCCCGATGTTGAGGAGGTCGATGCCGGCGAACACCGTGCCCAGCCAGGTGTGAAGCCCACAGGCCACGCCGAGCTGGCTGGCCAGCGCCAGGTCGAGGCGGGCGCCCGAATCGTCCCGGCACGGCGCCGTGGACCGGACGTCCACCACGGTGGTGGCGGCGAGGGCCGGAGAGGCGGCGGGCGAGCCGGTGAACACCCCCACGTTGCGGTGGGCCAGGGCCACGGCCAGCTCGGGTGTCACCTCGCGCGTGGCCATGGCTACGGTGCGGCTGTACGCCCGGACCATGGGGAGCGACCACGGGTTGGGCGCCAGGTCGATCGCGGGCACGGCCTCGGCCGCGGTCCCCCTGCCCGTGGGCCGCTCGGTGACCTGGAACTTCGTGGCCGACAGGCCCCAGGCCCGTTCCCGGTAGGCATTGGGCGTGTGGAAGGCGCCGGCGGTCAGCCGCCACATCTGCTTACCGGCCACGAAGTGAGGCCACCCGATCGTCACCGTGTGCCCGCTGTCGAGCAGCGAGTCGACGGCGCGGGGATCGACCTGCGTCGGTGCCACCCGGAAGCTGCCCGGCGTCTCGGCGATCCGGGCCGCCACCTCCCGGTAGGCGCCGCCCGACGCCGGCGGGCGGATGCGGTAGTAGGAGCGCTGGGGCCAGATGTCGACGAGGAACGCCCCGGCCACGGCCAGGGCCACGGCCGAGGCCAGTGCGGTGGGCAGCAGCGCCGGCGTACCTCGGGACCGCCGGCGCTCGGCCCACGCCTCGGCGAGGACGACCGTGTACGCCGCCCCCAGAGCGAGCGCCAGGGGGACGACCCCGTACAACCTGGGGAACCGCAGGCTCTCGAAGATGGGGAACACCTTCTGGAGGGTCTGGAACGGCGTCAGGTAGGGGACGGCGGTCAGGAACCCCGCGGCCCCGACGACGAAGAGGGGCGCCAGCCGGCCCAGCCGCATGTGGCGGAGGAGTGCCCCGACGAGCAGCCCGGCGGCCAGTCCGGCGACCACGAAGGGGATCACCTGGGCGCGCGCCGCCGGCCCTCCCGAGGCCAGCGGCACGACGCCCGTCGAGAGCCACAGCCCGAGCGCGGCGGCCAGCAGGACCGCGGTCAGCGTGCCGTCCCGGTCCCGGCGGGAGAGGAACGCCACGCTGATCAGGGTCAGGGCCAAGCCGACCCACCCGAGCTGGAAGAAGTAGGGGAGCAGCCCCTCTCGGTTGAAGCCGACGGCGCCCGACAGGGCCGCGCTGCGGCCGAAGAACACGCCGAGCTCGCTGCCGACGACCGCGGCGCCGCCGTTGAACAGCTCGCCGTGGACCAGGTCGGCCGGCGACAGGATGAACGACTTGCCCAGGCTCATGAACGGGAGCAGCCAGTAGGCGGCGGAACCGAGGCTGACGGCGAGCACCGCCGACGCCCGCGCCAGGAGCCGTCCGACGCTGGCCGGGTTGCGCCCGGTGCCCACCCGGCCCAGCTCGAGCGCCAGCAGGCATGCGCACAGCAGGGCCAGCCCCATGGCGTACTCGCCTTGCATGAGCACGGCGAAGCCGGCGATGAGCCCCGATATGGCGAGGTACCCGGGCCCCTCGCCCCGCAGCCCCTTGCGCAGCGCCCACACCAGCCAGGGCGCCGCGCCCATCACGGCGATGGTGGGCTGAGAGCCGGCCAGGGCGCCGTGGGCCATCACCACCGGCTGGAGGGCGAACAGAACGCCGGCGAGGAGGGCGGCTGGGAAGCTCTTCCAGAGCGACCGGGCCAGCAGGTAGGTGCCGCAGGCGCCGAAGACCTGGAGCGCCAGCACCCCGACCTTCACGGCCACGTCGGGGCCCAACACCGTGGCCAGCGGCACGAGTAGGAAGACGGGCAACGTCGGCGTCACCGCCCAGACGGGCGCCCCGGCCCACATGTCCGGCAGCCAGTACGGCACCGTCCGACTGGCGCCGAGGTGGTCGAGCACCATCCGGACGAAGAGCGAGATGCCGGGGCCGTCGAGGACCAACGCGCCCCCGGTCCAGCCGCCCGAGAACGCCACGACGGCGAAGACGAACGTGGTCACGGTCAACATGCGCCGGTTGCGCTGCGCCCACCAGACGACCGGCAGGCGCCGGCGGACGGCGACGGGCAGCTCGAGCTGGTGCACGCGCTCGGCGTGGCCGAAATCGTCCTTTGCCCGGACGGGGAAGTCGAGCACCATCGCCGTCAGTCTTCCAGGCGTCGACCGTGCAGGCGCCTCAGCCGGCGATCAGGCCGGCGATGACCGCGGCGACCACGAGCACCGGCACCGCGCCCAGAGCGGCGACCGTGAGGATCCAGAAGGTGGGCACCACCAACTGCGCGACGGTGCCCCACGAACCGGCTACGTCGGCGTAGTCGCGCACGATGTCGCGGATGGACCTCAGCGCTCCGAGCGCCCCGCCCGCCGGGCGCTCCGCCGCCGGCCGGCCCCTGAGCTGGGCGCCGCGCCGGCCGGCCACGCCACCCAGCTTCTCCGGCAGCTCGAGCAGGCCCAGCAGGGCGAAGCGCACGTTCAGCAACCACAGAGGAGCGGCGAGGCACAGGGCGACGACCAACAGAGAGGCGACCGTGCCCTGCCACCAGTCGTCGACACGGTCGGCGGCGACCACCCACCAGAGGAGGGCTCCGGCGACGGCGCCTACGACCGCGGCCCGAGTGGCCAGGCGGGCCAGCCAGCACACTTTGGCGCTGACGGTGGCGAGCACGCCGGCGAGGGCCTGGAGTCGCGGATCCGGGTGGGCGGGAGCCGGGCCGTCGGTCAGGATCGGCCCCTTCGAGGTCCCGGCACCGCGCGCAGCGTACGGCGTGGCCGCGCGGGCCGCCAGATCGGCCACGACGAGCGGGTCCACAAGGAGGAGGGGCTGGCTCGCATGGCCGAGCCCCGTTTCCGCTAGGAGCGACCGGCCCTGACGGTCACTCCGCGGCCAGGAGCCCGTCACGGATGGCCGCGCTGATCTCGCCCAGTTGCCGGGCCTGCTCAGGGGTCAGCACGTCGAACACGTTCCGGCGAACGGCTTCCACGTGCCCGGGAGCGGCGCGCTCGATTGCCGCGAAGCCCTCTTCGGTCATCACGGCCAGCGCCCCACGCTTGTCGGTAGGACACGCCTCCCGGCGGACCCACCCCGCTTCCTCCAGCCGGGCGACGGCGTGGGACAGGCGGCTGCGCGACGACTGGCACACGTCGGCCAGCTGGTTCATCCGCAGGGTCCGGGACGGCGCCTCTGAGAGGGCGACGAGGATCTCGTAGTAGGTGTGGGGCATGTTCGCGTCCCGCTGGAGCTCCCGGTCGAGCTCGTCGGTGAGCACGCGGATGGCGGTCAGGAACGCCCGCCAGATCTTCTGCTCCTCCTCGCTCAACCACCCGGTCTCGCCCACGTCCCCATGCTACCGAAGAAGTTGAAGATTCAACCTCAACCGGTCGACGACCCGTGCGATCCCCGGGTGGCGGACTTCTTCGCCCTCAACGACCCGGACCTCCGGCGGGCCGTGGAACGCGACTCAGGCCTCTTCGTGGCCGAGGGGGCGCTCGTGATCCGCCAGCTCTTGCAGTCGCCCTACCGCGTCCGGGCCGTCCTGGTCACCCGGCACGGGCTCGCGGCGCTGGAGGACGCCCTCGACGCCGTCGAGGCGCCCGTGTACACCGTGAGCCAGGCGCTGATGACCTCGATCGCCGGGTTCCGGTTCCACCGCGGCGCCCTGGCGTCGGCCGATCGCCCGCCTCATCCCGACCTCGACGACGTGGTGGCCGGCGCCGGCCTCGTCCTCATGGCCGAGGGGGTCAGCGACAACGAGAACCTCGGTGCGCTCTTTCGCAACGCCGGTGCCTTCGGAGTGGCCGGCGTCGTGCTCGACCGCTCCTGCGCCGACCCTCTGTACCGGCGGTCGCTGCGTGTCTCGATGGGCCAGGTCGTCCGGCTCCCGTTCACCCGCGTCCCGGACGCCGTGGAGGCCATACGCCGGCTGCAGGGCCTCGGCTTCGAGGTGCTGGCCCTCACGCCGTCCGCGGACGCGGAGGACGTGCGGACCGTGGACCCGGGTGGCCCGCGGGTGCTACTGGTGGGCGCCGAGGGCCCGGGTCTGACCGCCGGCGCCCTCGCCGCTGCCGACCGGCGGCTGAAGATCGCCATGCGCTCCAGTGTCGATTCCCTCAACGTCGCCACCGCCGCCGCCGTGGCCCTCCACCACCTCGCCGCGTTGGCCTGAGCCGGCCCAGCCGGCCAGCACGCCGGCGATGGCGTCCATCCCCCTCTCGAACTCGGCGTCGGCGTCCCAGCGGGCGAGGTACGGCGCCATCTCGGCCACCCGCGGGACGGCGCTGACCTCGATCGGCGCCACCACGTCGCCCGCGGCCACGTCGACCGGCCGGAAGAAGCCACCGCACTCCAAGGAGACGAACCCGATGGCGAAGGAGGCACTCAGCCGGTAGGCCTGGGCGGCGAGCGCGGGCTCCATCCCGGCGCGGCGGAGGGCGTCGAGGGCGGCATCCAGTGTCCGCAGACCCTGATAGCCCGTGGGCGGCTGGCGCATGATGAGGGGGACAAGGTTGGGGTGGCGCAGCGCCACCCGGCGGAACTCCCGGGTGACGCTGCGCAGCGCCTCCCACGGCGGGTCCTCCGGCGGCGGAAGCCGCATCTCGCTGGTGACCAGGTTCACCACGCCCAGGAGAAGGTCCTCCTTGGTGGCCACGTGGCTGTAGAGCGACATGGTGGCCACGCCGATCTCCTCGGCGAGGTGGCGCATGGTCAGCGCGTCCAGCCCCTCGGCGTCGACGACGCGAACGGCGTGCTCGTAGATGAGCTCAGCGCTCAGCACCAACCTCGTCAAGGTTCCTCGTCCTCGATTCGACAAGCCGTACGACGTACGTGATACTGGAGCCCGGCGCCCTTCCTCACCCCGTCCGCCGTGGGGTCGAGTGGGGCGCCACTCCCTTTCCCGCCTCCATATCCCAGCAGGGCGCGGTGCAGCACGCCAGCGAAGGACCGCGATTCCACTTTCACGCCGGCGAACCCGGCAGCGCGCAAGGCGGCGACGGTCTCCTCCACCCAGGGGACCGGGCCGGCGGCGGGCTCATCGCTGCGGGCCATCAGCACGACGGCGACTCGGCCACCGGGTTCCAGTGACCGGCGCAGCTCCGCCAGACCGGCCTCGGCCGAGGCCCAGAACTGCAGGGAGTTCAGGGAGCCGGCCTTGGTGAAGGCGCCATTCGGGAAGGGCAGCCGCATTGCGTCGGCCTGGCGGATCTCCACCTGGCCCCGCCGGACGGCGGACCGGTTCCGGCGGCGGGCGTGGCGGACCATGACGGGCGAGGCGTCGACACCCACGACGCGCCGGGCTCCCGCGGCGGCCGCGTAGGCCACGCCGACACCGGGCCCGCACCCGACGTCGAGCACGCGGTCGTCGGGCCCGACGTCGAGGCAGTCGATCATCCACCGGTTGGCCTCGGCGGTGAGCCGGGCGACGAGGTGCGCGGCGAGCCAGCCGCCCGGGCCCGTCGGAGCTCCGAATTGTGAGACCGGCATCGGGCCTTGTTCACCCCACCCTTCGCCGCAGGAGGCAGAACTCGTTGCCCTCGGGGTCGGCGAGCCGGACCACGCCGTTCTCGCCGGCGATCCGTTCCCACCCGAGGACCTCGGCCCGGAATGCGGTCAGCGCCTCCGGGTCTGCGGGGTCCACCACCAGCTCGGTCGGGACCGATCCCACCCGGCCATTCTGGCCGAAGTGCTACCTCACCCCGAGCAGGTCGACGACGAAGACGAGCGTCTCGCCGCCCTTGATGGCGCCGCCGGCGCCGGCGGCGCCGTAGCCGAGGTGGGGCGGGATGGTGATACGGCGCCGGCCGCCGACCTTCATGCCGGCCACGCCCTGGTCCCAGCCGGCGATGACCCGCCCCGCGCCCAGCGGGAAGCTGAAGTTGCCCCTGCGGTCCCATGACGAGTCGAACTGCTTGCCGGTGCTCCACGCCACACCCACGTAGTGCACGTCGACAGTGCTGCCGGCGACCGCCTCCGCTCCGGAGCCCTCCTCGACGTCCTCGACGAGGAGCTCGGTGGGCGGTGCTTCGCCGGTGGGAACGGTCACCTGGGGCTTCTGTCCGTCGGTCACCGGTCCACCCTAACCGAGGGGTGGATCGGGGGAACGCCTCGTAGCTGTCAGAGCTGCGGGTCCCGGCAGGCCCTGCCCGGTCCGCCGGGGCCCCCGGGGGGGTCGACCCTCGGGTACGGCTCGGTGAACCCGGAGCCGGGGTCACGGGTCGTCAGGTAGCGAATGATGCCGCGGGCGACCGCCTCGCCCTCGACCTTCTGGACGTCGGGGCGGGCGATCAGCTCGGCCTCGGGCGGGTTCGAGATGAAGGCCAGCTCGGCCAGCACGCTGACCACCTTGCCCGGCTGGCGGAGCATGGCGTAGTAGTCGCCGTTGTTGCCCTGGCGGTACTTGGCGCCGGCGTCACGGTCGGCCACCCAGGCCACCTTGTACTGCGACAAGGCCTTGACGATCTCCTCGTACACCAGGCCGGCGAGGCGCTTCGAGTCGGCGGATCCGATCTGGTAGTAGGTCTCGGCTCCGGGGCCGTCCCGGGGGCCGTCGGGCTCGGCGTTGTGGTGGATGGAGACGAAGGCCTTCGGATCGACCGCTCGGGCGATCTCCGAGCGGGTGGCCAGGGTGACCTCGTAGTCGCCGGTGCGGGTCAGAAGGGTGGCCACGCCGGCCTCCTCCAGGGCGGCCTGGGCGTGGCGGGAGACGGCCAGGTTCACGCCGGCCTCCGCCAGCCCCGCCGGTGACACCGCGCCAGGCTCGGCGCCGCCGTGGCCGGGGTCGAGCACGACCACCGGCGAGCCGGCGGACCGCCCCCTGCTCTGGTTCAGCGTCGCCGTGGCGTTGCACGGGGTCCGCACCGTCCACGCGTCGCCGGCCCGTGAGATCACGGGGACGACGATCCCGGTCGAGGTGATGACCGCCTTGGCCGTCGCAGGATCGGGCTCGGTGGTGGTCGTCGTGGCCGGGATCGTCGTCGGCGCGACTGTGGTCTCCACCGGCTCTGGGCCGCGGTCGATCACGGCCTCGCCGGCGCGCGAGCCGCAGGCGGCAGCGATGAGGGCGGCGAGCAGGGCGAGGATCACCGGGCGCAGGTGCACGCCCTGGCACGGTAGTAGCCGAACGCTCGGTACACTGGGCACACATGGTGCTGGGGCGCCGCCGGCGCGAAGTCGCGGCCGCGGCGATGCTGGCGGCGATCGTTCTCGCCGCGGGTTGTGCCGAGAACCGCCCTCAGCGCTCCGAGCCGGCGCCGGCCCCGAACAGCACGCCGGCGGCGGTTGCCACGACCACGCCGCCGCCCGGGCCCGAGCCGCTCACACCGGGGCGCAGCGCCCTGGTGACGGTCTCGGTGGCCAACGTCTGGAAGGCCCCCGGGCAGGCCCGCCCCATCGACGCCTCGTCACTCGGCGACCCGGTGGACATCAAGGGGTGGATCGCGGCCATGACCCACGAGGACAAGCTCTGGCTGGTCGACCAGCTCGTCACCCAGGCCCTTTACGGCGAGCAGGTTCGGGTGGAGGAGATCCGGGGCGCCTGGGCCCGCGTGGTCGTGACCGGCCAGGCCTCGCACCTGGACCCCGCCGGCTATCCGGGCTGGATGCCCGCCGCCCAGCTGCGAGCGGGGGAGATGCCGGCCACGTCCTCGTCGGCGGTGGTCGTCCGCCCGTGGGTCACCGTCACCGATGGGCCACGAACGATCGACCTCAGCTACAACACCCGCCTGCCGGTGGTGGCCGCCGGGAACAACGACGTCACCGTCGCTCTGCCGACGGGCGGCAGGGGCGTGCTGCCGCTGGCCGACGTGGCCGTCGGCGGGCCGGGGCGCCGCCCCTCGTCGCCTGGCGACCTGGTCGCCGCCGCTCGCCAGTTCACTGGTCTGCCCTACCTGTGGGCGGGCACCTCTGCCGCCGGGTACGACTGCTCCGGGTTCACGGCCGCGGTCTATGGCGTCCACGGCATCGCCCTGCCCCGAGACGCCGACGACCAGGCCGGCGTGGGCACCCCGGTCGACCGGTCCCGACTCCAGCCCGGCGACCTGCTGTTCTTCTCGCCGACCGGTGACCAGCGCGGGATCACCCATGTGTCGATGTACGTGGGCAACGGCATGATGATCCAGGCCCCGGCCACCGGGCGGACGGTGGAGACGGTGCCCGTCGACTCCCAGCCGTACGCCCGCCAGTACTGGGGCGCTCGCCGCCATCTGTGAGATGGGGCTTCCCTCAGCCGCCGGCCTCACGCAGGTCGACGGTCCGGGTGATCTCCAGGGCCTCCAGCAGCCGGCGGTCGTGGGTGACGAGCAGGAGCGTGCCCTCGTAGTCGTCGAGGGCCTGCTCGAGCTGCTCGATGGCCGGCAGGTCGAGGTGGTTGGTCGGCTCGTCGAGCACGAGGCAGTTGGCGCCGGCGGCCATCAGCAAGGCCAGCGTGGCCCGGGTGCGCTCACCCGGTGACAGGCTCGCCGCCGGGCGCTCCACGTGCTCGGCCGTCAGGCCGAACTTGGCCAGCAGCGACCGGGCGGGCCGGACCAGCAGTCCCGACGCCGTCGTGAACGCCCCGATCAGCGGCTCGTCGGTGAGGAACCGGCGCCGGCCCTGGTCGAGCTCGCCGACGACGACGCCCGGCCCCATCCAGCGCTCACCTGAGGCAAGCGGGACCTGGCCCAGCAGGGCCCGCAGCAGTGTCGTCTTGCCCGACCCGTTCGGGCCGACGATCGCCAGCCGATCCGTCCACGCCACCTCCAGGGACAGTGGGCCCAGCCGGAACGAGCCCCGCTCGACGACCGCGTCCACCAGCCGGGCCACGACGTCGCCGCTGCGGCTCGACGGCGCCAGCTCCAGGTGGAGATCCCATCCTTCCCAGGGCTTCTCCGCCACCTCCAGGCGCTCCAGCGCCTTCTCGGTGATGCGCACCTTGGCTGCCTGTTTCTCCGTCCGGTTCACCCGGAAGCCCTTCTGCGCCTTGTCGTGGTCCGGCGCCTTCTTCTTGGCCGTCCGCACGCCCTGGACCGCCCACTGCCGCTGGGTACGAGCCCGGTCCACCAGCCCGGAGCGCTGGGTCTGGTACTGCTCGTAGGCCTCCTCGGCGTGGCGGCGGGCCGTGGCCTTGGCCTCGAGGTAGCCGAGCCACCCGCCGCCGTACTCGGTGGACCTGCGGGTGTGCTCGTCGAGCTCCACCACCCGGTCGACGGTGGCCTCGAGGAACGCCCGGTCGTGGGAGACGACGACCAGCGCGCCATCGAGGTCCCGCAGGAAGCGTTCCAGCTGGGTCAGGCCGGCGAAGTCGAGGTCGTTGGTGGGCTCGTCGAGGAGGAGGACGTCGAAGCGGGACAGCAGGATGGCGGCCAGCGCGGCGCGGGCACCCTGGCCGCCGGAGAGAGCGGCGAGCTCGACGCCGAGCCGGTCCGGCGGCAAGCCGAGGTCCTGGCAGACTTCGGCGGCCCTGGCCTCCAAGTCCGGGCCGCCGAGGGCGAGGTACCGCTCGAGGGCCTGGGAATACCGGTCCTCCGAGCCCGGCCGGGCCAGGCGGGCGGCGGGCCTCCTCCATCTCGGCCTCGGCGTCGGCCACGCCCGTCCGCCGGGCCAGGTACGCGGCCAGCGTCTCGCCCGCCCGAGGCCCCAGCTCCTGGGGGAGGTACCCGACGTTCAGCGTGGGCGGCGACAGCGTCAACCGGCCGGAATCGGGCGGCTCCAGCCCGGCCAGGATGCGCAGCAGGGTGGTCTTGCCCACCCCGTTCGGGCCGACGACGCCGATCCGTGAACGCGGCCCGACGGTGATGCTGACACCGTCGAGCACCACGAACGCCCCGTGGGAACGGGTGATGTCGGTGGCCACGAGGGTGGCACCGGGGGAGGGCATGGCGATCGAACCTACGGGATAGGTTCTCGCCGGTGCGAAGAGCTTGCCTCGTGCTGGCGCTGCTACTGGTCGCCTGCGGCGGTGGCGACACCGACGAGGGTGCCACCGTCGTCGCTGCGCAGCCGACCACGACGGCGGCCGCCAGTCCCGCCGGGCCCTGTGGGCTCGCGCCGATGACGTTCACCAACGAGCGGTGGCAGGGGAGCTCGGCCACCCCGCCCGGTGACGGGGGCCTGATCTGGGAGCAGACCCTCACGTTCTCGAACCCGAACGCCGTCCCCGTCCGGCTGTCCTCCATCGTCGTCCACCTGCGCCTCTCCGGCTCCGGCGGCTACTTCCTCAAGTTCGCCCGCAGCGTCGCCCGACCGGTGCCCGACGAGGTGATACCCGCCGGCCGAGACGGCCAGCGGGTGGCTCACGTCTGGCTGGCACCCGGCAACACGCCGGCCACCGAGGACCTCTACGCCACGACGTCGGCCAACGTCAACGGCACCGACTGCCGAGTACCGGTGGAGCGGCTTTCGACGTCGGCCGTGCCCGCTCACGTCCTCGCCCTCCCCAGCTGCGAGCCCCTCCCCGCGATCACGCCCTGCTGAGCTCGGGCGGCATTCGCGACCACTGACCGCCCCGCCGTAGTCTGGCGGTCGGATGACCGACGCCGCAGGTGACGTGGGCCCCTTGGAAGGACAGGAGCTCAACCGCGACATCAAGCTGCTCGCCGGCCTGCTCGGCGAGACGCTCGCCCGCCACGAGGGCAAGGAGCTGTACGACCTCGTCGAGCGGGTACGAACGCTGAGCAAGGAGACTCGCGACGACTCGTCGGCCTCCACGGCGGCCGACCTCGACGAGTGCCTCCAATCCGTCGACCTCGCCACCGCCACCCAGCTCGTCCGCGCCTTCTCGGCGTACTTCCACCTGGCCAACATCGCCGAGCAGGTGCACCGGGCCGACGAGCGCACCCAGCTGTCGGAGGCCGAGGGGCCGCTCGCCAGGGCCATCGAGGAGATCGCCGAGGCCGGCCTGCCGCTCGAGGAGGTGGAGGGCCTGCTCGACCGGTTCGAGCTGCGGCTCGTCCTCACCGCGCACCCCACCGAGGCCGTGCGCCAGTCCATCCTGACCAAGCGCCGGAGGATCGCCGAGCTGCTGGATCAGCGGTCCAACCCCCGCTGGACCGAGGACGACCGCCGGCGCGACGAGCGCGAGATCGCCGAGATCGTCGACCTCATCTGGCAGACCGACGAGCTGCGCCGGAAGAAGCCCACGCCGGCCGAAGAGGCCAGCTCTGTCGTGTTCTACCTCGGCGACCTGTTCGGCGCCGTGCTCCCCGGCCTGCTCGACGACCTCTCCGTCCACCTCAACCGCCTCGGCGCAGAGCTGCTCCCTCGGGCGCGGCCGGTCCGGTTCGGCACCTGGGTCGGCGGCGACAGGGACGGCAACCCCAACGTGACCCCTCAGGTCACCCTCGAGGTCCTGGGACTGCAGCGCCGGCTCGCCCTGCGCCGGCTCACCGCCACCGTCCAGGACCTGGTGTCCAAGCTCAGCACGTCGACGCGCATCACCGAGATCTCCGCGGCGCTGAAGGCCAGCCTGGCCGCGGACCGGGCCGCCCTTCCCGAGGTCCACGCCAGCTTCGGCGGCCTCAACGCCGAGGAGCCCTACCGGCTCAAGTGCTCCTACATCCTCCAGCGGCTGCTCAACACCCAACGCCGCCTGGCCGAGGGGGCGCCACCGCGGCGCCACCTCGAGTACGCCTGCACGGCGGAGCTGCTCGAAGAGCTCGAGCTGATGAGAGCGTCCATGCTCGAGAACCGGGGCGAGCTCGTGGCCAAGGGCACGATCGACCGGGTCATCCGGGTGACCGCCGCGTTCGGCATGGCCCTGGCCACCATGGACATCCGCGAGCACGCCGACCGCCACCACGCGGCGCTGGCCGCCCTGTTCGACCGCCTACCCGGCGGCGCCGTCCGGTACAACGGGCTGTCGCAAGGCGAACGCACCAAGCTGCTCTCCGGCGAGCTCCAGTCGCCTCGGCCCCTCAAGTCGCCGGCCACCAGGCTCGAAGGCGTGGCCGAGGAGGTGCTCTCCCTTTTCGAGGCCGTCCGGGAGGCAGTCGACGTCTTCGGTGACGAGGCCATCGAGAGCTACATCATCTCGATGACCCGTGGGGCCGACGACGTGCTCGCCGCCGCCGTCCTCGCTCGTGAGGCGGGGCTCGTCGACCTCACGGCCGGCGTGGCCCGCATCGGCTTCGTCCCCCTGCTGGAGACGGTGGCCGAGCTCCGGGCCGCGGGGTCGCTCCTCGACGCCCTGCTGTGCGATCCGGGGTACCGCCGCCTGGTCGACCTCCGGGGCGGCGTGCAGGAGGTCATGCTCGGCTACTCGGACTCCAACAAGGACGCAGGCATCACCACGTCGCTGTGGGAGATCCACCGGGCTCAACGCGCCCTCCGGGACGTCGCCCGCGACCACGGCGTGCTCCTCCGCCTCTTCCATGGCCGGGGGGGCACCGTCGGGCGCGGCGGCGGCCCCACGGGCGATGCCATCCTCGCGCAGCCCTACGGCACCCTCGACGGCGCCATGAAGATCACCGAGCAGGGCGAGGTCATCTCCGACAAGTACGGCTTGCCGACGCTCGCCCGTCGCAACCTCGAGTTCGCCACCGCCGCCGTGCTCAAGGCGTCGTTGCTGCACCGTGAGTCGCGCGTTCCCCTCAGCGTCATCGCCGACTGGGACGAAGTGATGGACGTGGTCTCGCACGCGGCCCACGCCTCCTACCGGACGCTGATCGACGACCCTCGCCTGATGGAGTACTTCCGGGCGTCGACGCCGGTCGACGAGCTCACCGCGCTGAACATCGGATCCCGACCGCCGCGCCGTGCCGGCGGCCACAGCCAGGGCCTCGAGTCGCTGCGCGCCATCCCGTGGGTGTTCGGCTGGACGCAGTCGCGCCAGATCGTGCCCGGCTGGTTCGGCGTGGGCTCGGGTCTGGAGGGGGCCCGCGCCGAGGGATGGTCCGAGCGGCTGGCGGGGATGTACCGCGACTGGCACTTCTTCCGGACCTTCGTCTCGAACGTCGAGATGGTCCTGTTCAAGACCGACCTCACCATCGCCCGCCGTTACGTCGACCGCCTTGCCGACCCCTCGCTGCACGACATCTTCGACCGCATCGCCGAAGAGCACCGGCGTACCGTCGATCAGGTGCTCGCCCTCACCGGTAGAGAGCGGCTGCTCGACCACCACCCTCTGCTGCGGCGCACCCTCGAGACTCGCGACGCCTACCTCGACCCCATCAGCTACCTCCAGGTGTCGCTCCTCGCCCGGCTGCGCAGCAGCGACCGCGCCGACCCCGAGCTTCGCCGTGCCCTGCTACTGACCATCAACGGCATCGCCAACGGCCTGCGCAACACCGGCTGACCGCACTCTTCCGAGGAGACCAGAGCACCCATGACGCCCTACGAGGAACTCATCGCCGAGGCGGACCAGGACTTCGCCCTAGGCCAGTACAAGCAGGCCCACATCAAGTACGGCCAAGCCGTCTCGATCGGTTCCGGGAGGAACCACTACTGCCGCCAGATGCGAGGCATCTGCTCCCGCCACGTGGCCGACGAGCGAATGCAGGTGGCCATCGACCATCCCGAGACGCGCCAGGAGTACCTCGACCAGGCGGCCCGCTGGCTGGCCAAGTCCGAGGCCAACCTCAGTTCCGCGTTCGACGAGTCACCCGAGCTCCAGCTCGGCCACATCCGTCTGGAGCAGGCCCGGACGGAGGACGCCATCGCCCGGTTCATGGAGCTGTCCGGGGGCAACCCCGGCCGCCGCCTCTCGGCCGCCCGCGCCTACCGTGAGGAGGGCTTGGAGCTGCTGGCCCACGCCTGACGGGGCACCGGCCTCCGCCTCCAGCTGGCGGCCGCCCGTACGGTGGGGTTGCCGTCCACCCGCCGCCGTGCGGCGCGGGTTTGGTCGATTCCCGCCGCCAGAGCGGACGCGATCTTACGAGGGAACAGGCGCGGCTCAGCCCCTGCAGTCGGGCTCGCCGCCAGGCGACAGCTGGGCGGATCCGCTGATGCCGGTCGTCATGTCCCTGGCGCTGACCAACGTCCACACCCCCGTGCCGTAGCCGCCCTCGCGGGGGCAGGGCACCGGCCGCCGCTCGAACTCGATCTTCCCCTCTGCGTCGGCCTTGATCGTCTCCTCGACGTAGGGCGAGGCGTTCCCGCCGGAGCCGGCCATCAAAAGGGTGACGAGCACGTCGCCGTTCGGTGTGAACCCCTTGCCCTTCACGGTCAGGCCCTCCAGGCTGCCCGCCGAGCTGCGGTCCTCGTCGGCGCTGATGCGAGGGTCGCCCGGGGGGCCCTCCGAACACGCCGCGGTCACGAGGAACAGTGCGACGGCGGTGCCCCGCAGCATCCCGATGACGTGTGACCCCAGCCGGCTCGTCGAACGAATCATCCTCTTCCCCTCCAGGAGACCGAACGCCATGTACTCGGACGGTGGGACTGTATCCGGGCGTCGCGCTGGATTCCCGGTATACAGACGCGGTGCCCATAGCGGGTCCGCAGCCGTACGGCTCACCCGGGAACCCGCCTCGCCGATGCGTGGGTGAGCCACATCTCCGCCTTGTCCAGCCGGCGCTGCAGCTGTTCCACCGTTGCTTCGCTCACCTTCTTCACGCCGCTGGCGCGGTTCAGCTCGGCGTTGACGCCGGCGTGGGTCATGCCCGTGTGGCGTGCGATGAGCCGTCCCTTGTCGGCGTTGGCCTTCCGCAGCTGCTCCTTTTGCTCCCGGCGCGTTCGACCGTCCGCCGAGGAGGGGGCGACGACCGGCAGCGGCGGGAGGGCCGGCCACCATCCGCACGGCCACGATCCAGGGATCCTCCGCGGCTGCGAAACGGGAGATGCGGGCCGAGGCGTCGGGATCGTCGGAGGTGGCCACGACCGCCCGAACGTTGAGGCGATCGGCCAAGAGGCGGGCGATGCCCTTGGCGTGATCCTGGTCGGTGGCGATGGCGAGCGCGCCGGCATCGGGTTGGGTCCGGCGGATGACCACGAGCTGCTCGTGCGCCTGGCGCAGCACGTGGGGCAGCCACTCGCCGTCCACGGAATAGGCCGTGCGGAGACGCTGCCCGGCCCGGGCGGCGTCCAGCGCGTCGTCGAAGTCGTGCGCGTGCACGGACCCGTCCGGGGCGCTCCACTCCATCATCCCGTCGAAGCGGGGGAAGTAGACGGGGCGCACCACGCCGCCGTCGGCGAGGGCGTCGCCGTAGTTGTACTCGTAGTCGGGAACGGCCTCGTCGAGGTGGTAGCGGACGAAGGGGATGGCGTGGGTGTCGGACCGGAACGGCGTACCCGAGAGGGCCAGCCGTCGGGGCGCCGGCGAGAACGCGTCCCGCAGGGCGTCGCCCCAGGCCCGGTCCTCGGCGGCGTGGTGGAGCTCGTCGAAGATGACGAGGGCACGGTCGGCCAGCCCCCGCAGTGCCCTCGGGCGCCCCGCCACCTGCTGGTAGGTGGTCACCACCCCGTGCATGTCCGAGGGCAGGGCACCGTCGGCGGTCGACCACCGCCAATCGAGGTGAATGTCGAAGGCAGCCGCCGCCAGCGCCCACTGGATCTTGAGGTGGGCGGTCGGGACGACGACGACCAGCCGCAGCCCGGGGTCGGCGGCCAGCGCCTGGCGGGCCGCGGTGAGGGCGAACGTCGTCTTGCCCGCGCCGGGCGTGGCGACGGCCAGGAAGTCGGGCCCGGTGCTGGCGGCGAGGCGCTCGAGGGCGGCCTTCTGCCAGGGGCGGAGGGTCACTGTGCTGGTCATGCGGGCCGTTGATCTTGTCAGCCCCGGAGGCCGTCACGGGTGACCCTCTGCCGGGATGGGCCAGGCGCGCCGTTGCATTGCTGCCGGTCGCCCTCCAGACTGAACGCCTGTTCACGTCGAGGAAGTGGCGGAGGCCGGGCATGAGCTCCGGGAAGGACCGGAGGGTTCGTGCTCTGCTGCTGACGACCGTGCTGACCGCACTGGCGGCATGCGGCGGGTCGTCGGGCGATGCCGCGGCCCCCGAAGCCGACGAGGAGATCACGGCCCCGGGCCCGGACTCGCCCGACTGCCCGGTACGGAACCATCTCGCCGCCGAGTACAACGGCAAGACCCGCGCCGGGATAGAAGCGCCGGTCGACTACGCGTTCCTGGAGGCCCAGCGCGGCGGATGCCGCCCCGTCCGCTTCAACCCGTGCGAGCCCATCCATTACGTCGTCAACAGCGCGCTGGCGCCAGCCGGCGTCGTCGACGACCTGCGGGAGGCGATCCGCAGAGTCGAGGCCGCGAGCGGCCTGACCTTCGTGGACGACGGGCCCACCGACGAGCGTGCCGCGGTGAACCGCACGCTCTCACAGCAGCGCTACGGCAACCGGTGGGCGCCCGTCCTGGTCGTGTGGGACCACGGCGAGCGGTTCCGCATGGCGCCCACCAACCCCGCGGGCGGGCAGTCGGTGCCGGTCGACGACGTCTACGTCAGCGGCATCCTCATCGTGAACGTCGACGCCGTCCAGCCGGAGCGAGGCTTTGGTTCGGGCAACACGTGGGGACGGGTCTTCCTCCACGAGCTCGGCCACATCGTGGGCCTCGGGCATGTGGCCCGGTCGGACCAGATCATGTTCAGCGAGCTCGGCGCCCAGCGCGGTCCGGCCGAGTTCCACGCCGGCGACCTGGCCGGGCTTCGGCTGATCGGCAGGGAGGCGGGGTGCATCACCACGCCGCCGGCGCCGGTGCGGCGGTAGTTCCCGGGTCGGCCACGCGGGAACGGGGCCTTCACCGGGTGATCGGCCGGTTCAGCCGGCCGGCAGCGGTGGGACCTTGACGCAGCCGGCGTGGCGACCGAGGTAGCGCAGACCGGTGAGGTCCGACTTGGCGAAGCCGGTGGGCCGGGTGGTCTGCTGGGCCGCGTCGGGATACATCAGCGACGCCTCCTCACGCGTGTGGCCGAGGCCGACCACGTGGGCCAGCTCGTGAAGGATGATCCGGCCCCACGTGATGTTGTTGCGGCCGATCGGCCCGGTGCCACTGCCCGCCGGCGGGCCGAACCCGTCGGAGATGGGCGCCTTGGTCGCCTCGTCGTTGTACGCGTCGACGTTGAACCGCAGTCGGGCCGACACCGTGACGTCGTCGATCCGGTACGGCAGTGTGTTGCCGAGTATCTGCTGCTGCCCCGACGTCTGCTCGGCGGGGAAGTGCTCCCAGACCACGAGGATCGGCGCCCACCGACCCGGATAGCGCTCGGGGACATAGGGGCCCCGCCGGGTGGTCTCATCGGTCACGCCGTCGTCCACGAAGCTGATGCCGGTCGCCTGGCCCAGCCGCTTGAACGCCTCCCGCACGTTGTCCATGACGAACGCAGGCGCGGCGGCGCCGTTCTGGATGTAGTGCACGGGCTGGCACGGGTTGAAGCGGGCGGGCGTGCACCCGTCGGGCGCGACGTGGAGGAAGGTGTAGGTCATCGGCAGGGCGGCGATCTCGTTCGGCGTCAGACCGCGCACGCCAAGGGTGTCGACGTGGCCTTCCGCCGGACAGGCCGCGAGGGCAGGCGCCGTCGTGTCGACCGCGAGCGGGTCGGCGGCGTCATCGGAGCCCGTTCCCCCGCAGGCGGCCAGGACCAGCACGGCGACCGCGGCTACGGCGTTGCGCCGGCGCTGGAGAGGCACTGACGGGCAGGGTACCCCCGCGGATCGAGGTTCGCGCCTTCAGCGCCGGCCGGCCGGTGGCTGGGCGGCGACCGGGTCGACGGGCCAGGGATGCTTGGGGTAGCGGCCTGCCATCTCCTTGCGGACCATGGCCCATGTGCCGGCCCAGAACCCGGGCAGGTCGGCCGTCACCTGCACGGGTCGCCCGGCGGGGGACAGGAGCTGGAGGACGACGGGCGCCCGGCCGCCGGCGACGGTGGGATGGACGGCCGTGCCGAACAGGTCCTGGACGCGCACGGCCATGGTCGGTTGCGAGCCGGTGTAGTCGACGGAGATCCGGCGCCCGGAAGCCACGGTGAGGTGGGTGGGCGCCACGCGATCCAGCTCCGCGATCAGGTGGCCGAGCTGTCGGCGCAGGGCACCGACGACGTCGACGGCCTCTATGCCGGCCCGGCCCGTGGCGTTGGCCAGGAGCGGCGCCAGCCACTCGTCGAGGGTCGAGAGGAGCGCGGCGTCGGACAGGTCGGGCCACTCGGCACCGAACGTGCGGCGGGCGAAGGCCGACCGGGCCTGAAGAGACCGCGCCCGGTCGGTCCAGTGCAGGGCGGCCAGCCGGGTGGCCCGTACCCGGGCGACGAGCGCCCGGGTGGTGGCCTCTCCCGTGGGCGCCGGCGCGTCGGCTGTCGCCAGCACCAGGGACCCGAGCCGGCGCTCGATCTTGGCCCGCAGGTCGTCACGGGCGGAATCCCACGACACCGTCACCGACTGCTCGGCCCCGCCGGCTGCGGCCTCCATGTCCGCGCCGTCGAGGGCGGCGGCCAGGCGGATGCGGCCGTCGCCTCGGCCTGCGTCAATTTCGGCGACGCTGAGGTAGGCCTCGCCGGCCAGCTGGTCACCGGGCGGCACCCACGCGCCCGCGCCGTTGCGCAGGCGGAACCGGGCGCCACTCCGGGCCTGGGCCAGCCGGTCCGGGTAGGCGAGGCCGAGCACGGCGCCGCACCGGCCCAAGTCGACCGGCGACGGCGTGACGGCGGCCCTGCGGGCCAGCTCGGCCGCCCGCCGTGCCGCGGAGCGTACGGCGCCGGCGTCGGCGTGTGGGTGCCGGGCTGACGGCTCGGCGATGAGCGCCACCCGCGGCGCCACATCGGTCGGAAGGTCGTCGGGCCGGCCCCGGAGGACGTCACGGTCCTCGAGGAGGGCAGCCAGGATGCAGGCCGTCCACCCCCGGCCGTCGCCGGCGGCGTCCACGATCATGCGGGCGAGGCGGGGGTGCACGGGCAGTTCGGCCATGGCCCGCCCCCGCGCCGTCGGTCGGCCGGCGGCGTCCACCGCGCCCAGCATCACCAGGAGCGAGCCGGCCTCCTGGAGGGCCCGGGCCGGCGGCGGGTCGAGGAACGCCAGCGCCGCCGGCTCGGCGCCCCAGACGGCCAGTTCGAGAGCCAGGCCGGCCAGGTCGACGCTCGCCATCTCCGGGTCGGCGTAGGGCCGGCGGGCGGCGTGCTCGAGCTTCGACCACAGCCGGTACGCCACGCCCGGGCCTGCGCGCCCCGCCCGTCCCGCTCGCTGCTCCGCGGAGGCCCGGGAGATCGGCCCGGTCCGCAGCTTGGTCAGGCCGCTGCGGGCGTCGAAGCGGGGCGTGCGGCTCTCGCCGGAGTCGATCACGACCCGCACGCCCTCCACGGTGAGGCTGGTCTCCGCGATGTCGGTCGACAGCACGACCCGGCGCCGGCCGGCCGGCGACGGGGCGAGCGCCGCGTCCTGGGCCGGCGCGGGCAGGGCGCCGAACAGCGGCCGCACGTCGACGTCGGCCGGGAGGGCCAGGCTGGACTCGACCCGCCGGATGTCGGCCGCGCCGGGCAGGAAGACCAGGATGTCGCCGGCCTCCTCCTGCACCGCCCGCCGGACGGTGGCCACCGTGGCCGTGTCCAGCCGCTCCTTCGGCCGGCGCGGCACCCACCGCACGGTCACCTCGTGGGCCCGTCCCTCGCTCTCCACCACCGGCGCGTCGCCCAGAAGGGCGGCCACCCTGGCCGCCTCCAAGGTGGCCGACATGGCCAGCAGGCGGAGGTCGGGCCGCAGCGCCGGCCGGGCGTCGAGGACGAGCGCCAAGGCCAGCTCGGCGTGCAGGTTGCGCTCGTGGAGCTCGTCGAAGATGACCAGGCCCACGCCCGGCAGCGACGGGTCGCCCTGGAGCCGGCGGGTGAGGACGCCCTCGGTGACCACCTCGATCCGTGTCGACCGGCCCACCCGGCGCTCGTCACGGGTGGTGTAGCCGACGGTCGCCCCCACCTCCTCGCCGAGCACCGAGGCCATCCGCCGGGCCGCGGCCCGGGTGGCCAGCCGGCGAGGTTCCAGGACCACGATGCGACCGCCGGCGAGCCAGCTCTCCTCCAGCAACCGGAGCGGCACGATCGTCGTCTTGCCCGCACCGGGCGGCGCCACGAGCACGGCCGACCCCGCCTCGGCCAGCGCCCGGCGCAGGTCGGCCACGCATTGCTCGACGGGCAGGCCGCTGTCCGCGGTCACTATTCCAGGTCGGCGGCGGTGAACAGCGAGATCAGCTCGAGGCTCTCGGCCGCCAGCTCGTGGCCGCCGTCGCTGCGGTCGATCACGCACAGGGCGCCGACCAGCTCTGCCCCGCGCTCGCGCAGGTCCCGGGCCGACAGCACGACCTGGCCGCCGGTGGTCACGATGTCCTCGACGATGAGGACCCGCCGGCCGGCGATGTCGGCCCCCTCGGCGAGCTTCGCCGTCCCGTACTTCTTGGCCTCCTTTCGCACGAACGCCGCCGGCAGCCCCGTAGCCAACGAGAGCGCAGTGGCGACCGGCACGCCGCCCAACTCGAGGCCGGCGAGGACCTCGACGTCGGGTGGGATCAGGGGCACCGCGGCGGCGGCCACGTCACGCAGCAGCGCCGGATCGGCCTCGAACAGGTACTTGTCGAAGTAGGTCGTGGAGACCTGGCCGGACCGCAGGGTGAACGTGCCGGTCAGCCGGCACGCGTCGCCGACTCGCCGGGCGAGGGCCGTCAGGTCGTCCATGCAGGAGTTCCTAGTCGAAGCCGACGTCGCCGTAGGTGCGTACCGGCGAAGCGTCCATCGATCGACGGTACCCGGCGGTCGGCAGTCGGGGTCAGGCGCCGTCGGCGGCGTCTTCGTCCCGCACCCCGGCCACCGCGGCCCACAGATCCGTGGCCGAGGGCGGGCCGGTGAAGGACTTGCGGACCACGCCGTCGGCGTCGGCCACCACCACGGTCGGGACGGCGTCGATGTGGTAGCGGCGATGGAGGTCGGGCCTGGCCTTGACCTCGGCCTCCTCGACGGCCACCGCGTCGCTGGCCAGCACTCCCGCCTGCTCGACTGTGCGGGCGCAGGACGCGCACGTCGCCGACGTGAACACGGCGACCAGCCAGGGCGCGTCGGGGCGGGCGAAGTCGGCACGGTCCAGCTGGGCGGGTACGGTCCAGTTACCTTGGGTCGGCGGCTCCGGCCGGCGCCGCTCCAGCACCACGGCGACCAGCACGGCCAAAACGACGACGGCCGCGGCGATCAGGAAGCGTTCCACCGAGGTGGGCGGTCTCAGCCCTCGATGACGGGGAGCCGGACGCCCGCGCTGCCACGGCGCCACGGTCGCCCGCATCGGAACCTGCAGCACCCTCGTCGCGACACCGAGCAAGCGTAGAGGCGGTGCCGGCGGCCGGACAAGGGAGTTCGGCTGCTAACGTCGAATGCCGTGGTCATCAAGTCCGAGGTGGGGCTGACCGGACCGCCCCGACGGACCACGGGCCACTCCCGGGCGCCCCAGAGCGGCTCCGTGAGGCCCAGGCTGGGCGTGAGGGGCACGCTCCGGGAGCTGTGGAGCGCCCGGGAGCTGACCTCCAACCTGGTGCGCCGCGACCTGAAGGTGCGCCATCGCGGCTCGTTCCTCGGCATGCTGTGGTCGCTGGCCACCCCGCTGCTGATCGTCGGCCTCTACTGGTTCATCTTCTCGTTCATCTTCAGGCAGCCGGTCGCCACCGACGTGGTGCGGCCCGACGGCCAGGAGCCCGCCTTCGCCCTGTACTTCTTCGCCGGGCTGGTGATGTGGAGCTACTTCAGCACCGCCGTCTCCTCCTCTACGGGCAGCGTCACCGGCGCCGGCTACCTCCTCAACAAGGTGTACTTCCCGCGGGCGATCCTTCCTCTCACGTCGGTCCTGGCCAGCCTGGTGACGTTCGCCTTCGAGCTCTCGGTCCTCATGATCGCCGCGGTGGTCGCCCTCGGTGCACCGAGCCGCCACCTGCTCTGGATGCCGGTGATCGTGGCCGTGGGGACGGCCCTGGCCTTCGGCTTCGCCCTTCTCCTCTCCGCGGTGACGGTGCTGCTGCGCGACGTGGCCCACTTCGTCGGCGTGTTCATGCAGATCTGGTTCTGGGGCACGCCGGTCATCTACTCGTTCCAACTCGTGGCCGACCGGCCGGCGATCGTGCGTCTGCTGGAGCTCAATCCGGTCACCGGGCTGGTCGTGTCGTTCCGCAACATCGTCCTGCTCGACCACGCGCCGGCGTTCCGGTTGCTGGCCTATGACGCCGCGTTCGCATTGGTCATGCTCGGCGTGGGCGCCTGGGCCTTCGGCCGGTGGCAGCGGGTGTTCTCCGAGATCGTGTGATGTCGGGCGTCGCCGTCACCTGCACCGATGTCTGGAAGAGCTACCGGATGTACCACCAGCGCGCCCACACCCTGAAGGAGAAGGTGCTCGCCGGCGGCAGTCGCTACGACCACTTCTGGGCGCTCCGCGGCGTCAACCTGGAGGTGGCGGAGGGCTCGACGACCGGCATCATCGGATCCAACGGCTCCGGCAAGTCGACCCTGCTCAAGGTGATGGCCCGGATCTTCGCCCCCAACGAGGGCTCGGTCGAGGTGCGGGGCAGCGTCTCGCCGTTGCTGGAGCTGGGCACCGGATTCCACCCCGAGCTGACCGGGCGGGAGAACGTCTTCCTGGCCGGGTCGCTGCTCGGCCAGACCCGGCGGGACGTCGAACGCCGCTACGACGAGATCGTGGATTTCGCCGGGATCGAGTCGTTCATGGACGTCCCCGTCAAGAACTACTCCAGCGGGATGTACGCCCGGCTGGCGTTCTCGGTGGCGATCAGCGTCGACCCGGAGATCCTCATCGTCGACGAGGTTCTCTCCGTCGGCGACGCCGGCTTCCAGCTGCGCTGCCAGGAGCGGATCGGTGAGCTGCGGGTGGAGGGCCGGACCATCGTGATGGTCTCCCACAGCATCGACAGCATCCGGGCGCTGTGCACCGACGTCTGCTGGCTGGACGACGGTGTGGTCCGTGAGCAGGGCCTTCCCCGTGACGTCCTCTCCAGTTACCAGGACCGGATCCGCTCTGAGTCGGCGGAGGACGGTCACCGCCGTGCCGTCGCCGGCGGTGCGCACGCCCACGAGGAGCCCGAGGCCACGCCGGCGCAGATCACCGACGTTCGGTTCCGCACCGACCAGGGCGCGACTGCGGTCACCTTCCGGACGGGTGACGCCTTCGTCGCCCGCATCCACTACCGGTGCGAAGAGGTCGCCGACCTGGTGTGTGGGATCGCGGTCTACCGCTCGGGCGACCTCGTTCACGTCTTCGGGCAGAACACCGGTCAGGCCGATTTCCGGCTGATGCCGGCGGCCGACGGAGTCGTCGAGTTCATGGTCGATCGGCTGATGCTCATGCCCGGCCTCTACCTTGTGACCGTGGGCCTGCACGACGCGACCGGGCTGAAGGTCTACGACTGGCAGGAGCAGCAGTACTCCTTCATGGTGTCGGAGAACATGGCGATGGGCGCCGCCGAGGGGATCGTCCACGTGGAGGGCCGATGGAAGCTGGCGCCGGCGCCGGTGACGCGCTGATGATGCGGGGGGCGGATGTGCCGAGGGTCATGACACGCGTCGAAGCCGCCTTGACCAGGCAGGCCCGGCGACCCGACGACGACGGCGACCGGGTGGTGTTCGTGGACCAGGGCGGTTATGGCGAGCTGGGCACCGCCCACCTCCGGGGCCCCGCCGACCTTGTGACCGAGTTCCACTCGGGCTCGGCACGACCGGTCATCGGTTCCGCGGTGCGACTGGCCAAGCGGGCGGTCCGGCGCAGCCTGCGGTGGTACCTCAAGCCGATCATGGAGCAGCAGAGCCGCTTCAACCACGCCATTCTCGACCTGGTCGAGCGCCTGCGGATGCAGGAGGAGAAGCTCTCGCTCGAGATCGAGGACCGCGGCGAGGACCTGGCTCGAGTCGGGGCCCATGTCGACCTGTTGCGCACCGACCTCATGACCGTCGCAGGCCGCGCCGGCAGCGAAGACCTCCGTGCCGTCCGCTCGACGTTGCGCTACCGCGACTTCGAGGACCGCCACCGCGGCCCCGTCGCCGACGTCCGGGAGATGTTGCGGGTCTACGTCGCCCACTTCGAGAGCTGCGCGCACGTGGTCGACGTCGGATGCGGCCGCGGTGAGTTCCTGTCGCTCCTCCGCGACGCCGACATCCCGGCCTACGGTGTCGACTCCGATGACAGCATGGTGAACGCCGCTCGGGAAGAGGGCCTCAACGTGGTCTTGGAAGACGCCTTCGACCACCTGCGCCGTCTGGAGCCCGGGGCGGTGGACGGCATCTTCTGCAGCCAGGTCGCCGAGCACCTGGAGACGCCGAAGCTGCTGGCTCTCTTGGAGCTCTCCCTGGCCAGGCTGGCCCCTGGCGGCGTGGTCGTGATGGAGACTCCGAACCCCGAGTCGCTCTCCATCCTCTCCCGGTTCTTCTACACCGACCTCACCCACATCCGCCCCATCCACCCCGACGCCCTGCGCTGGGCCATGGAGGCCGTCGGCTTCGAGGGAGTCCGCGTCCAGCGGGTGCAGCCCGTGGAGGAAGGCGTGCGGCTGGAGCCGTTGCCGCCGGAGCTGGCCGCCAAGGAGGGATGGGCCACGGTGGCGGCGAACATCGACCGCATCAACAACGTGCTCTTCGGTCCCCAGAACTTCGCGGTCGTCGCCACCGCCCCCCGCCGGCAGTGACCGGCGAGCGGCGGCCGGTCGCCGTCGTCATCCTCACCTGGAACGCTCTCGAGTGGACCAAGCGGTGCATTGCGTCGCTGCGCAGCACGACGGAGCATCCGGCGTGGAGGGTGATCGTCGTCGACAACGGAAGCACCGACGGCACGGTCGAGTGGCTCCAGGCCGCCGCCGACGTGACCCTCGTCACCAACGGCACCAACTTGGGCTACAGCAAGGGCTGCAACATCGGCATCGCCCGCCGTCGCCCCGGCGAGGACGTCGTGCTGATGAACAACGACGTCGTGGTGTCCGATCCCGCCTGGCTCACCAAGCTCCAGGAGGCGGCGTTCAGCGCGGCCGACACCGGCGTCGTCGGGATGCGCCTGGTGAACGAGGACGGTCGCATCGCCCACCTCGGCAGCTACATGCCCCCGGCCACGGCGTGGGGCCAGCAGATGGGCGGAGACGAGCTCGACATCAACCAGGCCGTGCGCGAGCGTCCCGTGGAGAGCGTGGTGTTCGCCCAGGTGTACCTGCGCGACGAGTGCATCCAGGCCATCGGTGGCCTCGACGAGGACTTCTTCGCCTACTTCGAGGACACCGACTACTGCCTGCGGGCCCAGCGGGCCGGCTTCGGCGTCCGCTACACCGGCGCCGTCACGTCGGTCCACGTGAACAACGTCAGCACCCGTGAGAACGGGGTCGACTTCTGGTCGCTCTTCAACAAGTCGGCCCGTACGTTCCAGCGCAAGTGGGGAAGTTGGATCTCCGACGCCCGCTACGAGGCCGATGTCGTCTGGCACTCGATCCTCCACCGCGCGCCGGGCTACGCGCTGCAGTCGCGCAACCTCATGGTCGCCATGCACTTCGCCGGCCTGCGGGTGGCCTACCGCAACGCCTACGGAGAGGACGACGGGCCGAGCGACCACCTGCTGGTGAACGACCTGCTGCGACGCAAGGCCCGCACCGACGTGGCTCAGGTGGGCTTCTGCCAGGCCGACGTCTTCAAGGGCATCGAGGGACGGCGCCGGGTCGGCTGGACGATGCTCGAGGTGTCGGGCCTCCCGCAGGAGTGGGTCGACGGCTGCAACCTCATGGACGAGGTGTGGGTCCCGGCGTCGTTCAACGTCGACACCTTCCGCGACAGCGGCGTGCGGGTCCCCATCAAGGTCATGCCGCTGGGCATCGACGTCGACTACTTCCACCCCGGCATCAAGGGGTTCCGCCCGTCGTCGCGCTTCACGTTCCTCTCGGTGTTCGAGTGGGGCGAGCGCAAGGGCGCCGAGCTGCTGCTGCGGGCCTTCGCCGAGGAGTTCGGCAAGACCGACGACGTCCTGCTCCTGCTGTCGATCTACAACCGGGATCCCGGCGTCGACGTCTACCACGAGATCGAGAAGCTGCACCTGCCGCCGGGGCCCCCGATCGTGGCCATGGTCAACGCCGAGTTCGCCGGCTACCAGATGGGGGCGGTCTACCGCTCGGCCGACTGCTTCGTCCTCCCCAGCCGCGGCGAGGGTTGGGGCGTGCCGGTGCTCGAAGCCATGGCGTGCGGCCTGCCGACGATCGCCACCGGGTGGAGCGGGCCCGCCGACTTCCTGCACGACGGGATCGGTTACCCACTGCAGGTGAAGCGCATGGTCGAGGCCAAGGCCAAGTGCCCGTGGTACGCGGGCTTCGAGTGGGCCGAGCCCGACACCGACCACCTTCGCTTCCTGATGCGCGAGGTCTACGAGAACCCCCAGCGGGCCCGGGAGAAGGGCCTGGCGGCAGCGGCCGAGGTGGCGTCGAAGTACACCATCGAGCACGCCGCCGAGCGCGTGAAACAGCGCATCCTCGAGCTGGGGTGAATACCGGCCGACCCAACCGGAGGACGTGGGCGACGGTGAGGCTGGTTCTCAGCGTCGTCATGCTCGCCATCCTCCTCCCCCGGCTGAACACCAGCACGCTCTTCCCCGACCACCATCTGCAGACCGTCCTGTGGATATCGGCGGCACTCGTCGTGGCCGTCCTCTCGATGGTGCTGTCGGCGTTCCGCTGGCAGCAGATGGTGCACGCGCTCGAGCTGCCCGCCCGCCTGCCGCCGCTCGTGGCCCACACGTTCGCCGGGCTCTTCGTCTCCAACTTCCTGCCCACGACGATCGGCGGCGACGTCCTGCGGGCCAGCCGCCTCGGGGCGAGCAACGGTCACCGGAAGGTGTCGGCCGCATCGGTCGTCCTCGAGCGGCTCACCGGCTTCATCTGCCTTCCCCTGATCTCCCTCGTCGCCCTGGTGACCACCCCGAGCCTCCTTCGGCTGGGTACGGCGAGCCGCATCGCATTGGTGCTGTCGCTCGGCCCACTGGCCGCCGTGTCCGCCTTCATGGTGCTGGCCGCCAACCCGCGCCTGGGCGAGCGCCTCGGCAAGCGCCTCGGAGGCCGGCGGTGGCTGGGTCTGGCCATGACCGTGCACCTGGGCCTCGTCCGCCTGCGACGCCATCCGGCGCTGGCCCTCACGGTGATGGGCGCGGCGCTGGCCTACCAGTTGACCGTCATCCTCCTGGTGTGGATGGCGGCCCACGCCTTGGGCCTGTCGATCAGCTGGACGGCGATGATGGCCTTCATACCGGTCGTGGCCATCGCCCAGTCCCTGCCACTGTCGATCGGCGGCCTCGGCATCAGGGAGGGCTCGTTGGTGGTGCTGTTCGGCCCCCTCGGCGTGTCCGACAGCCATGCCGTCGCCCTCGGCCTCCTGCTCTATGCCATCAACATCACCGTCAGCCTGCTGGGTGCGCCGTCGTTCCTCGTCGGCGCCCGCCGGCGCCTGGAGCCGGCACCGGTCTGAGGCTCCACGCCATGAGGCCGGCGACGACGAGCAGCGAGCCGGCGGTGACGGCCAGTCCGTACTTGACCGACTTCGGGCGGTACCGCAGCACCACGTCGCTCGGGCCGGCCTCGACCGGGACGGCGGTGAAGGCCACGTTGGCCCGGCGCAGCGGCACGGCTTTGCCGTTGACGGTGGCCTCCCAGCCGGGGAAGCGGGTGGACAGGGCGACCAACCATCCGGCACTTGCCCGGTCGACCCGCAGGCGGATCTCCTCAGCGTCCTCCCGGAGCACCTCCACCGTGCCGGGCGCGCCGGCGGTCTCGCCCACGCCGGCGTGGTGGATGAGCGCGGTCTGCAGGGTGTCGAACCCGGCGCGCTCGAGGATGCGCAGCGCCTCCTCGTTGTCGCTAACGGGTTGGGCGCCCGCGGGGGAGAAGTAGCGGGGGACGCCGCCGGGCACCCTGAACACGTTGACCGCGCCTGCGCCAGCGACGCGCGGCCAGCCCGGAGCCTCACCGGTCGTCGCCACGTAGCGGACACCGAGCACCTTCGCCAGCCGCTCCCAGCGGATGTGGTCCGGGACGGCCAGGATGCGGCGATAGAGGAGATCGTGGTTCTCGACTCCGGAGCCGTCGTAGCTCGTGGGCATGTGGAGCCGGTACCAGAGGTTGACGTCAGCGTTCAGCAGCCCGTCGACGAGGACCGTGTCGGTCCCGACGGACTCGAGGACGGCGGCCATCGCCGGCGTCGTCGGGTAGAAGTACTGCGGCTCGATGGTCGGGTTGTAGTGGCGGAGCAGGAACCCGGACTGGGCGAAGACCATGGCGATCAGGACGCCGCCGCCGGCCAGACGGCCCCACGACCGGCCTCTGCCCATGACCATGAGGGCGATGGCGCAGACGCCCGCGGCGAAGGTCAGGCCGATGAACCGGAGGTGCTCTCCTACGGCGGCCCGGCCGACGGCGCCGGCCACCCCGTTGCTGGGCTGGCCGGCGAAGTAGTCCCGCAGCAGCCGCTGCGAGACCAGGGCGGCCAGGAGCAGCGCGGCGGCGCCGGCCACGATGGTGATGGCGGCGATGGCCGGGCGCCGGCGGGGCGCGCACAGGTGGTCGAGACCGATGGCGGCCAGGCAGCTCAGGGCGAACAGCCACATGGGTTGGCTGCGGCTCACGACGCTCAGCTCGACGACCGGCGCCGACCCGATGACGCCGTTGATCCCGCCGATGTCGTGCACCCAAAGGAACCACAGGACGGCGGTGACGGCGAAGAAGCCGACGACGAGGCGCGGGACGGCAGTGGCGGCTGTGGCGCCACGCCGGCGGACGAGCGACGCCACGCCGGCGGCGGCCAGCAGGAGGACCACCAGGCCGATGTAGAACCCGACCGCCTCGTTGTAGTTGGAACCGATGGCATCGCCGTTCGGCAGCCGGAGGGTGCCCCGCAGCGGGCCGGGGTCGTAGTAGCGGGTGGCGGGGGTCCCGAAGAGGTTGGGGAAGGCGTGCAGGGTCGTGAACCGCGGGTCGAAGTGGGTCAGCGCCCGGGTGCTGCCCTCGGCGTAGGACGTGCTGCGCACCAGGTACTCGAGGAACGGCAGCGTCTGCACCATGCTGATGCCCGCCCCGAGGAGCGTGGCGACCGCCACCTCGGCGATGCGCGCCACCCGCTCCCGCCCCGGGCCGCCGGCGGTGGCCAGGCGGACGACGGCGTAGACGATGACCAGGCTGAGGCAGAAGAACAGCGTCTCGGGATGCCCGGCCAGGAAGGCCCAGGCCACGATGCCGGCGTAGGCGGCGAGCGCCGCCCACCGCCGGGTGCGGTCGGCGGCGGCCAGCGAGACCTCGACGAGGTACAGGCCTGCCGGCAGGCAGATGCCGGCGCCGGGGTGCGGCCAGTTGAGCCACAGCAGGTTGTAGGCGCTGAACATGAACGCGACGGCGCCGAGGATGCCGGCCAGGTGGGAGAGCCGTATTCGCCGCAGGTACAGGTACGTGAACAGCCCGAGCACGAACAGCTTGAAGCCGGCGGCCACGAACAGGGCGACCCGGAACGGCAGGGCGTAGAACGGCACGCTGAACGGGGACAGCACGGCGGACACGTTGTTGGCGAGGTGCGGTACTCCGTTGCCGTTGTAGGGGTTCCACAGCGGGAGGTCACCCTGGCGCAGCCGGTCCCGGTTCCACTCCAGCCACGGGTGCATCTGCCACACCGGATCGCCGAGCAGGTTGTTCTCGATCTCGTAGCCCTCAGGCGCCACCCGCAGCAGCGGCGACGACTGCAGCATGTCGGTGGTGGCGTAGTACCCGTTCGACGTGATCGGCTGCCACAGGAACACGACGAGCAGTGCGAAAAGCACCGCGCCGGCCTGCAGCAGCTCCACGGTACGGTGCCACAGCCCCACGTGACCACCTCGCCGCGGGCCAAGGGAGCCGGGACGGCGATCCGGTCCCGGCTCGGTCTCCGGTAGACGGTGGTCATGTAAGGTCGTATGGGTGATCACGGTTGGCGTCATCACCCTGCTGGTCCGCTGGGCGCGTCGGGTCCGACTTGCGCGGCGCGACGCTCGTTCGTTGCACTGAACACGTACACCGCGCACCCGAGGTTGCGGATCACGGGCAGCCGCTCGACCAGCGGTTCGATGCGCTTGATGACTCGTGCCAACCAGTCCGGGCAGAAAAATGGGACGAGCCCGGCGAACTCTCGTCGCTCCACCGTGCCCCCGAGATCGCGGACCCAACGGTCGAGTCGCCTGGGCGGGTAGGACTGCTCCCCGTGCTCGATGTGGTACCTCGAGCACCGCTCCAGCACCTTCAGCACGGGGTTGTAGCCGTTGGGTTCGACGACGACAACCGATGTGGCCACCCTCAACGCCTCCCGGAGGGCTTCGACCGGACGGGTCATGTGGTGGAGGACACCGCGGAGGTAGGCGACGTCGAAGCTACCGCTCCGGTACGGAAGTTCGAACGCACTGCCGACCACGAAGGTGGCGGGCCGACCCCCGGCCTTCCCTTGCGCCACCCGAACCGCATGCTCGGCCGGATCGAGGCCGGTGATGCCGCTTGGCCCGGCGGCCTCGAAGAGGTCAAAGGTGTAGGTGCCGTCGCCACAGCCGATGTCGACCACCCGCCGACCGGCGAAGTCACCTATCGCCAGGCTGACGTCGGTGAGCCGACCGTTGGCCAGCCGACTGCTGAGTGTGGCGTTGGTGGTGTAGAGGTACCCGGCGTTGGCGGCGATGTCCGCTTCGAAGGGGTCGACTGAGCGGTCCGTCGGCCCCGCTGTCACGATGCCACCGGTTGACCCTGCCACTGCCCGTTGCGGGCGCTCAACCAGGCGGCCGTGCGGCGGAGGCCCTCGGCCAGGTCGGTACGGGGCCGCCATCCGAGCTCGGCGCCGATACGGCGGTTGTCGGCGACCCAGGAGGTCGCGTCCCACGCCCGTCCGGCCATCGACCCCCAGATCGGATCGGCGTCGATGTCAAGAACGCGCCGGGCGATGTCGACCAGCTCGGCCATCGAGGTTTGGACGCCGCTTCCAACGTTGTAGATCGTGCCCCGACGGTCGCCTGCGGCCTCAGCTGCCAGGACGAGCGCCTCCACGACGTCGTCGACCCAGACGAAGTCGCGCGCCACCTCGGGCGCGACCAACGGCGGCAGCTCGTTGTGTCGTGCGCGCATCACCACGGCGGGAACGAGGCGTCGTGGGTCCTCGTAAGGACCGAAGACCGAGTACAGGCGCAGGGTGACGGCGGGAAAGTCCTCGTACTGGGCAACGTAGCGACAGAAGAGGGTTGCCGCCGCCTTTGCCACCGCGTAGCGGCTGTTCGGCTCGGCCAGCTCCTCCTCCGACGGAGCGTGGTCCTTGATCCCGTACTCCGACGACGACCCGGCGTGCACGAAGGCGTCGCAGCCTGTTTCCCGGCACACGTCGATGAGGCCGACAGTCGCCATGAGGTTGGTGTCGAGGATCCGGCGAGCATCGTTCTGCCATGAGTACGCGCCATGCGCGGCGAGGTGGAAGGTCCACTCCGGCGCCACCCGGTGGACGAGCCGCCGCAAAGCGTCCTGGTCGCGGAGATCGACATCCACGAGCTCGGCTCGGTCCTCCATCCCGTTCAGTCGCCACCGGTCGCCGGCGGGACCGAGGACACCGGTCACGCGATGCCCGTCTTGCACGAGGCGGCGGAGGAGGTTGGCCCCGACGAAGCCGCCAGCGCCGGTCACGAGTGTGCGTTTCGGGCGGGTCATCAGGGCGCCGTCAGTTGCCACCGTCAGCCTCCGCCGGGGGCTCCCGCTTGGGCCGCGGGGGGTTCATGACGTTGTCGACGATGTACGAAGGCCGGCTCTTGACCTCTTCGTAGATGTGGGCGAGATACGAACCGATGATGGCAAGGCACAGGAACTGGATGCCCCCGAAGAACATGATCACGACGAGCAGCGTCGTGACGCCTCTGGGAGCTGCGCTGGGGAACATGAGCCGTGCCCCGATCAGAGCCGTCAGTGCCACGACGGATAGGCCCACGGTGACGATGGCCAGCCACGCGATGAAGTCGAGAGGCGCGTAGGAGAAGGACACAATGGCCCGGCGGGCCCAGCCGAGGTTCCTCATGAGAGAGTTCGTTGACCGCCCGAACATCCGCTCCGGGCGGACGTAGGGCACCCCGATCTGTCGGAAGCCGACCCACGCTCTCAGTCCCCGCAGGAAGCGGTGGGTCTCGGGCAGGTCGTTGAGGACATCGACGACCCGCCGGTCGAGGAGCCCGAAGTCGCCGGCGTTGAGTGGTACGTCCAGGTACGAGGCCTTCCGGAACAACCGGTAGAAGAGCTTGTAGGCGGCGCGCATCGGTTTCGATGCCTCGCGGTCGACCCGCTCGCCGTAGACGACGTCGTACCCCTCCCGCCAGCGCTGCACGAAGGTGGAGATGAGCTCCGGTGGGTCCTGAAGATCACCGTCGAGGAGCACCACCGCGTCCCCAGTCGCCAGCCGCATCCCGCTGGTGAACGCGCTTTGAGAGCCGAACGCGCGGGTGTGGTTGACGACTGTGACCCTTGGGTCCTCGCTCGCCAGCTTTGACAGCACCTCGCGCGCGTCGTCGGGGCTGCCGTCGTTGACGAAGATGATCTCGTGGTCCGTGCACAGCTGCTCGAACACTGCGCTGAGCCGGGCGTGCATGAACGGTACCGAGGGCGCATCCCGATAGCAGGCCACGACGGCGCTCAGCTTGCACGCCTTCGGCCGGGACGACTCGGAGCTCGGATCGTCGTGTTCGCTCACCGCACCCGACCGAGGGCGGCCAGTGCAGTTTCCGCGACATGGTCGCCGGACAGGCGGTACTTGTCGTAGAGGTAGGAGCGCCCTCCCGATGTGCCTCGTGTGATCGTGGTCACTCCGGCCCGAACGACTCGGCACCGCAGGCCGAGCTCGGCAACCATCTCGCAGACGAGCGAGCCGATACCCCCGGAGGGGTAATGCGCTTCCAGGGTGACGGCGAGATGCACTCTGTCCAGCAGGTCGGCCAGATCGTCGAGTGGCGCGGGGGTGATCGAGGCGGCCACGGCGATGGTCGTGCCCACGCCGGCGGCCTCCAGGAGAGAAGCGGCGCGTATGGCCTCAGCGGTGATGCTGCCGTAGGTCACGATGGCGACGTCGGTGCCACTGCCGAGAAGCTGCGCCCGTCCCAACTCGAACCGTCCGCCGAGGCCGGCGATGTCGTCGCCGTCCTTGCCGATCCGCAAGTACACCGGGCCCGGCCACTCGGCGGTGGCGAGCACCGCGTTCCGGGCTTGCGCGGGGTCGGCGGGTGCGACAACGGCGAGGCCCGGTTGCAGGCGCATGAGGCCGATGTCCTCCAGCGCGTGGTGCGTCGCCCCGTTGTGGCCGTAGTCCAACCCTCCGCCGACGCCCACGAGCCGGACAGGGAGCTCGTGGAGCACCGGCCCGTTGCGCAGGAACTCATACGGTCGCATGGACGCGAAGGTGGCGATCGAGTAGACGTACGGCTTGCAGCCGGACAGGGCCAGGCCGGTCGCCAAGCCCATCATGTTCTGCTCGGCGACGCCCACATTGAAGAAGCGGTCCGGAAACCGCTCGGCGAACGGCTCGAGAACCGTGTACCCGAGATCACCGGTGAGAAGGACGATGGACTCGTCGCGCTCGGAGATCTGCAGGAGCGCTTGGACGAACGCATGCCTCACAAGACCCGACCCTGCTGCGGTGCGCCGACCTCGACGGCCTCGAGCTCGTTGAGGGCCTCTTCGTACTCGTTCTCTGACATCGCCCAGTAGTGCCAGCGGATGTTCGACTCCATGTAGGAGACGCCTTTGCCGAATACCGTCTGGGCCACCAGGACGTGCGGCGGCCCGTCAGATGTGTCCAGGGCATCGGCGACGGCGACAAAACCATCGGCGTCGTGACCGTCGATCACCTGGGCGTCCCAACCGAACGCGCGCCACCGTTCGGCCAGAGGGCTGAGATCCAGCACGTCCCGGGTCCGGCCAAGCGCCTGCTGGCCGTTGTCGTCGACGATCGCCACCAGGTTCGAGAGCCGGTGATGGGCGGCGAACATCACGGCCTCCCACACCGATCCCTCGTTGCATTCGGCGTCGCTCAGGAGCACGAACACCCGGTAATCCGATCCCTGGAGACGAGCGGCAAGGGCGACGCCGGCTCCGACGCTCAGGCCGTGGCCCAACGACCCCGTGGAAAGCTCGACTCCGTCGAGCGCGTGTTCCGGGTGACCCGACAGCGCGCTGCCGTCCACGCAGTACTCGTCGAGGCGGTCCCCGGCCAGCCAACCTCCGGCATGGAGCGCGCCATAGAGGGCGAGAGCCGCGTGGCCCTTGGAGAGGATGAACCGATCGCGCGCGGCGTCATCGAGGGCAGGAATCCGGAGGATCCCGCCGTAGAGCCCCGCCAGCAGATCGGCGATCGACAGGCAACTCCCGATGTGGCCGATGTCGGCTCGCTTGGACTGCCCGATGATCGTTCGCCGGATGTCAAGGGCCATCCCTCGAAGGTCCGTCATGCTCCCCGTTGTCTCGTCATCGGGCTGGGCGGCCCGCGCACGGCTTGGACCGGTCGATCCTACATGGCCCTCGCCGGCGGCCTCGTCCGAACTATCGTGCCACGGGATGAGCCCGGCACTCAGAGCCCTGCGACTCGAGCCGCGGTCGTGCCCCTCCTGCGGTGCGATCGAATCGGTGGTCTCCCGCCCGGCCAAGCTCGATGCCCGGAGGTTCGGGGAGTTCACCTTCTCCTCCCGCAAACAGCCGGACGGGATGCACCACCGGCTGCTGCTGTGCACCGAGTGCGAGTTGCTGTACGCCAGTCCCGCACCCACGCAGGAGTCATTGCACGGTGTGTATCGCGAGGCGGCGTACGACAGCGGTGAGGAGGCGAGGTTCGCCAGCCTCACCTACGCGGCCCTCCTCCGGACCGTTCTCGACGACCTGCCGACCGCGGGGGGTGCTCTCGACATTGGCGCCGGCGACGGCGCCTTCCTGCGCCACCTCGTCGCCGCCGGCTTCGACGACGTCATCGGAATAGAGCCGTCGGCCGCGCCCGTCGCCACCGCCGCGCCTGATGTCCGCGGACGGATCCAGTCCGGGTTGTTCGACCCCGAAGCGTTCGAGGCGTCGCGGTTCCGGCTGGTCACCGCCTTCCAGACCCTCGAGCACGTGGCCGACCCGCTCGGTTTGTGCCTAGGCGCCAACCGGCTGCTGAGGACCGGGGGCGCTCTGATCGTCGTGTGCCACAACCGGAAGGCGCCGGCGAACCGGCTGCTCGGGCGACGTTCTCCGATCTTCGACGTGGAGCACCTGCAGCTCTTCTGCCCCGACAGCCTGCGCCGCCTCCTCGAACGTGCCGGATTCAGGCACATCCGTCTGCGTGCCGTCACGAACCGCTACCCCCTCGGCTACTGGGCGCGTCTGTTCCCCCTTCCCGGGCCGCTCAAGGGTCCGGCCCTCACGGCGTTGCGGCGGTCCGGGCTCGGACGGGTCCCCCTGGGTCTGCCGGCCGGCAACTTCGCGGCGATCGCCTTCAAGGGTTGACGGGTCGTCGCCGGCCCACGGGTCGAGAGCTCCTCGCCGGCCGGCGGCACTACCTCGTGGCGGCAGGAGTCATGACTGTGCTCCTGGGAATCTTCTTCAGCCCCCTGTACCTCCGTGGGCAGACCTTCTCCACCGTCGCCGACGTCATGCAGTACGTGCACCCCTGGGCGCCTCCCGGGGGGATCCCGGCGGAGGCGGCCTCGGTGTCGGTCATGATCGACCAGGCGGACTACGTCCATCCACGCCAGGTGTTCATCCACCGGTCCCTGAAGACCAACGGTGCCGTTCCCCTCTGGGACCCGACGACCTTCGGCGGCCACCCGTTCCTCGCCGAGAGCGGCAGCCGGGTCACCTACCCCCCACTGGTCCACCTCTCGCTGCTCTTCGACCCGTCCTGGACACACGATCTGTACGTCATCCTGCACCTCTTCGTCGCCGGGATCGCGGCCTACGCGCTCATGCGAACCTTCGGGGTCGGCATGGGGGGAGCGCTCCTCACCGGTGTGGCGTGGGCGTTCAGCTCCTACACCCTCGCGTGGGTCATGCTCGAGATGTTCGTAGCGCCAGTGGCGCTGTTGCCCATTGCGCTGCTCTGCGTCCGCCGGTGGCACGACCGCGGCTCCTGGGGCACGCTTCTCGCCGGCGCCTTCGTGATGGGCCTGCTGTTCCTCGGGACGAGCGTGGAGAACGCGCTGTTCTGTTTCATGTGCGTGGTCGGGTATGCCGCCAGCCTGGCCCTCGTGCGGGTCAGGCGCGAATGGCGGAACCTCACGATCACCCGCCGGCTGGCGTGGGTGTCCGCGCCAGCGGTTCTAGGGCTCGCTGCGTTGGGCGTCTCCGCGGTGGCGCTGCTGCCGTATCTCGAGCTGTCCGGCGTTTCGGAACGATCGGCGATCGCCAAGTACCCCCGGGAGCTCTCCGAGGTGCCCCTCAGCTACTTCCGCCACGTGCTGTGGCCCCCTCCCGTGTATGAGAACGTGTTCCAAGCGGTTCGCGTCATCATCGGCGGCCAAGTCTTCGTGGGCACGGCCACCGCCGTGCTGGCGGCCGTGGGACTGTTCCTTCGACGGCCAGGGAGTGGGCTGGGGCGCACGCTCGTCGTGATCCTGTTCCTCTTCTCGCTCGGGACACCGCTCACCACGCTGGCACTGCGCCTGATCCCCCAGCTCACCGCCCTGAACGGCTTCGGCCGGGCCCTGTTCCTTTGGGACTTGGGCCTTGCGGTGTTGGGCGGCCTCGGACTCGACGCGGTCCTCCGCCTGCTCAGGACCCGCGCCGCGAGGGCGGCGGACGTGCGCGTCCGTCTACGGTGGACCGGGTCGGCGGTCGCCGTCGTCGCCGTCTGCATCGCCGTGACCGCGGCCCAGCTGCTGGCTCACGGCCGCAACGTCAACCCCCCGTTCCAGGACCGGAGCGAGGCCGCGCTGTTCCCCACGACTCCAGGACTCGAGGCGGTGCGGTCCGAGCTGGGAGGGCCCTTGGGGCGAGGCCGAGTCATACCGGTGAGCGTTCTGGGTCGCTACTCCGTCTTGTTGGGAGAGACAGGGAAGGCCGTTGACATCCCCTCGGCGGGCGGATATGAGCCCGTGCTCCCGGCCACCGTCACGAAATTGTCCCGCGTCCTCGCAGGAGAACCGGTTGAAACCGCGCTGTCCACGGGAACGCCGGGAACCTTCCTCGCTCATTACGTGTCGCACGTGGTGAGGACGGACCTCCTGGGCCGAGTCGGGATCGCGGCCGTATTGGGTTCCCCGGAGATGGCGCTCGATCCGACCTGGGCTCCCGGAGCGCTCGCGTCGCGTGGTCTCCGCCAGACGTACGCGGGCCCGGATGCGACGGTGTACGAGGTCCTCGGGCGGATACCGCGAGCGACGGTGGTGAATGAGGCGATCTGGGCAAGGTCCTCGCCGGAGGCGCTCCGGCGCTTTGTGGACCCCTCCTTCGACGGCCGCCGCCAAGTGGTCCTGGAGGGCGAACCGTCGCTCCGGACGGTCCCTCCCGCGGCCCCCCGGATCCCGGCTCCGGCCACCGTCGAGTGGCGCGAGGACCGACCCGACAAGATCCGGCTCTCGGTCAGTGCCCAGCAGCCGGGATGGCTCGTGTTGCTGGATGGCTGGGACAAGGGGTGGAAGGCGACGGTGAACGGCCGGGCGACCGCAGTGATGCGTGCCAACTACAACTTTCGCGCCGTGGCCGTACCAGCTGGGACATCGGCGGTCGAGTTCTCTTACGAACCGACCTCGGTCACCGTGGGCGGGTGGGTAACGGTTCTGTCGACCGGGCTGATCGCGTGCGCGATGGTTCCCGAGTGGGCGCGGCGGCGCCGGGCCGCCCGGCGCGCTCGCAGGCGGCTGGCGGCTTCACGCGGTCAGCGCCGCCCGACGACGGAGATCGCAGGGAAGCCATGACCAGCCCTACAGGGTTGCGCGCCACCCGCTGGGTCCTCGCCATGATCGCGGTCGGCGGCACCCTGGCGCTCCCCGGGATCAGCGGTGCCTCTGTCGAGGTCGCCGGCCCGCTCTCCGCGCGGCAGGTCTCCCTGCCGCCCCCCTCGTCGACGACCACGTCGTCGTCCGTTCCGTCCAGCATCACCACCCAGCTCGGCGAGCCGCGGGGGCGGCCCCGCCCCGTTCCCGTCAACGAGCGTGAACACCGGCCGCAGCCGCTCTGGGTGGGAGCCGTCGTCGGGCTCTCTGGACTGGCGGGACTGGCGTTGTCGAGAGCGCTACGTCGGCCGGCCCGGCCCGGCCGGTGACGCCCGGCGTCGCCGCCGACCTCCCGGCTGACCGGGCATCAGCATCAATGCGAGGCTGACCAGAAGGGTGAGGCAGGTGATGAGACGGCCGAGTCCGACGACCGCCGGACGGTGGTAGCGGAGCTCGACCTGGTGGGTTCCGGGACCGACCGGCACCCCGAGGAAGGCGCCGTCGGCCTCGACGACCCGGGCCTCCCTGCCATCGACCTCGGCCTTCCACCCCGGGAAGTAGCTCTCGGCCACGACGAGCAGGGAAGGCCGAGGGCCGGCGACCTCCACCTTCCAGCGACCCGGTCCGGGACGGGTCGCCCGGAGGGCGACGGCCGGCGGCTCGACGGCCGGACGCCGGTCGTAGCGTAGTGAGAAGGCGGCGGACTGCTCGCCCTCGAGGCGGTCGCCGACCACGAGGTTCGGCTCACCTCGAGGGGAGCTGGTGGTGCGCATCTTGAGCTCGTCCTTCCCACAGCTGCGGCACGTGAGGACGAACAAGTAGCGACGACCGTCTGAGTCGGGGCGTGGGTCGAAGGAGAACTGGGCCATGCCGTTCTCGTCGAGCCCTGACGCCCTGGTCCGTAGCACCTCGCCGCCGAACGTCCCGTCGTCAGCGACCTCGCGCAGCACGAGCTCGGTGGCGCCGGCGCCCCCGTCGAGCCACACGGAGATGCCCTGCAGACCCCGGAGCTGTGACGTGAACACCCCGCCGACGCCGAGGTTCCCCACGTCCACGTCGCTCAGGCCTTCGCGGGCACCGACCCACACGTGCATCGAGCAGGCGGTCGCCACCTCAGCTGCTATCCACCCGTCGCCGGACGAAGAAGGCGGGCTTCGGCAGGGACGGGTGGTCGCTAGCGCAATGGCGCCCGGCCCGAGCGCCTCGGCCAGGTCGGCGCCACCCTTCGCCACGCCCACGTACCGACCGGCGAGGGCGGTGGCCAGCTCCGGGGTCAGGTCGCCGTCCGGCACGACGAGAACCTGTTCGTAGGCGCGCACCAGCGGCAGGACGGCCGGGTTCGGCTCGAGGTCCGCCTCGATGACCTGGACGGGCCCCTCGTCGGGGTCGGTTGTCTGCTCCGTGGCCACGAAGGACGTGGCCGACAGGCCCAGTGCCGCGTTGCGGAAGCCGGGAGGGGCGGCCGCCATCGCCTCGGCGGTAAGTCGCCAGATGTTCGGTGTCGCCTGGGGCTGGGGCCAGCCGACGGAGACTGCGGCGCCGGCGCTCAGCAGGTTGGCGACCGGGCGTGGGTCACCGTAGAAGGGTGTCGTCACCCGCAGGTCGGGACCGGTCGCACCCAATTTCTGGGCCACGGCCTCGTAGAGCTCGCGTCCGTCGATGGGGACCTGCTGGTAGTACGTCCGGTACGGGGCGACGTCGACGATGAAGGCGGCGGCGACGGCCAGGCACAGGGATGCCGTGAGCAGTGGCGCCAGCTCGGGCTTTCGCTGGACCGCCCAGCGCTGCACGAGTAGCAGCGGGTAGGTCGCTCCCAACGCCACCGCGAGGGCGGCGATCGGGTAGAACCGGGGGAACCGGAGGTCCGCCAGCATGGGGACCACCCGCTGCAAGGCCAGGATCGGCGCGAAGTAGGGCACAGCGAACAGCGCGCCGGCAAGGACCACCGCAATGGCCGAGCTCCAGCGCCCCAGGTCGAGGCGACGCAGGAAGGTGCCGGCCAGAAGGCCGCCGACCATGCCGATAGCCGCCAGCCCGACCACACCGCGGAGATCGGCCAAGCCGCCCTGGGCCAGCGGGACGGTACCCATGGTGAGCCAGATGCCGACGCCGGATGCCAACAGGATGGCGGTCAGGGTTCCGTCCTCATCGGACCGGCGGGCGAGCCAGAAGATGCTCACGAGGGTCAGGACCACGCATACCCAGCTGAGGTAGAAGCCGCTGGCGGCTACTCCCCGTAAGGGCATCGCGGACTCGACGAAGGTCTGGAAGTCCAGGCCTTGCGTCAGCGGCGCCGCCCTGCTCAGGAAGGCGACCGGGTTCCGGGCGAGACCTGCACTGAAGATGTCCAGGCCGGCCCGCACATCCTCGGGCGGCATCAGCACGAAGGATCTGCCGACGCTCAGGAACGGCAGCAGCCAATGCGCGGCGAGGCCCAGGCCGACCGCCACGACGACTCCGGCGCGGAACAAGACCGCCGGGATGCCGTCGGGACCGGACCGACGACGGGCGCGAGCCACCTCGAGGAGGAGGATGAATGCGCAGGGCAGCATCAGTGAGTAGGCGATCTCGGCCTGCTCGATGACCGCGAAACCGACGAGCATTCCAGCCAGCCCCACGTAGCGCGCCCCTTTGCGACGGAGGCCACGCTGGAGGCTCCACACCAACCAGGGCATGGCGGCGAACACCCACACACCCGGCTGATGCCCGGAGAGCGCGCCGTGCGACGCGAAGAACGGGTGGAGCGCGTAGATCAGACCAGCGACGGCCGCGGGCCACGTCTCCGACCACAGCGAGCGGGCGAGCACGAAAGCGCCCCAGGCGGCCACCACCTGCGCGCCGACGACCGCCAGCTTCACCGCGCCCTCCGGGCCGACGAGGCGGGCAAGGGGCAGGAGCACGACCAGATGGAACGCGGACACGAGCTCCCACATCGGTGCGCCGGCCCACATGTCGGGGATCCACGCCGGGATGCCGTCGCCCGCGTTCCAGTACCGCAAGAGCAGGCGCAGCCACATGGCCACGCCGGGCCCGTCGAGGGTGAGCCCACCCGACGCCCACCCCCCCGTCCACGCGACGACGGCCAAGGCGAGGGTGATGTAGACCGCCGGCCGGGTTGCCAACCGCCTGCCCGCGGCCCACCTGGCAACGGACGGTCCTGCGGAAGCAGGCAGCCGTCGGGCAGCAGTGGCGGGCCGACCGGCGCCCTTGGTCGTGGCGACGCGCCGATTCAAAGGCGGCGCGGGCGCAGGCCGGGGCGGATCGATCGTGGTAGTCGTGATGTCCTCCTGCTTGCGACTACGACTGCGCGCTCGTGTGGCTGTCCCCGCAGGCCCGTCGCCCCGGCGAGCCGATGGTACCATCGGCCCCTTCAGTCCCAATGGTCGCGGAGCGTCCGCCGCTCGTGCGACAGCCGGCCCAGCGGTCCCTTGTCTCCCGCCTCTCCCCACCGAGTTTCGTCCCCGCGTCGCCGGCTCTTGGCGGTACTGGTGATGGCTGCACTCGCGGTCACGGGTTGCGGCCGGCCGCAGTCAGGTGGGAGCGAACGCCAGGTGTCGGATTTCATCGGTGCCGGCGACCGCGCCACCCTGGCCGGCGGCGGGTCGACGTTCGCGGCGACCATGGTGGAGGAGTGGGCGCGGCTGTACCGCGGACACGCGCCCGACGTCGATGTCAGATACGAGGCGATCGGTTCCGACGCAGGCATTCGACGTCTCGTCGAAGGAGCCTTGGACTTCGGCGTCACCGACGCGCCGATGACCGCGCCGGAGGTGCGAGACGCGCGCGCCGTGCAGGTGCCGGTGATCGGCGGTGGGGTGGCGGTGGCCTACAACCTGCCCGGCGTGGAGGGTCTCCGTCTGTCGGAGGGCACCCTCGCTCGGATCTTCTCCGGTGGGATCAGCCGGTGGGACAACGCGGCGATCAAGCGGGACAACCCCAGCGCACAGCTCCCGGCGATCCCGGTGATCCCCGTGCACCGCTCCGAGGCCTCTGGAACCACGCTGGCGTTCACCACGTACCTGGCGACGGCGGGTAGCGACGTCTGGCCTGCGGGTGCGGGGACGTCTGTCGAGTGGCCCGCGGGCAGGGAGGCGGTCGGCTCGGCCGGCGTCCTGGCCGAGATCGGCGCCGCCCGGGGCGCCATCGGCTATGTCGCCGTGGGGCCCGCTCGTGCCGCCAGGCTCCAAGTGGCCGGCGTGCGGAACGCGGCGGGGGCCTTCATCGAACCCACTGCTGCCGCCATCGACACCGCCCTTCTCGGGGCGAGTGGCTCCAACGAAGATCTGACACTTGCCGTCCCGGGACGGCAGGAGTCGCCGACCGCGTATCCGATCACCGTGATCAGCCACCTGGTGTTCCGGCTCGGACTATCTCCGGACAAGGACGCCGCCCTCCGGCACTTCGCGGCATGGGTATTGGCGGAGGGTCAGCGCTCCGCCAGTCGCTTGGGATTCACGCCGCTGCCGCTGCCGCTGCTGGTTCGCACACTGGAGGGTGTGCAGAACGGCGGTAGGAAACCGAGCCGCTAGCTACCCGGTGTGCCGCCGCCACTTTTCGGCGCGGAGGACCGGAAGCGTGCTGATCAGTCGCGCCGGGGCCAGACCGGTTCCAGTGGCCCGAGGCTCGACGAGCCGCCGGGCTCGGCGCTCGGCGATCCGGTCACGCATCCCCCAAAGGCTGACCAGGACGAACGCTTCGAGAACCGTGTGACTGGAGATCTTCGATGTTCCGTGCTTGCGGTCGGCGAAGGTGATGGGAACCTCGACCAGCTTCCGACCTCCGCGCTCCAGGCGGTAGGCCAGCTCGATGAGGAACCCGTACCCACTTGCTCTGATCTGGCTCAGGTCGTCGACACTCACGACGTCTGCCCGGTAGGCCCGGAAACCGGAGGTGGCGTCCTCGATGGGCAGTCTCAGCGCGGTTGTGGCGTAGCGGTTCCCCCACAGCGACAGCGCTCGGCGTGACCTGGTCCAGTCGACGATCTGGCCGCCTGGGATGTACCGGGAACCGATGACCACGTCGCCGCCCTGTTCGGCCGCCTCGACGAGCAACGGAATGACGATCGGGTCGTGGGAGTGGTCGGCGTCCATCGTGATCACGATCTCGGCGCCGTCGTCGATGGCGCGGGCGAATCCCGCCTGGTATGCCGAAGCCAAGCCCTGCTTGCTCGTCCGCCGGAGCACTTGGATCTGTCCGACCTCGCCCTTCACCGCCTCAGCCAGCTCGGCGGTCCCGTCGGGGCTCCCGTCGTCGACCACGAGTACGTGCACCGCGGGCGCCGCCACCCGAATGCGCCGCAGCAGGGCCGCGATGTTCGCCGCTTCCTGGTACGTGGGTATTACGACTGTCGCCCGCACGCCCGGAAGCATAGGGTGCCGTACCCCTCACCGCCACGCCCTCTCGGGCCTCGGACGGTCAGCCGCCGGGTATGTAAGCTCTCACGGCTTGCGACGGTCTTCCACAGAGACGCTCGAGTCCCCCCCTCCTCGGCTGGTGACTTCGGCGCACCCGCGCCCTGGCGCCCTCGACGCGGACCCGGCGTGGTCGGCGGGCGTCGTCGTTCCCACCCATAACGACGGCTCGAACATCGGTCCTCTCGTCGAGCGCCTGCTCTCGGAGCCGGGGGTGGGCGAGGTCCTCGTCGTCGCCAGCGCCTGCACCGACGCGACAGTTCCGACCGTGCTGGAGCTGGCGGCGGCCAACCCGCGAGTACGCCTCTACGTCGAGGCCGAACGCTCGGGCAAGCCGAACGCCATCAACTTCGGCATGAGCGAGAACGAGCTCCCGGTCTTCATGGTGGTTTCCGGCGACGTGCTGCCCGATCCGGGCACCGTCACCCGGTTGGTGGAGGCGGTGCACCAACCCGGCGTCGGGCTGGCCGGAGGCCGTCCGCTGCCCAGGAACCCCGAGACCACCGCCATCGGCCACGCCGTCCACCTGATGTGGCGACTCCACCACAGGGTGGCCGTGAACCGGCCCAAGATCGGCGAGGCCATCGCCATGCGGGCCGAGGCGGCGCGGCCGTTGCCGGAGACGTCCGTCGACGAGCCGTGCTTCCAGGCCATGCTCGAGGGCGCGGGATGGAAATCGGTGTACCTGGGCGACGCCATCATCGCCAATTGGGGGCCCTGTACACGTAAGGACTTCATCAAGCAGCGCCGGCAGGTGCACACCGGCAACCTGTGGTTGAACAAACGCCAAGGGTATAGAGTGCCTAGCCTGCAACCAGCGCTGCTCCTCGCGGAGCTGTGGCGCGACCTACTCGATGACCCCCGTCGATGCCGCCCGACGCGTTTGGCGTGGACCGCCGGCGCGGTGGCGATGGAGGTCTGGGCCCGCGTGTTGGCCCGCTGTGATTTCGTGAGGGGAAGGGAAAATCGTGTCTGGGGTATGGTCGAAAGCGCCAAGGCTCCCGCGCCTGGCCCGCACCGGCTGGGCACTCGGGACAGCTAGCTCCTGGCGGGCGAGGGGCTTCCCCCGCCTGCTGCCCATCAACGTCACCGTCAGCACGAACTTCCGCTGCAACTTCAAGTGCGCGACCTGCAACGTCTACGAGCGCAAGGTCAAGGAGCTCGAGGGCGAAGAGTGGGCCAAGGTCTTCAAGTCGCTGGGGAAGTCGCCGGCGTGGATGACCTTCAGCGGAGGCGAGCCCTTCCTGCGCAAGGATCTGCCCGACATCATCCTGTCCGCGGTCAAGTACTGCCGGCCGTCCGTGCTCACCATCCCGACCAACGGCTGGTTCACCGACCGGGTGGTGAACGGCTCCGAGCGCATCTGCAGGGAGGCGCCGGACACCCAGCTCAAGATCAACCTTTCCATCGACCACAACGATCCTCACCGTCACGACGAGATCAGGGGCGCGCCCGGCTCGTGGGACCGGCTCATGGTCACCCTGGAGCGCCTGCGCGCCCTGAACCTGCCCAACCTCACCATCGGTGTCCACACGGTCATCTCACGGGAGAACGACCAGGACTTCCCAGAGATCGCCAACGGGCTGGCCAAGCTCAAGGCCGACTCCTACATCGCCGAGTGCGCCGAGGAGCGGGTGGAGCTGCAGACCATGGCCCTCGGCATCGGGCCCAAGGCCGATCGGTTCCGGAGGGCGGCGACGTCTGTGCTCGCCGTGGACGGCGAGGCCAATGGTGGGGTGGCCCGCATCGTGCGGGCGCTGCGCGGTGAGTACTACGGGCGCGTGGCCCGCCTGCTCGAGGGCGACGAGAAGGCCATGCCCGTCTGCCACGCGGGGTTCCTCTCGACCCATCTCACCGCCGAGGGCGAGGTGTGGTCCTGCTGCGTGCTGGCCCGTTCGTTCGGCAACCTCCGCGACACCGACTTCGACTTCCGCCCCGTGTGGTTCTCCGACGAAGCCGAGAAGTTCCGGCAGTGGGCCCGTGAACGGCGATGCGCCTGCCCGCTCGCCAACGCGGCCTACACCAACCTTCTCGCCGAGCCGCTGGCCGTCGGCCGCGTGGCGCTCGGCCTGACCAAGAAGCGCGACATCGCCGACGCCGATCCGGCGAAGGACACTGATGGGAAGACCTTGGCTCCCAGCGTGTACGGGGTAAGCCGTCAGTGATCCTGGTCACGGGGGCGTCCGGCTTCATCGGGTCGCACCTCGTCGCCACCCTCGCTGCTGAGGGCGAGGAGGTCAGGGCACTGGTTCGCTCGCAGGCCGGCGCCTCGCGGCTGCGAGCGGCCCTGGCCGGCTCCGACGGGGCGGCAGGGTGGGTCGAGATGGTGACGGGCGACGTGACCGACGGCGCCAGCCTGCGCCCGGCGGCGGGTGGAGCGGACCTCGTGTACCACCTCGCCGGCACCTACCGGGGCTCGGCGGAGGAGATGCACGCTGTCCACGTCGGTGGCACGAAGAACCTGCTGGCCGCCCTCGACCCCGGGACCCGCCTGGTCCTCGTCAGCTCGACGTCGGTGTACGGCTGGGAGCAGTCCTGGCCGGCCGACCACGCCACCCCGCCGAGGCCGACGTCGGCGTACGGGGTGGCCAAGCTCACCGCCGAGCACATGGTGCTCGGCTGGACCGACGGCGACGCGGTCGTCGCCCGGACGACGATCGTCTACGGGCCCGGCGACACCGGGGGCATGTTGCCTCGCGCCGTGCGGCTCCTCCAACGGGGCCTTCCCCGCTTCCCCGGCGACGGCAGGAACCGGATCCACCTGACGCACATCGACGACCTCACCGCCGGCCTGTCCCGGCTGGCCGGCAAAGGCAGCGGAGTGTTCCTCTTCGGCGGCCCCGAGGCCGCGCCGGTCGAGCGCATCTTCTCGCTGCTCGCCGAGGGTGCCGGGCTGGCACCGCCGGCCTTCGGCATCCCGAGCTCCGCCCTCCGTCCTCTCGCCGCCGGCGTGGAGGCCTTCTGGGGGCTGGCGGGCCGGAGCGGCGAGCCGCCGCTCACCCGCCACAGCGTCGAGGTCGCCTGCCGTGACCGGGCCTACTCCTGGGCCCGGGCTGCCGACGAGCTCGGGTGGTCGCCGCAGGTCGCCCTCGAGATCGGCGTCCCCGAGACGGGTCGGTGGTTGGTAGACCACCTGTCGCCCCGTCCCGGTCCTGTCCCCACCCCGCTCGCCACGAACGGAGCAGCTGTGTCATCCACCACCCCCGAACGGCCCCTTCCCTCCCACGGGTTCGAATGGCGGAGCTATTTCGACGACGCGGACGAGGGTCTCGGCACCGTGTACGAGCGGTTCGCCCTCCAGAAGGTGCTCGAGTCCGCCATGGCCCGGACGGGGTCCACGAGCGTGCTCCACGCCCCGTTGTTCGGCATGCTCGGCGTTCCCGGCCTCGATGCCGTGTTCCTCGCCCGGTCCGGCACCCGGGTCGGTCTGCTCGACTTCGACGACGAGCGGTTCGACGCCGTCCGCTCCCTGTGGTCGGGATACGGGCTCACACCGGAGATCCACCGGGTCGACGACGCCGACCCGACCACCTGGCCCGACCGGCTGCCGGCGTCGTACGACCTGGTTTTCAGCTTCGCCGCCCTCTGGTGGTTCAAGGATCCGTGGGCCGTGGTCGCCGCGCAGGCCCGATGGGCCGACAAGGCCGTGCTGGTCTGCGTGCCGAACCGCAACGTGTTCATGAAGTTGCGGTCGCTGGTGTGGCACCGCGACCAGTTCAAGACGGACCTCAACGAGGCGGCCCTCGACACGAAGGCGCTCATCGCCGCCGCCAAGGACATGGGCCTGAAGGCGATCGACACCGGCCTCTTCGACATCCCGCCGTTCCCGGACACGTCGGTTCCGCTGGCCAAGGGCATCCGGCGCATCCTCGCCGCCCGCCAGGGATCCGGCGCCAAGGACGGCGCGACCGACGAGGGGCCCGACATCACCAACAGCGCCGCGGCGTGGCGGTGGTCCATCCTGCCCTACCTCGACGGCGACGATCCCGGGTTGGCGGAGCGGGTCGAGAAGTTCACCGTTCTCGAACGTCACCTCCCGGCGCCGGTGCAGCCCCATCTGGCCCACCACCGGTTCGTGCTGTTCGTGCCGGAGAAGCAGGCGGACGCCGGGGCTCGCTAGGGCTCAGGCGTACCTAGCCACACCGCATAGCAGGCCAGCCACGGCAGGGCCCTCGTGAGGCGGTCGTCGATCTCGGACACCCTGGCGATGGTCCGCGGCGTATCGGTGCCGAACAGACGCCGGAACCAGTCCAGCCGGATGACGAACAACAGCTCGTACGGCAGCCAGCTGAAGAGCTCACAGCTCAGCACCCGGTAGCCGGCATCCCGGAACGCCGCCTCGTTCCGGCGCTGGCCCTTGAAGTAGTGCCGCTCGCGGCGGAACTCGAGCACGTTGAACAAGAGGAACTGGGGGCACCCGAGGCGGGGCTCGAACGCGATGACGGTCCCGTTGGGCGTGAGGATCCGGCGCACTTCGCGGAGGAAGGCCGTGGGGTCGGGGAGATGGTGGAGCAGGTTCTTGGCCACGACGACGTGCTGGCTGCCCGCCGGCAGGGCGGTAGCGACGTCGGCGGCGTCTCCGACCCGCAGCTCGCCGGTGACGGCCTCGCGCGCCAGTTCCAGTCCGGCGGGGCTCAGGTCGGCGCCGGTATACGCCAGTTCGGTGCCGCGTTCGGCGGCCACGCGCTCGAGCGCGGCCCCGAGCAGGCCCTCGCCGCAGCCGGGCTCGAAGATGCGCACGGTGTCGCCCGGGCCGGCGCCGGCGACGCCGGCGGCATCGAGGACGAGCCCGGCCACGCGGTCGTTGAAGGAGCTGAAGAGCGGGTGGGCGAGCTGGCTGCGGACGGCTTCGGCCCGCTTGGGGAAATGACTGTCGTAGGCCCGGCGCTGGTAGTCGGTCTGGGCGTCGTAGACGGTTTCCCGCCGGCTCATGCCGGCCCTTCGACGAGCGACGCCCTGACGACCATGACGTCCTTCCGGAAGGGGATGAGGTCGTAGACGGCGAGGGCCGCGCCCACCATCCAGTCCTTGGCCGCCGGCCTCCGTTCGGAGCGCACCGCCTGCCACCAGCTGGAGCTGAACCTTGCCTCACGGTAGGCGTCCACGCGAAAGCCGTTGGCCGCCAGCGCCTGGCGAAGCGCTCGTCGGGTGAAGAGGTGGAGGTGCCCCGACGGGCGCTGCTCGCCGAAGGGGCTCCCGTACCGTCGACGGGACGACGCCTCCACGCCCGGTGGCTGGTGGCCGAGCAGCAGGGAGGCGACGACCAGCAAGGCGTCGAGCCGGGGGGTGGAGAGGATGAGGCATCCGCCGGGTGCGAGCACCCGGCGCGCCTCCACGAGGAGAGCATCGGGATCAAGGAGGTGTTCGATGGTCTCGAGGCTCACGACGACGTCGAACGTGCCGTCGGCGAAGGGAAGGGGACCGGGGAGCCGGGCCGTGACCCGGGCGACTTCACGTCTTCTCGGCGCAAGGGGTACGGGCGCGCCGACGTCCACGGCCACTGCGAGGCCGACGCCACCGGCCTCGGCCAGCTCCGCGCTCACGAACCCGTCGCCTGCGCCAAGGTCGAGCAGGCGTCTCGCCCCCGCGGGGACGAGGTCGACGGCCAGTCGCACCCGATGGTCGAGCGCGACGCCAGCCCTCGTTGGTCGGTACCCGCGGTACCGGGGATCGGCGCCGGCCCACTCGCCCGCGGGCTGGATCTCGGCGGAGGCGTCGCGAGTTGGCGCCGTCAGGCTCAAGGTGCGTGGAGCGAGCAGGACGGCTGCCCCCCCGCACCTACCGGGACTCGACGTCGGTCCGTCATGGTCACGGCCCCGCACCCTACCAGTGGGGTCCGCCGCTTCCCCAGGTCAGCGCAGCGGGATCGCTGTGGACATGCCCATGCCCGGCGCCCGCAGCCGGTACAGGTCACGCTCGACGACGACGGCCTCGGTGGAGGTCAGCAGCAGCGAGGTGGTCGGCCGGCGCAGGGCGGCGTTCACGTGCAGGGCCCTGCGCTGGCCGGGCGCCACCTCGATGTTGGTGAAGGTGCCGACCGGCGTCGCCGACCCTTCGGCCAGGAGGCTCAGCGAGACCCGGGCCGGCCGGCTGCCCGGGTTCTGGACGACCACCCACTGGTCGGTGTTCTCGTCGGCGGCGCCGGCCGCGGTGAGCCAACGGGTGGCGGGCAGGCGGGCGCCGAGGGTCACCGACACGCCCGTTCGGGCACTGGGGGCGGCCCCGTCGATCGTCCGCTCGACGACCACCGCGGGCCCTTCGACCGAGCGCACCGTCACCGCATGGGGCACGCCCTTCGGGATGCGGCTCTCCTCGCCGGCGACCACCGTGAGGCGTGACTCCCGCGGGATGGTGAGACGCAGAGGCTCCGCCTCACCGGCGTCGAGGGCCAGGGAGAGCTCGACCTGCGCCTCGGCTCGCCCCGGGTTGTAGATCAGGAACCGTTCGTTCAGGCCGTCTCCGACGAGCCCCTCCGGGAAGTACCAGGTGTCCCCCAGGGCGGCGGCGCCCAGGCCGACGGAGATACCCCGCCGGCCGACGGTGCCGTCGAAGGTCTGGAGCCGCCCGACGACCAGCCGGCCCGTGCGGGCGGTAAGGGTGGTCGACACGGACTCGCGGCGCTGGACGAACTCGCCGACGTTGATCGGCGTCAGGGCCTGGCCCCGCACGAGGAGTCCGGTCAGGGCCTGCGGGCTGACGATGCCCTCCTCGGTGGTGAAGACGATGTCCACCACGGCATCGTCGGGGAAGGGGTTGAGCGCCAGGAGCACCTGGCCCGCGTCACGCGTGGTGACGCCCTCCGCGAAGTACCACGACGACGAGGCCGACGACGTGCAGGCGGCGACCGTGTCGCCCAGGGGCCCGGCGGTGGTCACCTCCGCGACCGCCTGGCCCCCGTCGAGCTCGACCAGCGCCGAGGCGTAGGTCGCCGACACCAGGTCGGCGAGGCGCACGCTGGTGCGCCCCAAGGGCCCTACGGCGATGGGCGCCTGGCGGCTCTCGCCCCGGTCGGGGTAGACGGTCACCGTGCCGGTCAGTCGCCGGTCGCCGGCGTTGGCCAGCACGAGGGCGCCCTCGCCCAGCAGCCCGGCGACGGGCACGCCCGGGCAGTACCAGGCGGACGACCGGGCCGAGGCAGGCGCGGCAAGCGGGACCTGGCCGCTGATCACAGCCGTGCTCTGGGGCTCTCGGCGGTCGGCCCGGCGGTCGACGATGCCCCCGGCCACCAACACGGCGACCAGGACGACCAGGGCAGGCGCCCGCCGCGTGCGGCTCGCCGGGTCGGCGCCGAGGGAGGACCGGCGGCTCTCCTCTGCCGAGGGCGTCGCCATGGAACGGCGTCGGCTCGACTGGCGGCGACGGGGGCTCACGCTCCCGCCCCGGCGAAGATGGGGATCAGCTGGGTGTCGGGCTCCCGCCGGGCGGGCCGGGGGCGCGTGCGCCAGAGCACGGCGGCCGCGCCGGTCCACAGCGCGAAGGGGAGGAGGGCGAGTGGCCACCGGTAGAGAGGCGTGCGGTAACGCAGTTCGGCCGAGCCGGCCTGGCCGGCGGTGAAGGCGTTGGCCACGCCGAAGGCGTCGACACGGCTGGCAGAGCCGCCGGCTACGGACAGCTCCCACCGCTCCGACGGCGCCTCGGAGAGAAACACGGTGCCCGCGGCAGGGAGCGGGCCACGGAAGCTCACGGGCCCCGAGCCCGGAAGCACCGGCTGCCCACCGGCCAGATCCGCGCCGGTGGCCGCGCCGGCCCGCACGGCCGCGGCGCCGGCGTCGGTGAGCAGGGCCCGTGCCGGGCCCCACGAGATGTTCTCGTACACGTCGAGCGCGGGGTCCGACGGCAGCACCCGCAGGTCGAGCTGGGAACCGAGGGCACGCGTCAGGCCGGCGGGGATGTCGAGCTGCTCGGGCCGGTCGCCGGCGATGGAAAGCTGCTTGGGGACGACGATGTAGCGGATGCCCATGGGGGCCAGGAGACGGCCGAGCCGGGCCGTGCCCCCGTCGCGGGCGACGTGGACAGCGTCGCCGATGGCGACGGTGGCGTCGGATGGTGGACCGGGCCACAGGTCGGTCACGTCGGGCGGGCCGTTGCGCGACGTGGCCCACGCCACGCCGGGCTCGCCCTTGAGCTGCCAGCCGTCGACGGGCACGGCGGCGGGATCTCCGAGCCAGAGAACCCGGAACGCTCCCTGTTCGGCCTGGGCGGGCATCCACGCCACCGACCGCGCCACCTCGTCGCTGGCCAGGTGCCACGTGCCGCTGGTGGCCGCGCCGAGTATGGGCAGCACCGCGGCCACGAGGGCCAGGCCGCCGGCCAGGGGCGCGGCTTGGCGCCAGCTGAACCGGTAGCCCCGAATGTCGACCTGGGAGGCGGCGGCGCCCATGGCGACCGCGCCGGCGAGCGCGGCGGCGGCCGGGGCGAGGAGGAGGTCTGGGTCCTGCAGACGGACCGGGATCCAGCCCCGGCCGCCCGCCCACGCCAGCCCGACACTGAGAAGGAACACCGCCCAGCACCGCACCGCCCAAGCGAACCGCCACCCCCGGCCGACGAGCAGCGGGAGGGCGGCGGCTACGAGCAGGGCCCAGCCGAACAAGCCCGCGCCGATGGGCCCGACCTGGAAGCGCAGGAGGGTGCCCAGGCCCGGCGCCCGGCTCGGGAGCCGGCCGACGCCGGCGACGGTGGACCAGCCCCCGGGCAGCGCCAGGGTGGCTGACCAGGGCAGGAGCACGACGAATGCAACGACCGTGGCGCCGATCGCCCCCCGGACGGCCCGGACGCCACCGCGCACATCGCCGGCCAGCATGGACCCGAGCAGAAGACCGAGGCCGGTGACGAGGAGGCACACGAACATGCCCGGGACGAAGGCGCTCACCAGGGCCAGCGGGACACCCAAGACGACGTAGGGTCGCCATGCCGGTCCCTCCGACCGGCCGGCGCCACCGGCGAACGGCTCCATGCGAGTCATGCGGGCGAGCAGCAGGAGGAACCACGGCATGGCCGCGTAGGCCAGGAGGCCCGCCCAGCGGCCCCGGGCCAGGGCGTTGTAGGGGAGGGGCACGGCCAGGATGGCCACGACCGCGGCCAGGCGGGCCATGGTGGAGTCGAGCGGCTTCGCCATGCGCCACACGCCGAAGGCGGCCACTGGCCACGCGCCGAGGATCAGCACCTTGGCCAGCGCCCCCATGTGGCCGAGGAACACAAGTCCGAGGATGCCGAGCACGCCGAACGCCGGCGGGCCGGGTGCCGCGGACCCCATGCCGGTCGTGCGCCAGCCGTCGAAGAGGTGGGTGAGGAGCGTGGTCGGGCGGGGGAAGGGGGCGAACTGGCCGACCGCCGGCAGCCGGTCGGTCAGCAGGTTCCGGCTGCCTATGAGCACGCCGAGGGTGAGGACGGCGAGAAGGACGGTGGCGGCACGGCCCGGGCCCTGGCCGACGGAGGAGACCAGCTCCTGGCCGGCCTCCACCAGGTGCCGGGCTCGTTCCTCGGCGTGCAGCCGGCGCTGGATGTACATGGTGAGCCGGGAGCTGCCCCTGGCCTGGAGCCGGCGGACCTCGGAGTCGGGGACGGCGCGCGTCCGGCGGACGACGGCCCGCAGGGGCCGCACGTCGCCCACGTGGCGCACGTTCCAGAACCAGGCGGCGATGAGCTCGCGGGCGTCGCGGCCCCGGCGGGTGGCGAGGGCGACGACGGCCTCCACCAGCGTCGCCACTGCCGCCTGGGGGAGGACGCGGAGGAGGTGCGGCCAGGTGTAGTTCTTGAACATGGCCCGCAGGTGGTTGCGCGGCTCCATCAGGGCTCGGTCGGGGTCGGCGCCGGGCTGCTCCCTGCCCGCCTCGCGGTGGCGGACGCGGGCTTCAGGGGCGACGACGACACGGGCGCCGGCCACCTGGGCCCGCCAGCACAGGTCGACGTCGGCCGCGTAGTCGGCCATGGCCGGGTCGAACCCACCGAGCTCGGCGAAGAGGTCGGCCCGCACGAGCAGGCAGGCCGAGGCCGCGGCGAAGACGTCGCGCACCGCGTCGTGCTGCTCCTGGTCGAGCTCGCCGCGGTCGACCAACGGCGTCGTGGCGCCGGTCTTGTCGACGGAGAGCCCCACGCTGAGGAGGCGGTCGGCCCGGTCCCAGTCGACCAGCTTGGGGGCGACGATGCCGGCGTTGGATCTCAGTGACTCCTCGACCATGAGGCGAAGGGCGTCCGGCTCGGGGGCGACGTCGTCGTGGCAGAACACGAGGTAGGCGGCGCCCTGGACGGTGTTCAGCACGTCGTTGGCCGCGGCCGCGAACCCCGGCGGGCGGCCGCGGCGGTCGGGCCGGCGGAGGAAGGCCTCGGGCAGCACGGCGGCCACGCGGGGGCCCGGGTCGTCTCGCCCGGCGGCATCGATGACCAGGACCGACTGGTTCGGGTAGTCCTGGGAGCCCACCGCCTGAAGAGCTTCCTCGAACCACTCACCGGGCTCGTCGGCCACGATCACCGCGACGAGAGGCGGTGCTGATGGCTGGGGATCCATGCTTGGCCAGAAGGCTAGTCGGGACCACTAAGAGGCACCCTGACGCCCCCGTTCGTGGTTTCCTGGAGGGATGGACGACGCCGACGCCCTCCGGGACGCCCTCTACACCGCCGTGGGGTTCGGCGTCCTCGGCATCCAGCAGGCCCAGCTCCGCCGGCGGGAACTGCAGAAGGACCTGGCCCGGCTGGCCGCCGAGCTCGACGGGAAGGTCGACCCCGTGCTCGACGACCTGGTCGCCAGGCTGCCCGACGACCTCCGGCCCCTCGCCACCAAGGCGAGGGAGGCGGCCATCACCGCCCGCCGGAGCTTGCTGGGGCAGACGCCATGACCGCCGCCCTGAAGGGCCGGTTGCTGGTGGCCACACCGAATCTCGAGGATCCCAACTTCGAGCTCACGGTCGTGCTGGTCCTCGAGCACGGTGACGAGGGGGCGCTGGGCGTCGTCCTCAACCGGCCCAGCCAGCTGGAGGTGGCCGAGCCGCTTCCCGAGTGGGCCCGGGCCGCCGCCCACCCGCCCGTGGTCTTCATCGGTGGCCCGGTCGCGCCGAGCGCGGCCGTCTGCCTGGCCCGCCTCGGCCGGTACGGCGGCGCCGAGGGGTGGCAGCCCCTGCTGGCCGGCACACCGGTGGGCACCATGGACCTCGACAGCGACCCCGACGAGGCCATCCCCCGTCTGGAGGAGATCAGGGTCTTCGCCGGTTGCGCCGGTTGGGGCCCTGGCCAGCTGGAGGGCGAGATCGCCGACGGCGGGTGGTTCGTCGTCGACGCCGATCCCGACGACCCCCTGTCGCCGGCGCCGGAGAACCTCTGGGCGGCCGTCCTGAGGCGCCAGAAGGGGCCCCTCGCCCTCTTCGCGGCCTATCCCGCCGACCCCACGCTCAACTGACGCTCAGATGACGGCGCGGTAGACCTCGGCGTGGCCGGCGGCCGACGCCTGCCAGGTGTGGCGGGCGGCGACCTCGAGCCCGAGCCGGCGGCGGTGGGAATCGCCCTGGATCGCCGCCTCCAGCGCTTCGGCCAGGCGACGACTGTCGCCCGGTGAGGCCAGGAAGGCGGCCCCGGCGGCCACCTCCTCCATCACCGTGCCGGAGGTGGTGACGACCGGGGCACCGCAGGCGAGCGCCTCGAGGACGGGGAGGCCGAAACCCTCCTCGAGGGAGGGATAGGCCACTGCGGCGGCGTGGCGGAGCAGGGCGGGCATGTCGTCCTCGGCCACGTAGCCGGCCATCCGCACACGGTCGCCGTTGGTGGCCTGGGCGACGGCCCGGTCGACGGCGTCGGCGCCCCAGCCCCGAGCGCCCGCCAGCAGCAGCGTGAGGTCGGGGTGGGCACCGGCGAGCCGGTCGAACGCCCTGATCAGCGTGGGGACGTCCTTGCGCGGTTCCAACGTGCCGACGAACACGACGTAGGGCCGGGCCACGCCGGCGCGGGCCAGGGCGCCCTCGTCGTCGGCGGTTCCGGCCGGGACGAAGCGGTCGTGATCGACGCCGTGGGGGACGACGTGCACGGGGGCCCGGGGGCCGACGCGGTCGTCGAGAAGGGCGGCCGTCGCCGCGCTCACCGCGATCAGTGCCGACGCCCGCCGGGCCGCGGTGGTGATGGCGGCCCGGAAGAACGCCACCTTGGTCCGTTGGTGCCACTCGGGGTGGGTGAAGAACGACAGGTCGTGAATGGTGACCACCGCGGGCACGCCGACGGTCCGAGGCATCGTGTAGTGCGGGCCGTGGTGGACATCCGCCTTGATGCCCCGCACCACCTGAGGGAGGCCGATCTGTTCCCAAGCGAGGCGCAACGGGCGGCGCACCGGCGCCCGGTCCAGCACCGGGGCCGGCCACCGGACGACGTCGCCGGTACGTGAGATGACCGTCAGGTCGACGTCGTCGCGGCGGTGCAGGGCGCCGGCGAGGGCCAGGACGTAGCGGCCTGCGCCGCCGGGAGGGTCCGGGATGGCGCTGCCGTCCAGGGCGACCTTCACGCCAGTGCTGTCCAGAGGTCGAGGTGGGCTCTGGCGGCGCGGTCCCAGGTGAGGCTGGCCGCCCTGGCCCGGCCGGCGGCGATGAGCTCCGCCCGCAGCGATTCCTCGGTCGCGACCCGCACCAGGGCACGGGCGATGGCGTCGCAGTCGAACGGGTCGACGTCGAGCGCCGCCCCGCCGGCGCTGGGCACGTGGCCGGCGACGACAGGCGCCCCGCAGGACATCGCCTCCACCGCGGGCAGCCCGAAGCCTTCCCGCAGCGGCACGTACGCCATGAGCCGGGCCCGGCGGTACAACTCGGTGAGGGTGCCGCCCGTCACCACGCCGGCGAGGACCACGCCCGGCCCGGGCTGCACCTGCGGCCCCCATCCCGCCGGGCCGACCACGAGCAGGGGCGGCAGGTCGTCTCGTGCTGCGTCGTACGCGGCCAGGAGCCGTGGCAGGTTCTTGCGGGGCTCCAGCGTGGAGACGGTGAGCACGAAGTCTCCCGTGACACCCAGCCGGTCGAGCAGGGCGACCGCCGATCCCGGGTCGGCCGGCGCCAGGTGGTCGCAGCCCTCCTCGACCACCTCCACGCGCTCGGCCGGCGCGCCGGCGGCCAGGAGGTCGTCGGCCACGCTGGCCGAGGGCACGATCAGCAGCCGGCCACGTTCGAGGGCCCGGCCGATCGCCGCTTCGTGCCAGCGCCGTCCCCGCTCGGGGTAGGCCTCCGGGAAGTGGCGCCAGGCCAGGTCGTGGACCATGACCGACATCGGGGCGCGGCCCGCCGGCGGCATGGCCAACGAGGTGGCGTGGACCACGTCACTGCCTCCCGGGAGACGGCCCCACCCCCGGTCCCACGCGCGGACCATCGCCGGCGCCGGCAGGGGTGAGGTGACGACCCGTCCGAGGGCGGCCACCGGGTCGGGCCCCGAGCGGGGCGCGCGGCTCGCGTACAGGGTCAGGTCGACGTCGAAGGAGGCGAGCCCGCCCAGGAGCCCTCGCACGTACGTGCCGATGCCACCCTCGACCTGCCGCCGCAGCTGCTCGGCGACGACCAGCAGCCGCATCTACAGGCCGGAAACCGCCGGTCTCCACATCTGATTGGTGCCGCCGTTGGTCGGCCACTGGATGATCAGGGCGCCGTCGTCCCTCGACACGCCGCCTACGTCGAGGGCCATGTTGCTGTGCTGGGCGACGAGGTTGAAGGTGCCCGTCGAGCCGACGGGCACGAATTTCCACATCTGGTTCACCCCGCCGTTGGCCGGCCACTGGATGACCCTCGCCCCTGCGGACGTGGAGATTCCTTCGACGTCGAGCATCATGCCGCTGTGCTGGACCTGGACGAAGTAGACGCCGGCGGTCCCGGTCGGGATGAGCCGCCACGCCTGGTTGCGCCCGCCGTTGGCCGGCCACTGGATGGCCTGCGCGCCGCGGTCCGTGGACACGGCGCTGATGTCGAGGTTCTTCCCGCTGTGCTGCACCGTGAAGGTGGTGTCCATCGGCTCCCAGAGGAAGCTGACGGTGACCCAGGTGTTCTCCAGGTTGCCGAGGCCGAGCTGCTTGGCCGCCTCGATGGAGAGGTCGATGCCGGCTGGGTTGAGGACGCAACGGCCGAACTGGTCGGCGCCGCCGGCCTTGCCGCTGGGCTGGCCGGTGGAGAGGCTGATGCAGTTGGGAACGGTGTTGTAGCCGTTGTAGAAGGCGGCCTGGGCCTCGGGCACGCCCCGGGGCAGGTCGGTGTACCTGCGGCGGGGTCGGGGAGACCCAGGGCCCGCCCAGTAGTTGTCGTCGATGTTCCACGGGCCGACCTCGCGGACCGGCAGGGTCGCGCTCTGGCCGTTGTCGCGAGTGACGACGACCCTGTAGTCGAGGTCGAGCTGGTACCCGGGGCCGCAGTTGAACTGGTTCAGCACGCTCTGGTTCTTGAGCCCGGCGAACTTGGCGCACTTGTCGGGCACGGCCACCTCGACGGCACCGGGGGTGTTCGGCGCGTACTGGGTGGCGTACACCCGGTAGGTGGCGACCCCCGGAGGGTTGGATGCGCCGGCGCCGGGCGGGGCCGGCGACGGGCTGGTGCCGGGGCCCTCGGCGGCGACCGCGGCACGGGGGGCGCCGAGGGCCCCGGC